>Ga0256837_1001734_pt1 | contig 14554 bp, 10 predicted proteins | sample 4562384metaG_FD_185976 | JGI IMG/M metagenome (GOLD analysis project Ga0256837, IMG submission 185976) | Hydrothermal vent microbial communities from Guaymas Basin, Mexico - 4561-384 | ecosystem: Environmental > Aquatic > Marine > Hydrothermal vents | place: Mexico: Guaymas Basin | collected... | reverse complement strand
TGCACTCTTTATGATTTCACCTAAATCATCCATAAAACTTGTATAAATCTCTTTTGTGTAAAGTTTCTGAAATATTTCTTTTCTTCTTCTTATATCATTTTCATGAAAAATAACGATATCGTGACCAAAATATTTAAACTTTAAAGCTTGAAACTTTGGAACGATATCTTTCATATATGTATCTTTATCAAAAATACTAAAAGCTAAGACAAAAATTGGATAATCTTTATCTATTGATTTTAGGGAATGATCGCCACTCTCATCAACATAAACGATAAAATCACTAAAATCTTTCAAAATTATTGATTCGCTCTACTTATCAGATACTGTCCATACTGATTTTTAAGTAGTGGCTGTGCAAGTTCTATAAGTTGTTCTTTATTAATATAGCCCATCTCAAAAGCTATCTCTTCAAGACAAGCTACTTTAAGCCCCTGCCGATTCTCAATAGTCTGTATAAACATACTAGCTTCAAGAAGAGACTCATGTGTTCCTGTGTCTAACCATGCATACCCACGACCCATAAGTTCTACTTTTAGTCTTTTCTCTGCTAGGTAGTCTTGGTTTAGAGTAGTTATCTCTAACTCTCCTCTATCACTCGGTTTAACTAGTTTAGCTTTTTTAACAACATCGTTAGGGTAGAAGTAGAGACCTATAACTGCATAGTTACTTTTAGGATTAGTAGGTTTTTCTTCAAGTGAAGTTACAACACCTTCTTCGTTAAACTCTGCAACGCCATAACGCTCAGGATCTTTTACATAGTAACCAAATACTGTAGCTTTATTCTCTTCTTGTGCATTTTTAACAGATTTTGCTAGTAAATCAGTAAGTCCATGACCATAGAAGATGTTATCTCCAAGAACTAGTGTAACATCATCATCACCTATGAACTCTTCACCAAGTATGAAAGCTTGTGCAAGACCATCGGGAGAAGGCTGAACAATGTAAGAGAACTTCATCCCTATGTCGCTACCATCACCTAAAAGTTTTTCAAAGTTTGGTAGGTCATCTGGCGTTGAAATGATGAGGACTTCTGTGATGCCTGAGAGCATAAGAACTGAAAGTGGGTAGTAAACCATTGGTTTATCATAGATAGGGACTAGTTGCTTTGAAACACCCTTTGTAATGGGGTAGAGTCTTGTTCCAGACCCTCCTGCTAAGATTATTCCTTTCATTTACTACATTCCTTAATTTTACTATTTATATAATGCACATTATACAAAAAAAACTTTAAAATCAACAAAATCAGAACAAAAAACAATTATTTCGTTATAATCACATTTATGACAAAGAACAGACCTTCAAAACTAGAAATTTTAATACAGCAGTTAGACCTTACTGAACATATAGAACAGTTTCAAAGCTTCTTCTCTCGTACTCACTCTCTCTATATTGAGGGTGATCAGGAGCTTCATTTTCGGTATATTAAGGCACTTGACAAGCTAGACTTCAAGGCTCCTCCTAAGGTAAGTGACTTTTTTCACATCAAGGGGCATCTTAAAAAGCATGGGGTTTTAAACTTTGAACAGATTTTTGAGATAGTTAAAATAGTTCGCTACTTTCGCTACTTCAAAAACAGGAACATTGATGGTATCATCGGTCAGTGGATGTCTAAGTTTGATATACCTTTGGCGTTTACAGAGGTGGAGAAATACTTTACAAATGATGGGAAGTTTGAGGAGAATCTTGATGAGACACTTTTTGGGCTCTCCGCTCGTATAAAAGAGCAGAGAGACAATATGTCAGGTTCACTTAAAAGAATGATGTCAAGCTCTAAACTCGCTGGTTATCTTGTAGATACTCAGGTACACTTTGTGAACAATGAAGATTGTCTTTTAGTTCGTGGTGGTTTTAACCATGTTCTTAAAGGTGCAGTAGTTGGGCGTTCTACTGGTGGATTTTTCTATGTCTCTCCCGATAGTATATTAAAATCTAAAGAGAAGATTCGTTTTATCCAGCAAGAGCGTGAGGCGATATTTTATGAGTATGCCAAAGAGTTCTCCTCAAAGCTTTCAGATTTACAGCCTTTTATAAACTTCATAGATAAAGAGTTTACAAAGTTTGATAACTACCAAGCGAGAGTACTTTTTGCCCAGAGTAAAAATATGCAGATCATTAAGAGTAAAAAAGACTCCAAAATAGTTCTAAATGGTTTTATCCACCCTGCTCTTCACAATGCAAAACCTATCAATGTAGATTTTTCTAAAAATATCTTGATGATTACAGGTGTAAATGCTGGTGGTAAAACTATGCTTTTAAAGAGCATATTAGCTTCGGCGTTTATGGCAAAGTATATCATCCCAATGAAGCTCAATGAAGAAAAATCTCACATAGGAAACTTCAAAACAGTTCTAGCCATCATAGATGACCCTCAAAATGTTAAAAATGACATCTCTACTTTTGCTGGACGCATGCAGGAGTTCTCTCGTATATTTGAACACAAGTCTGCTCTTGTTGGTGTCGATGAGATAGAGCTAGGGACTGACTCAGATGAGGCAGCTGCACTCTTTAAAGTCATACTCGATGACCTTATAAAAAGAGGACAAAAAGTAGTCGTTACTACACACCATAAACGGCTAGCTGCACTTATGGCTGACCGTGATGATGTAGAGCTTATGGCTGCCATCTACGATGAAGAGCAACGTAAACCTACTTATGAGTTTATGCAGGGTATCATCGGTAAATCTTATGCTTTTGAGACTGCATCTCGTTACGGTATCCGAAATGACATCGTCAAAGAGGCAAAAGCTGTCTATGGTGACAACTCTGAAAAGCTCTCTCTGCTTATAGAGCGTGGTTCACAACTTGAACGTGAGCTCAAACAGAAACATCAAAAAGTAGATGCAAAGTTAGAGGAGTTACGACTCAGAGAGCTCCGTCTCAAAGAGACAAAAGAGGCAAATCTCAAAGAGCTTGATGAGCAAAAGTCAGCACTTAAGAGAAGTTTTGATGTAGCTATTGGCGAAGCGAAGAGTGCTGCAAAAGCTGGAGATACTCAGGCGATTCACAGGGCTATGAGCAAGGCGCAAAAAACTCTTCCAAAAGAGGATAAAGAGCTTATCAAAAGAGATGTGGCGTTTAAAGTTGGTGATAAGGTCAAGTACCACTCTCAAAAGGGTATTATCATCTCTATGAAAGGGCAAAAAGAGGCGACTATTGAGATGGATGGTTTAAAAGTTCGTGTTAAAACAAAACATCTTAAACACACTCAAATTCTAAAGCAAACACCAAGAACAAATGTCAAAGTAAATGTAGAGAAGAGAGCTGGACTTAAGTGTGACCTCCACGGGATGAGAGCTGATGAGGCTTGTGAAGTTTTAGACAAGTTTCTAAATGATGCCCTTGTCAATGGTTGGGATGAAGTTATCATCTACCATGGTATAGGAACAGGAAAACTCTCTTTTGCCGTTAAAAACTTTCTTATCGCACATCCTAGTGTCAAGAGTTTTACCGATGCACCACAGCATTTAGGTGGATTTGGAGCTAAAATTGTCTCTCTTTAAGGTAGTATCATGAAAAAAGTTGCGATTATTGGAGCAGGAGCTTCTGGTCTCTTATGTGCTATATTTTGTGCTAAAAAATCTCTTCAAGTAGATATTTATGAGCAGAACTCAAAACCTGCAAAAAAGATTTTAGTCTCAGGAAATGGTCGTTGCAATATTTCAAACGCCAATTTAAGTGCAAAAGATTACTTCTCACAAAATCCAAAGTTTGTAAGATATGCACTTGAAGAGTTTGGTTTTAAAGCATTTGAAAAGTTTTGTAAAGAGATAGGACTTCTACTCAATGTTTTAGAGGATGGTCGTGCCTATCCTCTGAGTAATGAGGCAAAAAGTGTAGCTAAAATCTTTGAAGAGTATGCTAAATCCCTCGGAGTCACTTTTCATACTGATACTAAGATAGAAGATATTAAAAAACTTCTTAAGAGTTATGATAGTGTAGTCGTAGCGACAGGTTCTCGTGCAGGTGAACACCTAGGAGGCAACACTGATGGCGAGATGTTTGCTCAAACTTTTGGACATACCATAGTCAAACCCTACCCCTCTCTCGTTCAACTCCATCTTAACTCTAAAATCGCTCCAAAAATGAGTGGTACAAAACTAAACGCCGAAGTTACACTTCTTGTAAATGCTCAAAAAGAGACTACACTTAGTGGTGATGTTTTATTTACTGCTTATGGCGTTTCAGGTTTTGCTATCTTAGATATTTCACAAGGAGCAAGTCAAGCACTTAGTGAGTACTCAGCTGTTGACATAAGCATCAACCTCCTTCCAACTTTCACTATGCAAAAACTCGCATCACATATAAATTCACTCGCTTCAAGTATGCCACACTTTACAATTTTAGATATTTTAGTGGGGCTTCTTCCACTCAAAATAGTTAATGGTCTCTTAGAAGAACTCCATATCTCAAATGCTATTAAAGGCAGAGAGATTCATACGAAACTTTCAAAAAAAATAGCAAATCAAATTTTAAACTGGCGTTTTGAAGTGACTGAAACCCATGGATTTCGTCATGCTGAGATAAGTGGTGGAGGGATAGATACATCAGAGATAAATCCAAAAACTATGGAATCATCTAAATCTGAAAACCTCTACTTTATAGGAGAAACTTTAGATGTTATTGGAAAAAGAGGTGGTTATAATTTCGCTTTTGCATGGGCGAGTGCTTTTGTAGCTGCAAAAAAAATAACTCACTAATATAGGATATTTATTATGGAAAACAACTTTACACTTCTTTATTTAGAAGATGATGATGTAATACGAGAAAATTTTAGCGAGATATTTAAAACATATTTTGGAACTGTTCTTAGTACAAGTAATGGTGATGAAGCACTCAAGATTTTTAAAAACAGTGCTATTGATATTGCAATTCTTGATGTTAATGTTCATGGTCTTGATGGTATTAGTGTAGCCACACAACTAAGAGAAGAAAAAGATGAAGAGGAGTTGATAATCCTTATGATTAGTTCTTATTCAGACAGAGAGAAACTTCTTAGAGCTATTAACTTACAACTTTTTGCTTATCTTATAAAACCAGTTAAGAGTAAAGAACTTTATACTGTTTTAGATAATATTGTTCAAACTCTTCATAAACAGACCACTATTTCACTCAATGGCTCATATGTATGGAACAGAGATAAAAAAACTCTTTTATATCAAGATAAAGAAGTAAAACTCACTAAATATGAAAAAGTTATCATCAATATTCTTTTAGATAATAAAAATTCTTATATGAGTGCTTGTGATATACAAGAAAAAACAGCTAAAGAGAGTGAAGAAAAAAATTGTAGCAATATAGTACAACTACTATCACGACTCAAAAAGAAAATGAATGGACTCAACTCATCTTCAGAATATTTTATAGAAAATTGTTATGGAATTGGTTATAGAATAACAGTTAAATAAATTTAATCCAAATTGTCTATTTTTTGTTCACTATTAAAGTATAAAATATGGGTAAAATATATTTAAAGAGTTTAACTCACAAAAATGGAGCCAATTATGAAACTAAAGTTATTACTAACTGCCCTACTTACTACACTAAGTTTACATGCTGTAACTGTAGGTGAAAAACCTACTACTGTTACTATAGAAGGTGATAATGGAGGTCGAGTAGATGGTTCTCCTTGGAGTTCTAACACTATAAAAGATAGTGTTTTTGTTATGTTTTATGTAGATCCTGATAAAAAATCTGTAAATGAAGAGTTTTCAAAAGCACTTAAAGAGAAAAAATATAGAGAAAAAGGCAACTTTAATAGCATAGCTATTGTAAATCTTGCAGCTACATGGAAACCAAACTTTGTAATTGAAAAAATACTTAAAAGCAAACAAGAGGAGTTCCCTAAAACTACTTATGTTAAAGATAAAGCAAGTGTTTTAGTAAAAGAGTGGGATCTTAAAGATGATGCATCCAATGTTCTTATCTTCGATAAAAATGGAAAACTTCTTTTTTACAAATCAGGGAAACTTGATAAGGCTGATACACAAAAAGCTTTTTCTCTTATTGAGGCAAATTTATAGATGAATGAGCAAAGCAGTACATTTCTCTTAAGTGTAAAAGATCTTTTTACATCTAAAATGATTAAATATTCTATACTCCCTTTTATACTAAGTATGATTGTACTTTATATACTCTTTTTTGTTTTTGCTGGTATGAGCTTAGATTCTTTAGGAACTATGGATATACAATCAACTCAAACTACCATTGAGAACGGTGTACCTCATACAGATAGTTTTAGTGCTACACTCGAGGGAACTTCTATCATACAGTTTCTTATGAGCCATGCACTTACATCTTGGATAGCTACATTTTTAGTCTATACAATTGGGAGTTTCTTAACACTCTATCTCTCTATCTTTGTTGCCTTAATTATAGTTGGTTTTTTAACACCCACAATTTTAAAAGAGATTCAGAGACGTCACTACGAAGATGTTGAAATGATTGGACACTCAAACCCATTTGAGGGACTTTTCTTAACGCTCAAATGGGCAGCGACAATGATTCTTATGTTTATACTATTTGTACCTCTCTACTTTATACCTCTAGTAAATATTGTAGCGTTTAACCTCCCTCTTTATTACTTTTTTCATAAGATGATGACCTATGATGTAAGTTCTACTATCTGCACAAAAGATGAAGCGATGAAGATAAAGTTTTTTCATGCCTCAACACTTCGCTTAAAAACATTTGGGCTTTATCTCCTTTCACTCATTCCTTTTGTAGTCTTTTTTGCATCAGTATTTTACATCATATATCTCGGACATAGCTACTTTTTAGAGACTAAAAAGATAAGAGAACAAGGAAGTTAAAAGTAAAAACATTATATAATAATTTTTGAATGTAATATTTAAGGATTATTTTTTTTGTTAAAGACTCTTATTGGTAAATTTACATTTTTTTTCTGGGCAATATTCTTTACTATAGGAGTTGCCATATACTTTTTTTCAACTCTTTTTATAAAAGATATGTTACAAACGATTGAAAAAGAGAAAGTACAGTTAATTGTAAATACTCTTAAACCTACCATTGCATACAATCTAGCATTTGGAGTAGATGATGGAATCAATAAACTTTTAAAGACAATACTCAATGAAAAAAATATTGTTAGTGTTCACTTATACTCTACTAAGATAGACACTAGTGTTTCTAAAACTCAAAATCCTTCACTTAAAATACTCTCTTATTCATCTACGATACAGGATCCTTTTACTAACTTAGTAATAGCAAATATTGAAGTAACCTACTCCAATAAGAATCTTTTAATCTTATATCACAAAATCATCTCTATTCTTCTTTTTATATTTTTTCTTGCCTTAATTGTCTTTTTGAGTTTTTATCTCTACATTAAAAAAGAGTTAAATGCCCTTAAATCCATTGCTAACACTATGAATAACTATGCTAGTAAACAAGACTTATCACCTATAGTTATTAAAAAATCAACATGTGAGATAAATACTATAGCAACTGCTGCAAATGCAATGATAGAAAATATCTCTAAACATGTTTCAGAATTAAAATCTTTTAATACAAAACTTGAAAAACAGGTACAAGAAAAAGTAGCAGAGTTACAAACACAAGAGCAGATGCTAGTTCATCAGTCTCGTCAAGCTGCTATGGGAGAGATGATAGAGTCTATAGCTCATCAGTGGAGACAACCTCTTAACATTATAGGACTCTCTTCTGCCAACTTAGAGATGGAGTATGATTTAGGTGTTATGACTCCTGAAAACTTCAAAGATAAGATGGAAATCATCTCTTTAAATATCAACTATATGTCAAATACTATAGATGATTTTAGAGATTTTTTAAACCCTGACACGAGCCTCACTCATTTTAATCCTCAAGAGATTATAGAAGAGGTATTTAAAATTTTAAAAGCTCAACTATCTAATAACAAGATTAGTTTTACCATTGAGATTGAAAATGAAATCTCACTTTTAGGAAATGCAAATGAGTTTAAACAGGTTATTTTTATTTTAATCAACAACTCAAAAGATGCTATTAAGTCACTGCAACAAAAAGAGAAAATCAAAGAGGGTGCTATAAAAGTACATATAAGAAAAGAGGCAGATAAAAATATCCTCTCATTTTGTGATAACGGAGGAGGTATTAAAGAGGATATTATTCACTCTATTTTCAACCCTTACTTCTCAACAAAATTTGCCTCTTCAGGAACAGGGATAGGACTTTACATCGCTAAAAATATTATAGAATCAAGAATGGGTGCAAATTTAGAAGCTAAAAATATAGAAAATGGGTGCTGTTTTACGATTGAACAGAGCATCAATATTGAGGAAAAAATATGAGAAAGATTGCAATACTTTTAACTGCCTCTCTTCTCTTTGCAGAAGAGGAGATAAATCTTTTAGAAGATTTAAATAGTGCTTCTGAGATTAGTACAAAAACTAAACTCAACATAAACCAAACACCAGCTATCGTATCTGTTTTACATGCAAGTGAATTACAAAAACTCGGTATTACAGATGTATATGGTGCACTTGAAACAGTTCCAGGGATAGAAGTCTCTATGGGAATTGGTGGTGGAAAACAGATAAATATGCGTGGAAACAAATCTATAGTTACTGATAAAATCAAATTTATGATTGATGGTATCAGCATAAATTCAGAACTGAGTGGTTCTAATCACTTTTATCTTAATATGCCTATTGAAAATATAGAACGCATTGAGATTATTCGAGGTCCAGCTTCTGCTCTTTATGGCTCATTTGCACATATTGGTGTTATAAATATCATCACAAAAGCATCCACAGAGAACTCTAGTACCACTTTTTTACGAAGAAGTTCTAACCACTACACTAATGTAGGTTTTACACAACATGCAAATACTCAAAAAGTTAAAATTGGTCTTACTGGTTCATTTCAGGATAATGCTAATACAAGAGAGTATAAAGATTACTCTCTTCTTCCATCTGACTCAACATTTAACTCCTATGAAGATTTCACTGCCTTATCTCTAGGTGCAAATATTACCTTTTTAAATGATTTTCATTTAACTTCAAAATATTTAGAATTTAAAACTCAAAATTATTATGGTTATGGAACATGGCCTATAGTTCAAGATCCAAAGAGTTTAACACATACATCATTTGTTAATGAATTTTCTTATACTCCTCAGATATCAAAAAACCTATCATTAAACCTAAAAATAGGACATAAATTTTACTCTATGATAGGTGAATCTCGACTAGTTCCATACTCTGTTTTAGGTTATCCTTATGATTTAATAGGCGATGGAGACTACAAAGAGCATTCTCAATATAGTGATTTATCCCTCAATTATAAAATGAAAAACAATAGTGTAGTTACAGGTCTATATCTAGCCTATACAAATGCAGATGGAACAACTTATAGTACTAATAATCCAGCTCTATCTGAAGAGACAGATATTCCATTAGAGGGTGGTGGATTAGAAGATGAGATGTCTAGAACTCAGTATGCTTTTTACATAAGTGACATATACACTATCTCTCCAAAATGGACTACAAACATAGGTCTACGCTATGACTACTATAGTGATGCAGATGATTCATTTTCTCCAAAACTTGCATTACTCTATAACCAAGATGAGAAACAGAACTATAAATTGATGTACCAACGCTCTTTTAGAGCACCTTCATTTGTGGAACTTTATGGTACAAATGCACCATTTATAGGTAATAAAGATTTAAAGTCTGAAACTATTGATACTATTGAGATGGCATACCGTTTCGAAAATGGCTTTGACTCATGGTTTAGCATCAACTTTTTTTACTCTGATATGCAAAATTTTATCACTCGAAATGCTTCATTAGAGTCTGTAAATAGTAAAGAGTCTTTCTCCTATGGATCTGAAGTTGAGTTTAAATACCCTCTACTTGATACACTTTCACTTCAAGCAAACTACAGTTATGTTTACATGAAAGAGAATAATGGAGATATCACTCCACTTATATCAAACTCTTTAGCGAATGTAATGCTATCATATCAGATGTCAAGTCATTGGAATACAGGAACTAAAATCAGATATGTAGGAAGAAAAGAGAGAGAAAAATTAGACACTAGAGAAGATTTAAAGGCCTATACAACTTTTGATGAAACACTTACTTATACACATAAAGAGCTTATACTTCAAGTCAGTGTAAAAAACATCTTTGATTCAAATGTCATCTACCCAGCTCCTATAGGAAATCAGACAACTTCAGGTACTTATCAAGATGATTTAGTGCAAGATGGTCGTACAGTTTGGTGTAGTCTTGAGTGGAGGTTTAGATGATAAAAAGAGTTTTATCTCTCTTTCTTATCTTATCAATACAACTATGGGCTATACAGTATAAACCTACTGTTTTAGAACTTGAAGCTAAAATCTTTCCTAAGATGATTTTACTCAACTCAAAACTCAACAAAAAAGCAGAGACTCTCACTATCTACATTATCACCAAAGAGTGGGATTTATATACAGCTGATGAGTTAAAAGGATACATTAACTTCTACTATCCAAAGAAAATTTCTGGGAAAAAGATAGTGGTTTCAATAGAAGAGTTTAAAGATTTTAAAAAACTACCAGATGCTATAATAGTTCTAAAACACAACAAACAAGAATTTATACAGATAGCAAACTGGGCAAATAAAAAAGGCATAGTATCTCTAGCCTATGATCCCTGCTATATGGAGTATGGTATCTTAGCCTCTCTCTACATAGGTAAATCAACAAAACCCTATCTTAACAAAGAGATTATCCAAAAATATGGATTTGAGTTTAATCCACAACTCTTAAAACTTTCAAAATTCAGATAGACACTAACTCTCCTCTTTTTTCTCTTCTCTCTCTGCCTCTTTCATAACTAAGGCTCGATAAGCTTCATCTTTTGGCACAAGTCCCGCTTCATAGAGAAACTGCGATGGCATAAAGTTCTGTTTTTTTATCTTGTCATACTTCGCAAAACTAAGATAGAGAATATCTTTCGCACGAGTAACTGCCACATAAAAGAGACGTCGCTCCTCATCAAGACTTCCACCTCTTTGCATCAGTTTTCTGTTTGGAAAACGCCCATCCATCAAGTCTATAACATAAACCTCTTTATACTCTAACCCTTTAGACGCATGAACACTTAAGAGGTTTACACCCTCCCCTTGTGTTAAATCCGATGAACCTAAAATCATAGCGTTTAAAAATCTCTCATGTTCAGAGTATGGCTTACACAACTCACGAAGAAGTACATTTTTTCTCTCTATTCTTACAAGTGCCTCTGTTTTTTGCTTCTCATCTATACTACCATCTTTAAGTTGTGCTCTTTTTGTAGCTAAAACATCAGCTATATACTTAAAGAGTTCCGATTTTACAATCTTCTCTACAACTGTTTGTGGTCGTTTAATACCCTTAAGGTCACGAAAAAGTAGATAAAAGTTATGTAAAAAAGTCGCCGAATCTTTTGTAAGTCTAGGATGTTTTAAAGCTGGATTTTTCATAAACTTCGCTTCAAAACCTAGCTTCGCATACTTCCCTACAGCCCCGAGTTCTAAAAAGTCATCAAATAGACCTAGTTGATGGTTGAGTTTTCTCTTCTCAAAAGGATTTTTCATAGACTCATCAGGGGCATATAGACCATAAAACATACTTCCATGTCCTAGAGCTTTAAGAGCAATGTAAAGCTCTTTAGCCATAGCACTTCCTATCCCTCTAGCAAACTCAAATAGATGTATAAACGCCATCATATCTGACTCATTTACAAGTAGAGTGTAGAGATCTAAAACAGCCTTTACCTCACGAGAGTCAAAAAAAGATGTCCCCCCTTTTCGCTTACAAGGAATATCCAACTCACGAAGTCCCACCTCGATACCATCAGCCGAAGAGTTATTACGAAAGATAACAGCTATCTCCTCTCTTGGCGTTTGGCTCTTCTCTATCATCGCAGCTATCTGATGATACTGATCGAAAAGTTCTTCAAACGCTAGAAGTGATGGAGCTTTTGCTTCTGCTGTTCTTGTCACCTCTAACTGTTTTGGATAAATTCTTTCGTTATGCTCTATCACCTTTGTGGCAAGAGAGAGAATAGGACGCGAGGAGCGATAGTTTTTTGTAAGAGTGTGGACTTTTGCATTAGGAAACTTCTTTGTAAATGAGCCTATTATCCCTATGTCTGCCCCATTAAAAGCATAAATACTCTGGTCATAATCTCCCACACAGAAGATAGAGGGTGGCTTCATCGCATCTATGATAGTCCCTTGAAGTGCATTGGTATCTTGATACTCATCAACAAGTACCTCTTTGTAGCCTAACTCTTTTGTTTTACACATCTCTCGAAAGTTTAAAAGAAGATCATTAAAGTTTACAAAACCATACTCCTCTTTAAGTCTCTCAAACTCATCAACAACATCAGCATAGATAAGAGCAAAACCCTCATGCTCAGGGTACTTCTCTATAACCCAATCTTCAAAGTTATTCTCTAGCTCTGTATTTTGATAAAAGGAGTACATATCGTAGAGGTGGTTTCCTCCATAGGGAGTAATTTCAGCGTTTATATGGTCAAACTTTCTTTTTTCAAAGACAGAACGAAAGAGTGTTTTTAGTTCACGTTGCTGTTTTAAAACGACTCGTTTATCATACTTTTTGAGCCATCTATAACTCACCGCATGAAATGTCCCAGCATCGATTTTTTTTGCAACACCTGCACCAAAGTACTCAGCTACACGAGCGACCATCTCAGCCGCTGCCTTGTTTGTAAAGGTAAGTAGAAGTATCTCACTAGGCTCAACACCAGTTGCCAAAAGATACCCAATACGACCAACAATAGTAGAAGTTTTCCCTGTCCCAGCCGAAGCGATAATAAGGTTTTCGGAAGTAGTAGCAGTTGCCGCAGCGTATTGTTCAGCATTTAGTCGCGATAGTGGCATAGAGACAACTCCTTATAGAAAATTTTAAGAGTGTGATTATACCTTGGAAGTATTAAATTTTATCCATCATATGTCTCTTCGTCTTTTTTGTCGCTATAGCTTCATAAGGATTCTCAGGCCAGTAGTGGCGTTTGTATTTTCCTCGTAACTCTTTTCTCACCTCAGCATAAGAGTTCTTCCAAAAACTACTCAAATCATAAGTAATCTGTATCGGTCGCATAGCAGGTGAAAGTAGATGAATCTGAATGGCGATAGTGGCGTTTAAAACCTTAGGAGTCTCCTCTAGTCCAAACATCTCTTGAATTTTTACACTCATAGATGGCTTCTGAACATCACCATAATCTATAAAGATATTTGAACCACTCGGTACTTTAAGTGTTGAAGGAGCAAGTCTCTCTAGTATCTGTTGCTCATCCCAAGTGAGTTGTGCTAAGAGCATAGGATAGAGTTCTAAACTCTCTAAATCTTTAACACTCTTGACATTTGTAAGATATGGCTCTAACCAAACATCCAAAGTTTTAAGAAGATTTTTATCCCTGAAGTCAACGAGTTTTTCTTCTCTATGTAGATTTAAAAAGTTAACTCTATCTCTAAAGCTCTGAGCCTTTTTACTCCATAAGAGAAGTTCTAATCCCTCTTTTTGTATCAAATCTACAAGCAGTTTTTTCATATTGTGTTTGGCGTTTAGTGCTAAAGGTTTTGAATTTAATTCTAACTCTAAAAAATAGAGACTCTCTCGTATATCAAACTTCTTACTCTCTTTGTTATAACTAATGCTTTCTCTCTTCTCTAAAAATGTAGGAAAGTACTCCTCAATCTCACTCAAAGAGATTCTCAAAGCAAGATTTATAAAAGAGTCCTTTGCATGGGCGTTTAAGTTTGCTACAACTAAAAACTCCTCATTAAAAAGTGAATCTTCAACATTTATAACAGCACCTTTTGCATTACTAAGTTTATATCGGTTGTCATTTTTAGCTCGTCTAAACGCCAATCTATCAGGATAAGCCAAAAGAAGTAAGACACTCAACATATCTATGTGAAAATCATCTTTAGAGTGTATGTTTTTTTTAATCTGTTTGAGTTTTGAATGAAAAGAGTCTGCGAGTTTGAGCACCTCTTTTGCTCCATACACATGAATATACCTAGGGTCTAAGTCTCTCTCATAAAGATGAGTAAAACGAAGAGTCAAATCACTCTCATTTCTAGGATTTTTAAAAATATCTTTCTCACTTAGAAGTGCAGCTAAAAGAGAAGCTTCATAAGCATACCCCATTGTATCTGCTTTAAGTATCATATATGCAAAACGAGGATGAACGCCCAAACGAAGAGCATCTCTTCCAAAAGCTGTTATCTTAAAACTCGCATCTAACATCTCTAACTCTTGAAGCACTACTCTTGTCTCATAAATAACATCACTATCAGGAGTATCTAACCAGCAGAGTTCATCAAACTCCTCCACACCCCAAAGAGCTAAATCCAAAAGAAGTGAACTTAAGTCGGAACGAAGTATCTCAGCTTTTGTGGAGGGAAGCATCACCTTATGTTCATGCCAGAGTCTATAGCACTTTCCATGGCTAAGTCGCCCTGCTCGTCCTGCTCTTTGTGTCGCTGAATCTTTAGAGATAAACACAGACTCTAAGTGATTCATCGCAGTAGCATA
>Ga0256837_1001733_pt1 | contig 14557 bp, 9 predicted proteins | sample 4562384metaG_FD_185976 | JGI IMG/M metagenome (GOLD analysis project Ga0256837, IMG submission 185976) | Hydrothermal vent microbial communities from Guaymas Basin, Mexico - 4561-384 | ecosystem: Environmental > Aquatic > Marine > Hydrothermal vents | place: Mexico: Guaymas Basin | collected... | reverse complement strand
GTCAGATGCTGCAGTAGCAGCCGGTCATGTTTTAATTGACGGACAAGCAGTTAACCTAGCAACAAGCTGGGTAGGTTGGTTAAGTTTAGCAGTATTTGTAATAGCATACTACTTTATTGCTACAGAAGATAAGTATGAGGTAAACAAAGCAAAACCTGCACTATTCGCTGGTACATTTATGTTTATGCTTATCGGGATTTTTTATGCAATAAATGGTTTAAATCCTGATCCTTTACATAATGAGCTGGAGCATTTAATACTTGAAATTGCAGAAATTTTCTTCTTTTTACTTGTAGCAATGACATATATTGAAACACTTATCGAGCGTGGTGTTTTTGATCTTATGAAGTACAAACTTGTTTCAAAAGGTTATACATATAAGAAACTATTTTGGCTAACGGGTCTTCTAGCATTTTTTATCTCTCCTGTTGCAGATAACCTTACAACAGCACTTATACTCTCTACAGTACTCTTTACTATAGATAAGAAAAATCTTGCTTTTCTTGTTCCTGGTGCGATAAATATTGTTGTAGCTGCAAATGCAGGTGGTGCATGGTCTCCTTTTGGTGATATTACAACACTTATGGCTTGGACAGCGAATAAGGGTGCTTTTGTAGATTTCTTATATCTTTTCCCAGCATCAGTATTAGGTTGGTTAGTAACTGCATTTTTACTCTCAATGTCTGTTCCTTCTGGACAGCCTCCATTTGATGCAGAGTCGGAGAAAAAACCTACCGTTTTAGATGGTGGTATGGGTGTAGCTTATCTTGGTGTTGCTACAATTGTCACAGCTGTTCTTGGACATCAATTTTTCCATTTTCCAGCAATGTGGGGTATGATGTTCGGTATGGCTGTTTTAAAACTTTATTCAGTACATCTTGCAAAAAGTGGACAGAATGGATTTAATATTTATGTAAATATGCAAAAAGTAGAAAATGATACACTTCTTTTCTTCTTTGGTATTCTCTCTGCGGTTGGGGCACTTCACTATTTAGGTTTCTTAGAATATATTCACGATATGTACTCTTTAGTTGGACCAACAGTAGCAAATGTTGGTGTAGGTTTCCTTTCAGCTGTAGTAGATAATGTACCTGTTATGAGTGCTATTTTAAAATCATCTCCAGAGATGGATTTAGCACAATGGATGCTTGTAACTATGACAGCTGGTGTTGGGGGATCACTTATTAGTTTTGGTTCTGCAGCTGGTGTTGGTGTTATGGGTAGACTTCATGGTATTTATACATTTAGTTCACATATGAAACACTCTTGGACTATTCTTGTAGGTTACTTTGTTTCTGTAGGAATTTGGTACCTACAATTTGAAATTTTAGGAATTTACTAAACTTTTTAATATCTCCATTATGGAGATATTTTTTTGAAGCTTCTTTTATAAATCAAAAATTAATCTGAATTTTGATATCCTTTCGTTAATTAAACTATCCCACTTCTTTTAAAGGCATTTCATATGAAAAATGTTAGCATAATCGTTCTAGACTTTGGTTCTCAATATACACAACTTATCGCTCGTCGTCTTCGTGAAGACAAAATTTACTGTGAAATTCTTCCTTACCATACAAAGGTAGAAGATATTAAAGCAAAAAATCCTCAAGGGGTTATTCTTTCTGGTGGACCTTCAAGTGTTTATAATGAAGATGCTTATGAAGTAGATCAAGGTGTTTACGCTATGGGTATTCCTGTTCTTGGTATCTGTTATGGTATGCAAAGAATCGCTGTAGATTTTGGTGGTAGTGTTATTCGATCAGATCACCATGAGTATGGAAAAGCTGAGTTAAAGATAGAAACAGAGTCACCACTTTTAGCTGATTGTGATGATGATAGAATTGTTTGGATGTCTCACTCTGATAAAGTAGATGTTTTACCAGAAGGTTTTGCACCAATTGCTACTTCAGCAAACTCTCCTTATGCAGCGATTGCAAATGAAGAGAAACGTGTTTATGCTATGCAGTTTCACCCAGAAGTACAGCACTCAGAAGAGGGTTACTTAATGCTTCGTAACTTTGCAAAAAATATTTGTGGTGTTACTGAAAAATGGAAAATGGAGCACTTCTTAAAACAACAGATCGAATCTATTCGTGAAAAAGTTGGTGATGGTAAAGTTCTTTGTGGTCTCAGTGGTGGTGTTGATAGTTCTGTTGTTGCGGCAATGCTTTATGAAGCAATAGGTGATCAACTAATTCCAGTGTTTGTTGATAATGGCCTTTTAAGAAAAGGTGAGCGTGAGCAGGTTGAAGAAGTATTTAAAATTAATCTTAAAACGCCACTTATTACTGTAGATGCTGTGGATAACTTTTTAGGAAAACTAGAAGGTATTTCAGATCCTGAACAAAAACGTAAAATTATTGGTCATACATTCATTGAAGAGTTTGAAAAAGAAGCGAAAAAACATGATGGTATTAAGTTCCTTGCACAAGGAACACTTTATCCTGATGTTATTGAGTCTATCTCTGTAAATGGTCCATCTGAAGTTATTAAATCTCACCATAACGTTGGAGGTCTTCCTGACTGGATGGATTTTGAGTTAATTGAGCCACTTCGTGAACTTTTTAAAGATGAAGTTCGTAAAATAGGTTTAGAGTTAGGACTTCCAGAGGGTATGATTAATCGTCACCCATTCCCTGGGCCTGGACTTGCTATTCGAATTATGGGTGATGTAAATGTTCCTGATTTAACACTTCTACGGGAGGCTGATGTTATTTTACTTGATGAGCTTAAAGCGAGTGGATACTATGCAAAAACATGGCAAGCATTTGCTGTTTTACTCAATGTGAAATCAGTAGGTGTTATGGGTGATAACCGCACATACGATAATACTGTTTGTGTAAGAGTTGTTGAAGCAGTAGATGGTATGACTGCTACATTTGCACATCTTCCACATGATTTACTCGAGAGAATTTCTCGTAGAATCATTAATGAAGTAGATGGAATTAATCGTGTTGTTTATGACATCTCATCAAAGCCACCAGCAACAATAGAGTGGGAATAAATTAAAAAAATTGATTTATTTTAAATAATTTAGGTTATGGCATACATTTTGATGTCCTAGCCTAAAATTTTTCTGTTCTAAAGTAATCTTTTATCATTGTAGATATTAAATATCTAGGAAATTTTATGTCAAAACCAATCTATCTTTTTTCTCTTTCAACACACCCTGACACTATTAATATTAACTCTTTAGAGATAAAAATTTTAAAACCAAAAATAAATTTTAACGAGTATGATTACCTTATTGCAACATCTAAGCAGATATCAAGAGCTCTTAAGCAGTATTCACAAGAGTATAAAGCAAAAAAAGTTTTATGCATATCGAATGCTACAGCAAAGAGCATAGAATCGATTGGATGTGAAATTTTAGAGATAGGTTCTGGATATGGCGATAATTTAGGTCGTATCATTGAAAAATATCCAAGAGAAAAAAAATGGCTCTATCTCAGAGCAGAGAAAGTGGCTTCAAGTTTTGTTCAGATGAGTCAAGAAAAAGGATTTTTAATTGATGAGGCTATAGTCTATGAAAGTAGATGCTCTAAAGCAATAGCAGATTTTACTTTAAGTGATGAAGCTACCCTTATCTTTACATCACCCTCTAGTGTTAAATGTTTCTCTCAAACACATACTTTTCTTCAATCACATACTATTGTTGTTATAGGTGAGAGTACGAAAAAAGCACTTCCAACTCACATTCAATGTAGGGTTGCAAAAAGTATGAGTATTGATTCTTGTGTGGAAGTAGCAAAAAACTTATAAACTCACTCTAAGCACACTATTTTTTGTTATAATATGCTATTTTACGAATTAGAAAGGGACTCTATTGAAATTTATTTATCTATCTATACTTATAATATTTTTTTCATCCACTTTAAACGCAGAGTATATTCGAAGTATCCGAATTGGTACTTATCCTAATAAAATTATTGCAGATAACTCTTTAAGTAAAATAGATGAGTTTATCCAGCTTCATGAAAACATAGAGACACTTGCAAAAAGAAGTGATTTTATCTTTAAGGTAAGAGAGTCTGGAAAATATTTTGTTATAGTGGCAGAACCATTTACCGAGAAAAAAATACTTCAAGAGGTCTTAGATACACTTCGTCTAGAGTATGAAGGTATTTATGTTACAAAGCTGAAAAATATGCCAAAAAAAGTTCAAAAAGAGCTTGTAGTTGATGATATGATTCAAGAAAAAAAAGAGAAAAAAATAGAAGTTGAGGAAAAAATTAAACTACCCGAAGATTCTATAGTTCCACAAGTGATACCTCCAGTAGTACCTCAGATCAGACCTAAAATCAAAGTAGTAAAAGAGAACAAAACAGAAGTAATTGAAGAAAGTATACCCCAATATTTGTATATAGTGCTTCTTCTATTTTGTATAGCTATTTTACTCTTATTAAAATATTTGCTTTCATTAAAAAAAGAGAATGAGCAACTTAAAAATAGAGAAATGATATATGAAGAGAAGTTGCAACAGAGTAATACAGAGCTAAATACAAAAGAAGAACTTCTCTCACATGTAAGTCATGAACTTAGAACTCCTATGACTGCTATTATGGGGCTTACTCATCTTGTTTTAGAGAGTGAACTTTCCAAACTCCAAAAAGATTATATTGAAAAAATAGAGAACTCATCACAGCATCTTCTTAATCTTGTCAATGATATTTTAGATGTTTCTAAAATACAGGCAGGTGAATTGAAAATAGAAAAAGCAGAGTTTAATATAAATAATATATTAGATTATGTTTTGAGTGTAAATGCTATGAATGCAAAACGTAAAAGTGTTATACTTACTATGGATGTAGAAAAGAATGTACCAGCAAAAGTTGTAGGAGACTCTTTGCGTTTAGGGCAAGTTTTGATAAACCTTATTGGAAATGCTGTGAAGTTTACTCACAATGGTGAAGTGAATTTAAGTCTAAAAGTGCATTCAAAATTTTCAGATGATATAAAGCTTGAGTTCTCTATTTCAGACACGGGAATCGGTATGACTGAGGAGCAGGTAGAGAGTATATTTAACTCCTATTATCAAGCAAATGATTCAACGAGTCGAGAGTTTGGAGGGACAGGTTTAGGACTTGCTATTTCTAAGGAGCTTATTGAACTGATGGGTGGAGAGATCAAAGTAAGTAGTCAAAAAGATGCAGGAACAACTTTCACTTTTACAGCAAGTTTAAAGCTTAAAGATCCTGAAAATCAACGCCACTATAGATTACCTTCATCATCAATGTTAAATAAAAAGATATTAATTATAGATCCATCTAATAAAAATGTCATACCTTTAATTAAAGCCTTAGGATATTTTAACTACGAAACTGACTCTCTAGCTTCTTGTGAGAACTACTGTTTAGAGGGAGAAAAGAAGTATGATATTCTCATTATAAATCAGTATAATATTACAACAACTGCTATTGAAATGATATCTAATATGCAGAAGGAATGTAAAACAAAATTAGTCATTTTGAGTGAACTTTATAGTGTTGTGGAGAGTGGTTTACTTAAAAATTTACGAGTTGACAGCTATTTACAAGTACCATGTTCACAGCAGAGTGTTTTAAATATGATAGTGGATCTTTATGTTGCAAAAAATTTAGATACTCGTTCTAGAAAAACAACACTCAAAGATAAATTAAAAACAATGGCTAATAAAAAAATATTACTCGCTGAAGATAATGATATTAATCAAAAAGTTATTCAGGGGCTTTTAGCACAAACAGGAATAGAACTTACATTTGTGAATGATGGTCAAGAAGCAGTTGACCTGATCCATAAAAATATTCACTTTGATTTGATCCTTATGGATATTAATATGCCAAATATGAATGGATATGAGGCTGCAAGAGAGATTCGAAAGAGTAGTAAGTATAATGATCTGCCAATTTTAGCACTCACTGGAGATGTCATGGATGATGCTGTTTCCAAGGTTATGGCTTCTGGTATGCAGGGGCATATATCAAAACCAATTATAGTAGATATCTTTTACAAGAAAATTTATGACATGTTAAATGATAGTATGGAAAATATGTTAAATAGTAGTATTGATTTTGAAGAGATAAAAGAGGAAAATGGATTTAATGAACTTTCTATTTCTATAGGTTTAGGAAGATGTCATGGTGATGAGGAGTTTTATCACTCTATACTCGATGAGTTTAAAAATTTATATGGGAAGTCTGATGTAGATCTTGAAGCACTCTGTAATGTAGGAAAATTTAAAGAAGCACGACGTTTAGCGATGGATATAAAAGATGTGGCTTTAAATATAGGTGCATATAATCTTTGTGAAAGTGCTGCCACAATGGAGTATGAGTTTGAAAAAGGGGAACGAAGTAACTGGAAAGAGTTTATCTCCTTTTATGAGATTCAACTGGTGAAACTTTTTAAAGAGATTGATCTTTATCTTGGGAAGTAATGAATTTTATTCAAAGTACTTTCTTTTGACTCTTTTGACTACTCGCTTAAAGGCATCAATATCAAGTGAATTTGCTTCAAGAATCTTAAAGGCATTTTTTAAAGAGTAGTCATTAAGTTGATCTTGCACATTTATGGCTGCTCTTACAACTCGTAAGGCAATAACTATCCCTTCTATACTTTGCATATTTTGTGGTATATCTTTTTCTATATCTAAATATTTCATTGTTTCATAAAAGGTTTCATTGAGATTAAGGTGTTCAAAAATAATAGCATTTATTTGTGCGGTAGTCATACTTGTATGAATGTTTTCAACATAAGAGAGATCTTTATATTTGAGACTATCACTTAAAAATAGCTCTGTTTTACCCTCTTGCAAAATTTCTTTAGCAATAAGAATTTTCCCAGTTTCCATAAGAAAAGCAATAGGTGTTAGTTTTCTGGCTGTTTCTATATTTATACCCATATACCACTGAAAAGCAAGCTCACTTTGAATAGTACTGATTTTTGAGAATTCTAGTGTTGAGATATTATACGGTGAAAGGTCAATATCAAAAGCACGATTAATACTCGAAGAGAGAACAATGGATCGAATTTGTGTCGCACCAAATAGTGTTACAGCTTGTAAGATGTCTACTATTTTTTTAGAAAAACCATAAAATGGAGCATTTACTTTTACCAAAATATCAGCAGTAAGTGCAGGGTCCGCTTCTATAATTTTTACAACATCATCAATATCTGGATCATCAGATGCATAGAGTGTCTCTATCTTTAAAACTGACTCAGGAAGAGGTGGAAGAGAGTTAACCCTTGCAATTAATGGAATATATGCCATAAGATACCTTAGAGATTAAATTTTAATTTCGTATTATACAAAAATAAAACTAAATCAAGTTATATTTTTGTATAATAATAGCTAGATAATCTGAGTAGTTCGAATAATCGTATTATTGAGGGTTCTACATATTCAAATTGTGAACAAGTAGTGATGGTGTGCGTCGGTATAACCGTTTGAGACAGGGGAACTTGTCGAGGGTATACTGCCTTTATCTGTCCTCTCTTCACCCAAATTCGGCTCTGAGAACCGAACCAACCGCGAGACGGCTATTTGGGTTATCTTGTAGAAGTATTTACTGAGAAGATTTTCTCTTTTAAGTAAATACTTTTTTTATTTTATGGAGCAAATTATATGAAAATTTTGATTTTAGGTAGTGGTGGACGTGAGTACTCGATAGGACGTGCAATTAAGAATGAAGAAGAGCAACATGAACTCTTTTTTCAACCAGGGAATGGTGCAACTGATACATTAGGTACTAATATCAATATCAAAGATTATAATGATTTAGCTACATTTGCAAAAGAGAATGGGATAGAACTTACTATAGTTGGTCCAGAAGCACCACTGGTTGATGGTGTAGTAGATATCTTTAAAGCACAAGGCCTTACTATTTTTGGACCATCTGCTAAAGCTGCACAACTTGAAGGTTCAAAAGTTTATATGAAAAACTTTTTAGCAAAGTATAACATTCCAACGGCTGCTTATATAGAGTCTGATAGTATAGAAGAGTTGTATAAGTTTACAGACACACTTTCTACTCCTATTGTGGTTAAAGCTGATGGCCTTTGTGGTGGGAAGGGTGTTATTATTGCGATGAGTCATGATGAAGCAAAAAAAGCTATTGGCGAGATGCTCAGTGGTAAAAGCTTTGGTGATGCTGGTAAGAAAGTTATCGTTGAAGAGTTCCTTGATGGTTTTGAACTCTCAATGTTTGCTATCTGTGATGGTGATGACTATATCTTACTTCAGGCTGCACAGGATCATAAACGTGTAGGGGATGGAGATACAGGACCAAATACAGGTGGTATGGGTGCTTATGCTCCAACTCCTTTAGTTGATGAAGAGTTGTATCAAAAAGTGAAAGATAGAGTTATTCGTCCTACTTTAGATGGTATGAAAAAAGAGGGAGCACCTTTTGAAGGTGTTCTTTTTATTGGGATTATGGTTGTAAATGGTGAACCTATTACCTTAGAGTTTAATGTTCGTTTTGGAGATCCAGAGTGTGAGATCCTTATGCCTTTAATGACTTCTAGTGTATCTGAGATGTTTCATAAAGCTGCAACAAATCGTTTAGCTGAAATAGATGTTGAGTTCTCTAAACAGTATGCAGTTGGTGTTGTTATGGCATCTGCTAACTATCCATACTCAAGTTCAACTCCTGCTGAAATAGTAGAAGATGAAGTGCTTCATGAAGATATAGAGAAGTATACACATATCTCTTATGCAGGTGTGAGTAAAGAGGACGGTGTTCTTTATGCAGATGGTGGTCGTGTTTTAGTCTGTGTTGGTTTAGGCGATACTATTCGTGAGGCTAGAGATAGAGCCTATCTTCGTTGTGGACAAGTTCATTTTGTTGGAAAGAAAATTCGTACAGACATTGCTTACCAAGCACTTTAAGGGTCTACATTTTGAATGAAGAGTTACAAGAGAAACTTCATCGTGAAGATATTACTTTAGCAGATACAAAAAAAAGAGCACTCGCTCTTTTTATTGATGAAACACTTCTTTCATTTATTCTTATTATAGCTCTTTGGGATACTTTCTCTTCTGCTCGTACAACAGAAGAGATTATTATGGTAACAAATAGTTTTGTTTTAGAATATATGTTGATGAAAATAATTTATCAGGCTTTCTTTGTAATGCAATATGGTGCATCTTTAGGAAAAATAGCCTTAAAAATTAAAGTTATTGAGATAGAAACTTTACATACCCCAAATGTTTTAGTAGCATTAAATCGTTCTATTTTTAGAGTGATTAGTGAGATGCTTTTTTATCTCGGTTTTTTATGGGGTATGATGAATCCAAATAGACAAACTTGGCATGATCTAACAGCAAAAACACTGGTTGTAAATGCGTAAACTCTTTTTTATTCTCCTTCTTCTTAGTGCCTATGTAAATGCAAGTGATAAAGTGGAAATTTTTGCTTCAGTGATGGACTCAAAAGGGAGTATAGTTGAAGCAGATGGTGGAGTAAGTGTTATCTATAAAGATTATCTTATTACTGCAGACAGAGCAATTTATGATAGAGAGAGTGGTTTCTTAGAACTTTTTGATAATATTCGTTTAAATTATGGAAAGTCATATAAAGTTTTAGGAAAATATGCAAAACTAAATATAGCAAAGAAAGAGCGACTGTTTGAGCCATTTTATATGTCAGATAAAGAAACACAACTTTGGATTAGTGCCGAGAATGCAAAAACAAAGGCAAATGATATTGATATTAGTGCAGGTGTTTTAAGTGGCTGTAACCCTATTGACCCTTTGTGGAAAATAGAATTTTCTTCATCAGATTATAATAGTGATTCTAAATGGATGAATATCTATAATGCGAGACTCTATTTAGATGACTTACCTATCTTTTATACTCCTTATTTTGGATACTCCTTAGATAAAACAAGAAGAACAGGACTTTTAATGCCTTCTCTTGGTTACTCTTCTGCTGAAGGAGTTTATTATGAGCAACCTATATATATTGCTGAGCAAAGCTGGTGGGATTTAGAGTTTCGTCCACAATCAAGATCACAAAGAGGGTATGGAATCTATCAAACATTTCGTTTTGTAGATTCACCCTATTCTCATGGTGAGTTTCGCTTAGGTTATTTTAAAGAGAAAGAGAAGTATGTAGTTTTAAATGATCTCAAAAATGAGTCTCATTATGGATTTAATTTCTTGTATGATAATAGTAATGTTTTAAATCAATGGTTTGGAACACATTTAGAAGGACAATCAGCTCTATATGCAGATATCAGTAGTATGAATGATGTTGATTATATAAATCTTGAGACAAATAATCCTCAAGATTCAGCGACAGCTACACAGCTACTCTCTAGGATTAACCTTTTTTATAATACGAACGATCAATATATTGGAAGTTATTTTAAGTATTATCAAGATTTAACACTTTCAAGTAATAGTGAAACACTTCAGGTTTTGCCGACACTACAATACCATTACTATTTAGATACATTTTTTAATGATCATATGCTCTATGACTTAGATATTCAAGCAAACAATATTACTCGTAAAGAGGGAAAAACAGTAGTTCAAACAGATGTAAATCTTCCTGTATCCTTGCAAACATCACTTTTTGATGAGTACTTAAACGTATCATATAAGGCTAATGTATATATGCAACACTCAAGTTTTGGAAGTAATGAGAAAGATATTACAGCAACAACAGAGTACAACGATGGATATATGTTACGGAATTATCACACATTGATTGCATCAACTCAATTAACGAAAGGATATGAGGATTTTTCTCATGTAGTGAGTGCAAGTGTGAGTTATAATAGAACAGGAACAGAGTCTAAAAGTGGTTATTATGAGGATAATCAAGATTATTGTGCAGATAGTGCGAATCGGAATGAAGCAAGATGTGAATTTTATAATATATCATCCATTCAAGATGAGGCAGAGTTAGACTTGATTCAATATATTTATGATGATCAAGCAAAACAGATTCTTTACCAGCGTTTAACACAAAAAATATCATACTCTAGTCTTGAAAATAGATATGGAGAGATAGAACATGAGTTAGATTATAAAATAACATCGTATTTGAGTTTTTATAATAATATGTTTTATAACTATGAAAAAAATAAATTTTCCAAAATATTTAATGAAATTTCTTTTAATGAATATGGAATAAATCTTCTTCTCTCTCATCTTTATAAGGATAGCTTTTTAGACGATACAGAAAAAGTACCAAGACATACAAGCTATTTAACATCAACTCTAAGATATAATTATAGCACTCATTACTCTTTTAATGCTCTTTATAACTATGATTTAGAAGCAAAAGAAACGAAAAGTAGAGAGATAGGATTTATGTATAAGCAACGATGTTGGGATTTTGGTATAAGATATAGTGAAAATAAAAGACCAATTCTAACAAGTGGTATAGATACTTCTTCTATATATGATAGATATCTTTATTTTACAATTATTTTAAAGCCAATTATGGACTCAAGTGATTCATCACTTCTCTCTTATAAATTTAAAGATAACTAAAAGGGAAATAGTAAGATGCAAAAGTATAAAAATATTATCTTAGATAGAGAAGATGCTGCAAAAAAACTTCAAGATGTCATCCCTATGCATAAACTCAAAGAAGAAGAGTGGAATATAGTCGCTGTCTCTAGAGGTGGTTTGGCTTTAGGAACTTATATAAACAAAAGAGTGAAAAACAACTTAGAGATTCTTTTCTTAGAAGCTATAATGGCTCCAAATAATAATGAGTGTGAAGTTGCTCGGGTAAGTGAGAGTGAAGAGATCGTAATTAACGAAGAATTAGTCTCTGCATTTGAAATTCAGTATGACTATATCTATGGTGAGGCACATCGTAAACACGAAGAGAATATTTTAAGTAATATTTATCAGTATAGAAAAGGACGACCTTTCCCTTCTATGGAAAATAGAGTGGTACTTTTAGTAGATGAGGGAAGTGAAACAGGAAGTAAGTTTATGACTGCTTTAAAAACAGTTCTTGCACAAAAACCAAAGGCAGTATATATAGCTGTTCCCGTTTTACCAAGTGATGTTTTAGAGCAGTTAGAGACTTTTGTAGATGATATCTTTTTTCTTTATAATATAGATGATTATGTAGAGACTTCACTCTACTATGAGAAATTAGAGAGCATAGATGAAGAGACAATAGAAAAATTAATAGAGGAAAATATATGAAATATGATGTAAGTTTAGAGTTAGAAAATAGAGAAGAGGCATACTCTTTTGGAGATGTAGCAAAACAAGCAAATGGTAGTGCCTGGATTAAATCTGGAAGTACTGTGATTTTAGCAACAGTAGTTATAGATGAAACAGAGATCGTAAAAGATGATTTTTTACCTCTTACAGTACAGTACATAGAAAAAACATATGCAGCGGGTAAAATTCCTGGTGGTTTCTTTAAACGTGAGACAAAACCTAGTGATTTTGAAACATTAACTTCGCGTATAGTAGATAGAAGTTTACGTCCACTTTTTCCAAAAGGTTTTGGACACCCAACACAAGTAACTATTATGGTCTTTTCAGCAGATGCAGAATCAGATCTTCAAGTTCTTGCACTTAATGCAGCCTCAGCAGCTCTGTTTACTTCAGATATTGATATTAATGTTTCTGTTTCTGCTGTTCGTGCTGCTAAAGTAGATGGTGAGTTAGTCTTAAATCCAACGCTTTCACAGCTCAAAAATTCAACATTAGATCTTTATCTTTCAGGAACTAAAGATGATCTTCTTATGATAGAAATGCGTGCATTTGGCGGAGAGAAAGTAGAAATAAGTGATATGATTGTTGATCCTATGCTTGACCCGACAATGGCAGGAGCAGTTATAGCAACACATAGTTCAAATGCAATGAGTGAAGATGAGCTTATCTCAGTTTTTGAGAAAACACAAACAGAACTTTTTTCGGCAAATGCTAAGTATGAAGCTGCTTTTGCATCTTGTAAAAAATCAGTAGCCCAGCTTGATCTTAAAGCGCATGTATCAAATGAAGAGATGATGACATATGTGAGAGAGACTCATATGTCAGATATCGCAGATGCTATGAATCAGATGGCAAAGTCTGAGAGATCAACTGCATTGAGACAACTTCGTAAAAAAATCATTACTATAAAAACAGAGTGGGCGGAAGTAGAAGCAGAATTACAACTTAAAGATGCGATAGATAAAGTGAAAAAAGAGCAAGTTCGTTCTCAAATACTCAATGAGAGAGTTCGTGCAGATGGTCGTGCTTTAACAGAGGTAAGACCTATCACGATAGATACAAATGTTCTTCCAAATGCACACTCTTCTTGTCTCTTTACCCGTGGACAAACACAGGCTTTAGTTGTTCTTACTATGGGTGGACCTAAAGATGCACAGATGTTTGAGTCTTTGACAGATAGTGGTACTCAAAATGAAAACTTTATGGTTCACTATAACTTCCCTGGTTTTTCTGTAGGTGAAGCATCTCCAGTTATGGGTACAAAACGTCGTGAACTTGGTCATGGTAACTTAGCGAAGCGTGCTTTAGAGCCTGCTGTAAATCTTGATGGACAAACTGTGCGTTTAGTATCTGAAATACTAGAATCAAATGGTTCTTCTTCAATGGCTACAGTATGTGGTGGTTATATGGCACTTCGTGCAGCAGATATAGAAACATCTGATACTATTGCAGGAATTGCTATGGGTATGGTGAGTGAAGGGGATAAGTATGCAATCCTCTCAGATATCATGGGACTTGAAGATCATGATGGTGATATGGACTTTAAAGTTACTGGTTCAAAAGATGGTATTACTGCTATGCAAATGGATATAAAACTTGGTGGCGTAAGTTTAGAAATACTCAAAGAAGCACTTTATCAAGCAAAAGAGGGTCGTTCACATATTATTGACATAATGATTGAAGCTGAAAAAGAGATAGAGTTTAATGATGGTGTTTTACCTTCGGTTGATTTCTTTCACATTGACCCATCTTTTATAGGTGAAGTTATTGGTCAAGCTGGTAAAACTATTCGTGAGATGATTGAGAAGTTTGAAGTGGCTATTGACATCGATAAAAAAGATGGAAAAGTGAAGATCACTGGTAAGAATAAAACTGGTGTTGCAGGTGCTCGTGGACATATAGAAGGTATTGTGAGTGCTCCTAAAAAAGAGAAAATCAAGTATGAGGTTGGTGGTACTTATGATGGTACAGTAAAACGTATTGTAGATTTTGGTGCATTTATTGAGCTTCCAGATGGTACTGATGGACTTTTACACATTTCTAAGATCTCCGATCAAAGAGTTGATAAAGTAAGTGATGTATTCTCTGAAGGTGATAAAGTAAAAGTAGAAATTTTAGAATTTAAGGGAAATAAAATATCTTTAGGCCGTGCATAAGAGTATATTTAGTTTACTTTATGTATAATTCGCCTATCAATCACTAGTAGGGAAATCCTAGCATTTATGTGTGGGTTGCTTTATCGTAAGATGAGGTTACGCTATCCGAAAGTAGTTGTAATATTATTAAGGACAATTTAATGAAAAAAATTCTTTTTTTACTAGTAGCATTTTCTGCTGCTGCATTCGCAAATGAGGGTGAAGTTGCTAACCAAACTCTTAA
>Ga0256837_1001732_pt1 | contig 14573 bp, 18 predicted proteins | sample 4562384metaG_FD_185976 | JGI IMG/M metagenome (GOLD analysis project Ga0256837, IMG submission 185976) | Hydrothermal vent microbial communities from Guaymas Basin, Mexico - 4561-384 | ecosystem: Environmental > Aquatic > Marine > Hydrothermal vents | place: Mexico: Guaymas Basin | collected... | reverse complement strand
GAGGAGGTTGTAGGTGGAATTATCGGTGCGGTTGATCTTTACCTCATCGGTGTTGTGATGCTACTTTTCTCTTTTGGTCTCTATGAGCTTTTTATCTCAGATATCGATGTGGCAAAAGAGGATGAAGCAAGAGAGAACAAAATCCTCTCTATCCACTCACTTGATCAGCTTAAAGATAAGATCTCAAAAGTTATCGTAATGGTACTTGTAGTTGGTTTTTTCCAAAAAGTTGGTCACACAGAGTATCACGGTGCATTAGATATGCTCTATTTTGCACTCTCTATCACAGCTGTAGCCGTTGGTTTATTTTTCCTCGGTAAAGTTGGAAAACATTAAAAAGGGTTATGATGAGTAAAATATTTGTAGATGCGTGTTTTGGAAAAGAGACACCTTACACTCCAGTATGGATGATGCGTCAAGCTGGGCGTTATCTTCCTGAGTATATGAAAGTTCGTGCTGAGGCTGGGAACTTTTTAAACCTTTGTCATGATCCTAAAAAAGCATGTGAAGTTACACTCCAACCTGTAGATATCATAGGTGTTGATGCAGCGATCCTTTTTAGCGATATCTTGGTGATCCCAGATGAGATGGGTATGGATCTCTCTTTTGTAAAAGGGGAAGGTCCTAAGTTTTCTGACCCTATCAAAAATGAAACAGACTTAGAGAGACTCACAGGTGGTGAGGAAGCTGCAAACAAGCTTACTTATGTGTATGAGACTATTGAGCTTATCAAAGAGCAACTCGCAGAAGACAAGGCTCTCATAGGTTTTACAGGTGCTCCATGGACACTTGCTACATACATGATAGAGGGGCAAGGGACAAAAACATACAACATCTGCAAAAAGATGATGTACTCAAACCCTGAGCTTTTACACAAGATTCTCAGAAAAGTGACTGATGTTGTCAAACTCTATATGGAAAAACAGATCCAAGCTGGTATCGATGTTGTTCAGATCTTTGATAGCTGGGCAGCTGCTATTGAGCCTGGAAAATATGATGAGTTCTCATGGCAATATATGGTAGAGATAGCAGAGTACTTAAAAGAAAAATACCCTCATGTACCTGTGATTATGTTTCCTAAAGGGATTCCAGCATTTTTAGATAAAGTATATGGAAACTTTGATGTTTTTGGAGTTGACTGGTCAACACCGATGGCATTTGCCAAAGAGAAACTTGGTGATAAATATGTACTTCAAGGAAATATGGAGCCGTGTCGTCTTTACTCAAAAGAAGCAACTACGAAGTGTATAGAGGTTATCCAAGAGACTATGCAAGGTAAACGCCATATCTTCAACCTTGGTCATGGTATTCTTCCTGACGTACCAGTAGAGAATGCAAAACACTTTATCAACGAGTGCCACAGAGTCAGTGGAAAAAAGTAACATCATATTTGGCCCCATCCACTCACGCCGTTTTGGTGTGAGTCTTGGGATCGATCTATCCCCCTCTCATAAACAATGCAACTTTGACTGCCTTTACTGTGAACTAGCACCAGCTGCTACAACAAATGCACAAACGCAACCACTCAGTGTTGAGAGTATCATCACAGAGCTTTACAAACATCTTGATGAAAAAGTTGATGTTGTCACCCTTACTGCCAATGGTGAGCCAACACTCTACCCTTACCTCAGTGAGCTTATAGATGAGATAAACAAGATCAAAAACAGTACAAAAACTCTTATACTCACTAACTCTGCAACACTCACAGAACCAAAGGTGTTTGATGCACTTCTAAAACTGGATCAGGTAAAGCTCTCTTTAGATGCACTCTCAAATGATGTGTTTAAAAAAATAGACAGACCACATGAAAAGATAGATGTAGAGCTCATCGCTAAAAAAGTTATAGAGTTTAGCAAGGTATTTAAAGGGGAGCTTTTTATTGAGATACTCTTTGTGCATACACTCAATGACACCCTACAAGAGGTATCTAAGCTCAATGCCCTGCTTTTACAACTAAAAAATCTCTCACGCATTGATTTGGGGACAATTGATAGACCACCTGCTTACCCTGTTGTTGGAGTGAGTTATGGGAAGCTACGAGAGCTCTCTTTGATGTTTGATAGCTCACTGCCTATCAACATAGCCTCACGAACACATGCAGAGCCAAACAACACAAGCTTTACAAAAGAACAGATTATCAACACTCTTGATAAACGCCCACTTACACATGAAGATATAGAGTTACTTTTTGATGAGGCATCACAACAAAGGCTCAAAGAGCTTTGTGATGATGGTAAAGTGATGCTCAAAAAGAGTGCAAACCTTGCATTTTATCTCCCTACACAAAATCTCAAACGTAAAAAAGATAAAAACTAAAAATAAACAGCTTTAAAAAGTGCCCTTTGTCCTGTTTTTTTATTGCTAAGCTCTAAGTTTTCTTGTGAAAGTGTAAACCTCACAGGGGAACTAAGTAGTTTTAAAAAGAGTGCTTCAACATTCACCTCACCCTTTTTATAACAAAACATTCGTGTTGTTGCAAAAGGGTTAAAAGTAATAGTATCAGCCTCTATCTTATAAGTTGTACTAAAGCCATTACAACCTGCAAAACCATGTACTCTGTTTCTCTTAGATTGAAATACAATATGGGGCTCACGTTTATTTTCTCTTGTAATAACTATATTATTATCTATTTGTACTAGTTTCCAATATCTATTGAGAAGATCTTTATCTTCTACATTTACATCTCTTAAAGATGAACAACTCACAAAGACGAAAATAAAGAGACAAAAAAAGAGAAACCTCTTCATAATTATGCCTGTGTATTTAAGATAGAATATCCTTGAGTAGCAAACTCTTTATCAACCATCTCTAAAGCTGACTTCATAGTCTCTTGAGATATTTCAGGAAGCTTGCCTCCCCACATCTCCTCAGCCTGCTTAAAACCAAGAAGCATCCCTTCTCTACCTGCTCTAAGTTTATCTTCGTCACCATTAGCACCTTGAATAACAAAATCAGCTATCCTTTGAGAAGTTTGCTTAACACCAAAAATACCATCTTCACTAACAAGTGCTGCAGCTTCTTCTTGTGAAAGATCTGAGATAGATTTTGTTCCATCATAGCCTATCTCTTTTAAAAAGTTTTGAAAATCATTATATGCAACATCTTCAACACTTTGCCCAAGTGCATCTGCTTGAAATTTTGTTACATCAAACATAAACTTTGCGACATTTTGCTCTAACTCTTCACGAATAGCTTTCACTTCATCTTTTGAAATCTTTTCAGTATAAAGTGTTTTTATTGCACTTTGTTGTGTTTGCTGTGTTTGTAGGGGAGTATTTGTATTTATTTGCATGATATATCCTTTTATCTAGCTCATATATCGACAAATTATACAATTTGTAAATTATTCGTAGGTAAATCGTATTTATTCAGGTATACTTGTGGTGATGAAAAAGATGAGGTGTGATTTCATCTTTAGTGTGTGATTTATGACTTAGTTCTTGCGTGACCCCTAAAGACTCCCCCGATTTTGACTCCACTTTAACAAGTGATTTTTATACAAAGGCCCAATTATGGCAGAATTATTAAATGGATCAGTAAAATGGTTTAACGAAGAAAAAGGTTATGGTTTCATAGCACAAGACAATGGCGACAACGATGTATTTGTACATTTTCGTCAAGTAAACAACCCAAATGGTGGACGTGTTTCTTTAGCAGAAGGTCAAAAAGTAACTTTCTCAATCGGTGAGGGACAAAAAGGTCCTCAAGCTGAAAACGTAACTGCTTTATAAGCCTTTACTAAAAAGCCCTCTTGGGCTTTTTGCTCTTCTCTTACTTTCAAGTAACTTTCTTTTACTCTTCAACCATAAAAAAACTATCTAAACTTATATTTTTAAACGCAGCATTGAGTGATGTAAAGAGTTGTGGATGCTCTTGTTCAAGTTTTTCTAACATCTTTTTTGTATTTTCACGAGCATAAGGGCTTTTGATATCAAAACGCATCGCTGGACATGCTTCATCACCTATCGCTGCTATCTCATTATCTAGCACAAAAGCTCTGAGTTGGCGCTCACGCATCTGAATGAGTGGACGGATCACCACAAGACCGTTTTGAGCTGTATATTTTGGAGCAAGACTTCTGAGTTGTCCGTTGTAGATAAAGTTCATAAAAAAACTCTCTGCTGCATCATCCATGTGATGACCAAGAGCGACTTTATTGCAACCAAGCTCCTGTGCAACTGAGTAGAGATACCCCCTTCTCATACGGGAGAAAAAACTACAATATGAGGAGTTTTTTCTTATCTTCTCTTTTGCCAGATCATATGTCTGCGTTTCTTTGATGATATGCTTTATTTCATGCTCTTTACAATGTTGTGCAAGGGCAGAGTAATCCTCCCCCATACCATAAGAGATAGTTACAGCAACAAACTCAAACGCAAAAGGTGCACGACGTTGCTGCTCTTTTAGAGCATGAATAAGCGTAAGTGAATCCTTACCACCAGAAAGCCCTACAAGGATCTTATCACCCTCCTCTATAAGCTTAAACTCTGCGTTTGTCTTTCCAAGACGAGACATGATTTTTTTAGAGAGTTTTACACCCATTAAGCAGCCACTAACCTATCTACCATCTTCATAACAAACTCAGCAGACTCAACCGCACTTGTTTCTAAAAACTCATCAAAACTAAAACTCGCATCCATATCAGCTGCATCACTGATGGCACGTAAGATGAAAAAAGGTACACTAAGTGCATCACACACCACAGCAACACTTCCCCCCTCCATCTCCAAAGCATCAGCACCAAACTCTTTGCCTATCCAGTTTTTGCGCTCCTCATTGGCTACAAACTGATCACCAGTTGCGATGATACCCTCACGGATAGTTTTACCCATCTCAGTTGCCACCTCTTTACTCATAGCGATCATCGCTTCATCTGCTTCAACAAACACTGCACCCTCAGGCACATACCCAAAAGGGTGTCCAAACGCAGTGATATCAAGATCGTGTTGAGAGAGTTTTGTAGCAACGATCAAGTCACCCACTTTAAGCTCAGGTGAGATCGCTCCTGCCACACCAGAAAAAAGAAGCTTGGTAGCCCCAAAATGCTCTATCATAGTTGTAGCAGTTAGTGTTGAGAACACCTTACCTATCTTTGAGTAAGCTATTACAAGCTCCACACCCTTGTAAGTTGCTTCGTAGTACTTATTTCCAGCATACTCTATTGTGCTATACTCACCAAGCTTTTCTAAAATCGGTGCTACCTCTTCTGGCATCGCTCCCATTATTGCTATTTTCATATTTTTACCTCTATTGTTTTTATCTGTGTTTTAAACTTTTGGAGTTTATCTACCATCTTGCCATCTGCATCTACAACACAGCTGCCACCCCAAAAACCAAGCCCATCTTCAAAACCGACACGGTTTACAAACACAAGTGTTGCTTTGCACTCTGCAGCTAGAGTTTGAATGATCTCATACCACTTACTCTCTATCTCTAAGCCATCATCACTAAAGCCACGTGCAGGAGAAGCAACAAGAGCGATGATAAGGTCTGGGTCTTGCTCTATTAGATCATGATGTACATTTTTGTGCCAAAGATCTTCACACACCACCATAGAAACACGTTTATCATCTGCCATAAAACTCTCAAAAATATCACCAGCTTTAAAGTAACGTGCCTCTTCAAACATCCCATAGTTTGGCAGATGCACTTTATGGTGCTCACTTGTTAGTTTACCATCTGAAAAATAGAGTGCTGCGTTTCTAAAAGAACCATCCTCTCTCATTGCTACACCCACAACAATGTCGATATTTTTACTCAACTCTGCTAGTTCACTCAGCTCATCTAATACCCAAGCATCCTCTGTAAGTTTGTCTTGGAGCATATATCCACTCAGTGAGAGTTCAGGAAAAACAACCAAATCACTGCTGCTATGAACATCTTGTACGATTTTAATAATCTCCCCCAAGTTAGTTCTATTTAACTTGGGAGCTATCTGTGCTAATGTTACTCTCATATTAAGAGCAGATCTCCTCTTTTACTTTCTCTAAAGAAGCCATATCAGAGATGTTAAGTGTTTTTAGCTCTTTTGCTATTCTTCTGTTAAGACCTTTGAGTGTGATACCGTTTCCAAACTCTATCGCCATATCAAGCTCTGGAGCTACAGCGAGGATCGACTGCTTGTATTTTACTGGTTTTACAAGTTGATCTTTTAGAAGTGCTACAGCCTCATCTTTTGTTGCATATTTTTGTGTTGTAACATTTGAAACGATCGGAGCTGAGAAGTTATCTTGTACCATCTTCTCCATCAACTCTGCTAAAGGCTCTTGAGCAGGTGCTAAAAGCTCACAGTGTGATGCTACGGACATATCAAGGAGCAGTGCACGTTTTGCACCAGCATCTTTAAATGTTTGCTCTAAACTTTGCAGATCAGACTTCATACCAGCAACTACGATTTGTCCATCTTGGTTGTAGTTTGCTGGCCATACTTTTTTACCCTCTGCTTGTGCGTCAGCACAAACACTCTCAACTGTTGCATCATCAAGTCCCACAAGTACCATCATACCTGCGTTTATATCATCACATGCCTCTTGCATAAGTTTTCCACGATTATGCACAAGCTCTACAGCGTCTACATAATCAATAGCACCACTTGCACAAAGTGCTGAGAACTCACCAAGAGAGTGTCCTAAAAACATCTCAGCTTTTATATCTGGGCAAGCATCGCTAAAAAGTTTGTAAGCTATCATCTGTACTAACAAAATTGCTGGTTGAGTATAAGCAGTCTGACCCAATTTTTCATTCTCTTCAAAAATAAGCTCTTTAAAATCAATGCCTATTCTCTCACCAGCTTTTGCAAACATCTCACGAGCAACTTCGCTGTTCTCGTAAAAATCTTTACCCATACCTACTGCCTGGCTTCCTTGCCCTGCAAATATCATCGCTATTTTTTTACTCATCTTTATCTCCTTGTAAATATTGTTTATGGTCTGCTATTTTTTTTCTTAGTGTATTTCTGTTGAGTCCAAGTCTATCTGAGAGTTGTAGTTGTGACTTGAACATTTTAAGCCCTGCACGGATCAGTGGTACTTCATAGAGGTATAAAAAACTTCTATAATCACTGTTTGAGCCTAGTTTTGGAGCTAAATAACTCTCTATAATTTCCATAAGTTCACTATCTTTAATATCTTGCAAAAGATAATTAATCATAACTTGTCGTTTTAAGGAAACTGCATTGGATAAAAGATCTGGCTTAAAATCTTTTGTATTAAATTTTTCAGTACTTCCAAAAATGCTTGATGCTTCTTGTGCAAACTTCTCTATAAGTGCTTCAACATCATCTAATCGCTCTCGCAAAGGTGGAATGTCAAATTTCACACTAAATATCTCATCAATTGTACTCATTTGTAATTGTTGTTTTGAAGTAGCTATTATACGGGGAGCATTGATCGCTATGGTATCAAGCATTCTTTTCATATTTGGTGAAGTTTCAATATTGGTAATAATGAGCTCTTTTTCACTCTCAAGTGCTAAAAGTAACTCACTAAAGTCTGAAGCATCAACTACTAAAGCATCTGGAAGTATGTATTGTGCAAGTGACTTTTTCCCTACACCCTCCTCACCAATGATGAGGGCATTAACACTAAGTGTTTTTAAAAGGGTAGCTGTTTGAAATGCCTTTGAAGCGGCATCAGATACAGTTATATAGTTAGTGACATCCACAGCCGCTGCCGCCACCTGTTCCACAACATCCATCATCTGCTTGTTGATTTTCAGCAGGAATACCAGTCATAACCTCTTCTGGTGTTGCTTCTCTTACATTGTTAAGAGTCACCGTAAACATAAGATCTTTTCCAGCAAGTGGATGGTTAAAGTCTATTACTACTGCATCTTCTTTGATCTCTTTTACTGTTACTTGAACAGTACTTCCATCTTCACCTTGACCATAAAGTGTCATACCAACTTCTAAATCAATTCCAGCAAACTGATCTTTTGGAACTTCTTGAGTAGCTTCTTCATTATACTCACCGTATGCATCAGCAGGTTTTACAAGAACATCAGCTTTTTCACCAATTGCCATATTCTCAATCCCTTTTTCAAGACCAGGAATGATTTGTCCTTTTCCAAACATAAAAACCAGTGGAGCTCCACCTACATTAGAATCTACTACTTTATCTCCATCACGTACTTCATACTCGATAGATACGATTTGATTTGTTTCAATTGCCATGGCTTATAAACCTTATTTTTAATTTTTGAGATTTTATCATAATATTATATATTGAGGCTGAAAAGCTTCAAGCCTCTTTTATATTTATAGATATTTTTTAGCTTCTCTTGCTTCTTTTGAATCTGGATATTTTTTTATGATTGCCTTAAAAAATGCATTTGCATGTTTTTTATCACCTGTCTCTTGCATAGCAATAGCAGAGTGCAACATTAAATTGGGCATATACGAACCTTTTGAGTATAATGCTGTACTTTTCTTGAAATACGATAAAGCATTTGCATAATTTTTTCTTCTGTAGTTCATTTCGCCAATCATATAATGTGAATATGCAGGCTTGTAATTACGTTTTATTAATGTTTCGTAATTTTCAATTGCTTTTGTGTAGTATTTTTTATTGAAATACTCTTTTGCTTCTTTATAAAGAAGAGCACTCGATTTTTTCGATTTTTTTGATGGAGCTGATGCTTTTAACTCTTTTGCCATCAACTCTTTAAACTTGTTAACATCTTTTATAAGAGCCTGAAACTCTGCTTTTGTTACATAGTCTTTTTGAATTGCTAACACAAGAAGATTCATATCTTCTAAAAGCTTTTTTGTTTCCTCTATTGAGAGAGCATTATGCTCAACAACTTCACTTAATCGTTTCTCATACTCATCACTATTTTGTGATTTATGAAGGTTTTCTTCACGTAATTTTTTGAGTTCTAGCTTATTTTTATGTGACTTTCTGCTTAAACTCTCTACAATACTCTGTAGTCCATCAATTCTTTCACGTAGTGATTCTACTTCATTTGCTTGATTATTACTTTTGACAACAACTGTATGGAGTTTTTTCTTTGTTTCTAAAATAACTTTTTCATTGGAAGTAAGTCCATAAGGGGCAGGACTATCAAGGTCCCCAGCACCAAACGCAGATGGCTCGGCACTAAGAAAAGAAGAAAGAAGAGTTGTAAAAGCTATAGCTATTGTACTCTTTTTCATAAGTTAAATAACCTATGGAAGAAGTTTAAAATCTACACGACGATTTTTAGCCCAACACTCTTGTGTTTTATCTGTACACACAGGGTTTGATTCTCCATAACTTACCATAGCAATACGAGATGCATCAACACCCTGAGCTACCATAGCTTTTTTTACTGAGTTTGCACGTTTTAAACCAAGTGCGAAGTTATACTCATCACTTCCCCACTCATCACAGTTTCCTTCAAGTTTTACACTATATGATGCAGCCTCTTTGTTTCCAAGTGCAACTGCCATATCGATTTTTTCTTGCATCTCTGGATCAATACTAAACTTATCAAATCCAAAATAGATAGTTGGAAGTTGAGACTCAACATCACTCATACTCATACTATTTGAGTCTGAATTCACAACACTATCCTCTGTGCTAACCGTTTCTGTTGCAACTGGTGCTACTTCTTGTGCTGCTTGCTCTTGAGCCACATCTTGTGCTGCATCTGCTTTTTGATCAACTGCAGGATCTTTACTACATCCAGTAAAAACTAAAAGTGCTGCTACCACACCTGAAAGTACTATGCTTTTCATTATACAAATTCCTCAAATTAAAATTGAAATATTATACCTAAAAAATATTAACTTTTTACCAATCCATCGATTGGACACGACCAAATTTTAGCGGGAAAAGGTAGTTCTTATTATGGTTTAAACGAATAATACCTATTGAGCTTTGATTTTTATAATTTTTGATAAATATAATTGCATCACCATCTTTAGAAAATCTTGGAAATTCATTTACACCTGTAGCTGTAAGTCTTCGTATAAAATCTGTTTTTGTAGATATAAGATGGAGATTAAATGTATTTTTACTAAAAGCATTTGATGTTTCACGAGCTTTGTAAACCACATACTCTCCATGAGCAGAACATGCTGAGTTACTTCTACCATAGTAAACAAGTTGTTCCACTTCATCACTTCCAAGCTTTTTAGCAAAAACATTTGGATATCCCAAACGATTTGAAATAAATACAAAAGAGTCTCTGTCTCTAAATTGAGCATTTACATCAATACCACTATAGGTTGTTTCTCTTTTGAGTCTATTGCGTTTTTTATCATAAGTATATATATCAGGTTGTCCATTTTTTGCCATAGTCAAAAGGAGTAGATTTCCATCATCACTCACATCTGAACAGATCATCATCCCATCAGAGCTCATCACACTTTGAACTGTTCCTGTTTTTAAATCTACATACTTCAATGTTGGTACTTTCCCACTCAACGAACTATAATAAAATGCATTTTGTGCTTTATTTGCCCACTTTGGAAATAGATTGAAGCCACCTTGAATAACAGCTTGCTGGTATGTTAAAGTATAATCAGCGATCACAATTTCACTCTTTCTTGGAGCTACCACACGTGAAAAGATAACTTTTCTTTTCATCCAAGCAACCGATGGTTCACCCATGTAGTCATTGATATCATAAGCAATTGCATGAGAGATAAACATATAGTAGCTATCTTTTTTACTCACTTTATAGTTTTTTGAAAAGATAACCTCATTTGCATTGATAAGTTTAACACTTACACGCAATGATTCATCATCATCTTGAGACATCATATATCTCAAAACATACTCTGCATCCTTATTTTCAACAAGAACATCAACATCATTAAAATGAGCTATTCTATGATGACGATCAACATTAAAGAGTGATAAAACATTCATATCTGCAACCAACATTTTAAAGAAGCGAAGTTTAAATGTATCATCATAATTGATTGATGCATCTTCTATAGCTAATGAGGGCAATGTCTCTGCTTTTTTGATAACTTCAATAGTTGCATCACTCGCAAAAGTTATACTCCATGATAACATAATGAGTAATATATATTTCATACTCTACTCCTTCGACTTCAATAGAATGATAGTTCTACTTTTTATATTTAGAGGGTTACGTGGAAATACAACAGATCGTAGTCTTTCTCTAATTCTATCAGCTTCTTTGTTGAGAGCATCATTACTAGAATATTGTAAAATACGAAAATCCAAAAGCTTACCAAGTGCATTTAACTCAATAACAGCTTTTACACTCAACCCCTGTGTGTTTGGTGGAACAAAAAAATGCTCATAAACAATTGCTTGAATTTTAGCTAAATATTCATTTACCTCATTTGCCTTTGAAGAGCTATTTTCCTCTGATTGTAGATTTTTTTCATTGAGATGTAAATCCTGTTTCGTGCTAAGAGTTTTTTTTACTTGAGGAACTTTAATTTTTTGACGTATTGCATCTAAATTTCTTCTTGTGACTTTTTTTATTTGAGGTTTTTGAATCTTTTTTGTCCACACATCACTAAAAAGATCATTAACATCAATATCTTCACTCATATCTGTATCTTCTGTGGTACTTACTGGATTTACAACAGGAGCAACTTTTTTTACTTGTTTTGGCTTTTTTTGCATAACAGGTGCGATAGAAACACTAACAGATATATAATTATCTTTTTCTAAGCCATATATCTTTTTGTTTACAGGAGAGAATAACATCATGATAAAAAAGAAAAGTATCATCGCAAACAACATAAGAGATAAAAATCCACTTATGTAGAAATATTGTTGTTCCTTATCCATTTGTAGCTAATGATACCTCACGAAATCCTGCTTGTTTTACAGCAGCAAGAACTGACATCACCACACCATAATCTAAACTTTTATCTGCACTAATTAGTACTGTTGCATCTTTGTTGAACTCTTTTGATTTTTTATAAAAATTTTCTATAAAATTGTTTAGAAGATAGATCTCTTTGTTTACTTTGAGTACTTTATCTTTATCTATTGTTATATGAACAGGGGGTATTTTAGATATCTGCTTTGTAACTGATCCTTGAGGAAGTTTTATATTTTCCTCAAAAATAATATTTGGAGCAATCACCATCAAGATAGCTAAAAGAACTAACATCACATCAACAAGAGGAGTGATGTTTAACTCTGGCTTATCTTCCCAATCATATAACACAACTACACCTTACGTGCTAGTATTGCATCACTTTGCATTTGAAGATAAGAGACAAGTTCATACGACTTTCTTTTGAGAATCTGATGATATGTATATGCAAAAATAGCTACAAAAATACCAGCTGCTGTTGCGATCAATGCATCACTTACACCACTTGAGATAACGGACATACTACCACTTGTTTGCCCAATGTGAGTAAAAGTATCTAAAATAGAAACAACAGTACCAAACAAGCCAATAAAAGGAGTAGTAGAAGCAAATATTGAAAGAATTGAAAGCCCTTTTGTAGCTTCTTTTGTAGCCGCTAACATTCCTAAAGCTAAAACTTCTTTGGAAACAATTGCACTTGTTTTGATAAAATTATTTAAAAAGGAGTTTTCGTTAACAGTTGAAGCCCCCATAAGAAGTGACTCTAAAGAACCACTCTCACGAGAGAGCCAACTATTAAGAGAAAAATAGCGGTAAAAAAACACCCAGTTTAACACAATAAAGTATAGAGCTAAAAGAGCAAGTACACCTATTGTAACCGGATGACTTTTAAGATAAAAATCGATTAAATTGTTAATCATTATTAAAGTAAATTTTGTGCAGCAGACTCGATTTTTGCAGAAACTGCAGCTATTGCAGGGTTTGCATCTGCAATATCTTCAATCAGTTTCTTAGCATCATCTAATGCAGCAGCAATTTCAGACTCTGTTGTACCACGAATTGGTGCAGCACCTTCAACTAAAACAATTACTTTTTCCTCATCAACTTGAACTACTCCCCAGTTGATAAGAATCGATTCGACTGATTTATCTTCCTTTTCAACATCAACAACACCTGCATCTAACAAAGTTGTTAAAGATGCATGTCCTGCTAAAACGCCGAACTCTCCCTCTTCACCAGGGAGAACCACACTAAGGACTTCATCATTAAAGATTTCGCCATTAGGTGTTAGGATTTCAAGTTTAAACTTATCCATTACAGTCCTTTACAGTAACACTTATTTACTAGTGTTTTTCTCGTGTTTAGCGATAGCCTCATCCATACCACCAACCATGTAGAAAGAGTTCTCAGACATGTGGTCATATTTACCTTCAAGAATACCTTTGAAACCTGCAATAGTATCTTCAAGTTTAACATATTTACCAGGAGCACCTGTAAATACTTCAGCAACGAAGAATGGTTGAGAAAGGAATTTCTCAATTTTACGAGCACGTTCAACAACATTTTTGTCATCTTCACTAAGCTCATCCATACCAAGAATCGCAATGATATCTTGAAGATCTTTATATTTTTGAAGTGTTTGTTGAACACCACGAGCAACATTATAATGCTCTTCACCAATAATTTGTGGATCAAGGAGTCTTGAAGTTGAATCAAGTGGATCAACTGCAGGATAGATACCTTTTTCCGCAATTTTACGGTTAAGTACTGTTGTTGCATCTAAGTGAGCAAATACAGAAGCTGGAGCAGGGTCAGTCAAGTCATCCGCAGGAACATATACAGCTTGAACAGATGTAATAGAACCAGTTTTTGTAGATGTAATACGATCTTGAAGAGCACCCATCTCACGAGAAAGTGTTGGTTGGTAACCAACAGCTGAAGGGATACGACCAAGAAGTGCTGACATCTCAGAACCTGATTGTGCAAAACGGAAGATATTATCGATAAACATCAATACATCAAGACCTTTTTCATCACGGAAGTACTCTGCCATAGTAATACCTGTAAGAGCAATACGGTTACGTGCTCCTGGAGGCTCAGACATTTGACCGTAGCACAGTGCAACTTTGTCAAGTACGTTTGATTCTTTCATTTCGTAGTAAAGGTCATTACCTTCACGAGTTCTCTCACCAACACCGGCGAAAACAGAAAGACCGTCGTGCCCGTGTGCAACATTGTGGATAAGCTCCATGATGATAACTGTTTTACCAACACCAGCACCACCGAAGAGTCCAACTTTACCACCTTTTGCATAAGGAGCAAGTAAGTCAACAACTTTAATACCAGTTTCAAACATCTCTGTAGTAGTAGATTGATCTACTAGTGCAGGAGGTGCACGGTGAATTGACCATGCTGGAGCATCTTGAACTTGCTCACCACCATCAATAGTCTCACCAATAACATTGAAGATACGTCCAAGAACTTTTTCTCCAACAGGTACTTTAATAGGAGCACCAGTAGCAGTAGCATCCATACCACGAACTAAACCTTCACTCATATCCATAGCAATAGTACGTACACGACCATCACCTAAGTGAGCAGCAACTTCAAGCACTAAACGGTGCTCACTACCCTCTAAATTAACTTTAACTTCGATTGCTTCATTGATAACCGGAAGATATCCGTCAAAATCAACATCAACAACAGGACCCATTACCTGGCTAATTTTTCCAATCATATTTTTCTCCATTATTTCATAGACTCCACACCACTGATAATCTCTA
>Ga0256837_1001731_pt1 | contig 14574 bp, 17 predicted proteins | sample 4562384metaG_FD_185976 | JGI IMG/M metagenome (GOLD analysis project Ga0256837, IMG submission 185976) | Hydrothermal vent microbial communities from Guaymas Basin, Mexico - 4561-384 | ecosystem: Environmental > Aquatic > Marine > Hydrothermal vents | place: Mexico: Guaymas Basin | collected... | reverse complement strand
TCTACAAGAATCATATCTGCATCAAAACCCTGTGTTTGGCTAAAACGGCTAAGTGTCAGGTTGTTGTGACTTGCTGCTTCTTGCATCAACTCATACACACTCTCAAACCTCTCAGGGTGACGTGGTACAACTACAAGTTTGGCACTATGCTCTTTTGAGTACTCAATAAACGCAGCAAGAACAGACTTCTCTTCACCCTCATGTGTACTACCTGCAACAATAAGCTCAGAGGCAGGTTTGTCGTACTCTTTTGTATGTTTTATCTCACCTGCTAGTTTAATGTTGCCTATCACCTCAATATACTTTGCACCCAAAGCTAAAAAACGGTTTTTATCTACTTCGCTTTGTACATAAATGGTATCTACACACTCTAAAAGCTTTTTGTAAAACCATCCAAACTGCAAATATTTTTTAACACTCTTGTCTGATATGCGGGCATTAAGCAATACCACTTTAGCTCCCCTTGCAAATGTAACACGAAATAAAAGATACCAAAACTCAGCCTCAAGCACAATGAGTAGTTTTTGTTTTTTGATCCAAAAAGGCAAAAACATCTCATAAGGCAAGTATCTCACCTCAGCATCATATCTGCTTGCTTCTGAGTTTCCTGTTTGGGTGATAGTGCTTATTGCTATATCTTTACCCTTAACAAGTTCTAGTATTGGTTTGAGTGCACGTGCTTCACCAAGCGAGCATACATGAAACCAGATACCATCTGTTATTTTAAATCTAGGATTGTTAAAAAGAAAAAAACGTGCGGGGATTGACTTTTTATACTTTGGTTTAAATGAGAGATATACAAGAAGTGGCAGTGCTACAAGATAGAGCACCACACTTACAATGTAGTAAAAAACCGAGAAAGGCTTCAAGCCTACTCTTCTTCGTTAGCTTTCATATAGAGGATACGACCACAGTGTGGACAAGTTGTGATATCTTCACCTCTGATTACATCAGCGTAAACTTTATCACCTATCACCATATGACAACCCATACAAGCTTGATCTTCAACAGGAACTACTGTTGTATTTTTTGCCCATCTACGAATCTTTTGGTAAAATGCAAGACCTTTTTGGTTCATCTCGCTAAGAAGTTTCTCTTTTTTTACAAAAACCTCTTGGCGCGCTTTGTTGATCTCTTCAAGTTTTGCATCAACATCAGCTTTTACAGACTCAAGGTTTGCAGAGAGTTCTTCTAGTGATTTTTTAGCAACTTCGATCTGCTCTTTTTTAGACTCGATGATCTTTTCAAGTCTTTCGATCTCTTCATTTGCAAAAGTTACTTGCTCTTTTGCAATCTCCTCTTCAAGTTGAAGAGATTTCATCTCACGCTCAGTTTTTACTTCTGCAGCTTTTTTAGAGTTTTCTTCTAGTTTTTGAGAAAGCTCTTGAAGGTGAAGCTCATTTTTTGCTTTTTTAAGCTCTTCTTCTTTAATTTCATTTGTTAAATTCTCAATATCTGACTCAATTGAGCGAGTTTTTGCTAAAGCTGCTTCATAATTGTAGTTTGCTTCTTCGATCTGTGGCTCAAATGCATCGATCTCTTTGTCTACTTGTGCAAGGTCGATTAGTTGCTTAAGATGCTTGTTCATTGGACTCCTTTGGGGTTTTTACATAGGGCTATTTGCTTATAAAAACTAGTATATATATGTAAATGGGTTTTTTGATGATGCAATTATAACTTTTAAACCTAAATTTTTCAAATGATTTTGTAAAATTTGTGCAAAAAAGTGCTCACTTTCATAATGTCCTATATCAATTAGTGAGATATTAAGTGATTTTGCTTCCATTGCATCATGATATTTTACATCGCCTGACAAAAAACAATCTGCATCAAGAGTTCTCATAAGTGAACATCCACTTCCTGTAGTCAAAGCAACTCTTTTTACTCTATCGTTTGCTTTGACACATCTTGCATGAGGTAGTCCAAATGCAGTTGATACTTTTTTTGCAAAACTCTCAAACTCCTCATCAAGATCAAAATAAGCCACAAAACCATCTTTGTGTACGATACTTAGCCCAAGAACCTCTTGTGCGACATAATCATTAAGATGTGTTTGGTCAAAGTTTGTATGCATTGCGATGTTTGAGATATTTTTTCGTATCATTTTTTGTATGAGGTTTGCTGGATATTTACTAAACTCCAACTGCTTAAGCCCTCCAAAGATAATGGGGTGGTGGGTGATAAGCAGAGTATTTTCCCCTAACTTATCTATTAGATCTTCATCCACATCGATACTCAAAGCAACAGTACTTATCTCTTGGGAGAAATCTCCAATCAAAAGTCCTGAATTATCCCACGATTCTTGAAGTTCAAATGGTGAGAGCTTATCTAAAAAACTGTATATCTCAGAGATCTTTTTCAAGTGCTTCCCCTTTTAGTTTGTATCCTCTTGCTTTATCTTCTTCACCCATCTTCTCATAGATAGCTGCTATCTCTTTGTATGCAAATGGATTTTGATCATCATACTCTAACGACTCAAGCAGATACTCCAAAGCTTCATCATCTCTACCCTGAAGCACTAAAGTGTACCCCATTTTAAAGAGTGTCTCAGCATCATGAGGGCGTTTTATATTTGCTTCAGAGTAGATAGCAAGTGCACGATCTAGCTCACCCTTCTCTCTAGACTCATCAGCTTTTTCTAAGAGCTTTTCAGCACTTGAAGTGGAAAAACTTTGTGCAGTTCGCACTACAGATGAATCTGTATTTTGCTCCTCTTGTGTATCTGTATTTTGTTCTGGATCTTTGAGTGTTTGTATATGCTCATAGATTTTAAATGCAAAAAATGCAGATGCACCCAGCATTAAAAGTTGAAAAATTGTCATTTATGTTCCTTGTATAGTTCTTTGTTAAGTAGTTCTATAAGTTGAAGTGGATCAACCTGTAATCCTCCAACTCTAGCAGAAAAATGTAAATGGGGACCCGTAATGCGACCTGTATCTCCTGAGAGTGCTATCACTTCACCCCTTTGTACCCTATCACCCTCTTTTACTTTAAATTTACTAAGATGATAATAACATGTATAAACCCCCTGCCCATGATCGATGATGATAGAGTTTCCTGCATAAAATCTATCTTGTGCCAGCATTACTCGCAACAATAGGTGTACCAACTTTAGCACGAAAGTCTGTACCGCTGTGATACCCCTTGAGTGTGTCATTGTAAACTCTTGCTTTACCAAAATCACTTGTTATCTTGGACTCAAGTGGTATGATAAAAGGTTTACTTACATAGTTTGTAGGTGTAATGGTGTTGTAGATCTTCATAGCTTGAGCATACTCTTTTGAGGTGCGTTTTTTTACAGCTTCACTTTTTGGATTTACTTTTGATTTTTGCACATGGATCTTCTCTTTTGCATAACCACCATCTACTATATCAAGGTAAAAAAAAGCATCTCTAAAGCCCACTTTGATCGCTGCTGGTTTGTGATAATAACTAACAGGGATGAGAGCATACTGCTTTTGTTTATCAGGTGTAAAAAAAACTTTATATGTTTTTTTTCCTATTTTTAGCTCATCGACATCCTCTTTTAGATCAAAAAAAACAAGAGTAGTTTTACCATTTGCAACACTTGAATGTACAATCTCCAATCCAAAAATAGCCACTGCACAAGCAAGAAAAACTATAACAAAACGCATCAATACTCTTTCATCGCCCTTGCAATATCACGTTTTTGATCTTTCTCTTTGAGTGCATGGCGTTTATCGTGAAGCTGCTTACCCTTGGCAATGGCAATTTGGAGTTTTGCTATATTTCTGTCGTTAAAATATATCTGCAAAGGTACAATAGTATAGCCATCTCTCTCTACGGCTTTTTTAAGTTTTGCTATCTGTTTTTTATGCAGTAGCAGTTTTCTGGCACCTCTTTCTTCATGCCCATAAAAATGGTGTGTTGTCTCAAGTTTGCCTATGTGTGCATTGAAAAGTGTTGGCTCACCTTTGACAAAACGGATAAAACTATCTTTTAGATTGGCTCTGTGAGCTCGAAGCCCCTTAACCTCACTCCCTTTAAGTACAAGTCCAGCTTCAAACTTCTCTTCAATAAAATAATCATGATAAGCTTTTTTGTTTTTTGCTATTGTCTCACCCATTGTTACTAACTTTTCCTTTTACTCTAAAAAAACTACTTCCACTACCACTAAAAAAGTAGCCATCCTTATAATGCTCTTTGAGTTTTGGATAGACACTCAAAGCTGGTGCAAATAGATCGTTTGCCTCTGTAGCACTCATGCTTGAGAGTATCTCTTTTGAGCTAAGTTGTTTAAGCCTTTGGATCTCAAACCCATCTATAGGGTTGTAAAAATTCTCACGATAGATCTTATACACTTTTGGTGTACTGATCTGTATCTTTGGAGTGAAAGTCTCTAGTTTTAAAAGTTCCTCATCAAACTTCTCAACCACTTCACCTATCCCACTTACATTTGCACTCTCATATCCATAAATGAAAAACGGTACATCAGCACCAACTTGCAAACCAATCTGAGCAAGTTCATTCAAACTAAGTCCAAGATTAAGAACATTGTTACACATCTTAAGATAAGTTGCACCATCACTACTTCCACCACCAAGTCCAGCAAACGCAGGGATCTTTTTTTCAACTTTTATCGCATGTGTTTGCATCAAACGCTCTAAACTCTCAGAGTGAGTTGCCTCTTTAAGTGCAAAATAGGCTTTGTAGATAGTATTTTGCTCTGTTGTACAATCAAAATCACCTACAATTCCAAAATCATTTTTTTTAAAGGTTGTTTGTTCTTTTGGTAAAAAACTCAACTCATCATAAAGAGATTCTACTTTCATAAAACGTGAAAGTATCTCGTGATACTCCCCTCTCATACCTGTAATTTTTAAAAAAATATTTACTTTGGCATAAGCTTTGTACTGTTTCATCTTTACGACTTTAACATCTTTGAGAGTTTATCAAGTTCTTTGCTATCTACATCTTTTGCTGCAGCCTTATTTGCATCTTTAACATCCTCAATAAGCTCACTTCTGACAATACTTACATCTGAAGGTGCATCGATACCAAGCTTCACACCACCTTTTTCTATCGCAATCACCTTGACTACGATATTATCACCAATAACTATTGAATCATCAAGTTTTCTAGCCAATACTAACATTTTTCTATCCTACCTAATTCATATTTGACATTACCATCTTTGATGGTAACAATTGAGATACTTTCACCATTATCTATCCAGTAAGTACCCTCTTTTTGTTCTCTAAGATCTTCTAAAGCAAGAACTCTTCCATATTTGAGATTATCACTATCACCATCATAAAAATTCTGCTTAATTTGAAGTGACTTTGTTATATCCAAAGCCTCTTCACCATCATAATAAAACTGCCCTTCACATAAACGCTCAAGTGCACTTAAACTTCCATACTCTATACCAAGCTTTTGTGCGATAAGACGACCAAGGGAACGGATATATGTTCCTTCACTTACAGTTGCTTCAAAAGTTACAAATGGATGAGAGTAGTGAAGCAATTTTGTTTCATAGATAGTTGAATCAATGGTGTTGAGTTTTACTTCTACACCTGCACGAGCCAAATCATAAGCACGCTTACCATCGATCTTTTTTGCTGAGAAGATCGGTGGTTCATAACTCAACTCACCCTCAAGGGATTTTACTGCGTTTTGAACCTCATCATCACTGAACTCATCTACACTATCTATCTGCTCAATCATCTCAATATCTAAAGAATCACTTTTTGCTCCAAGCCAAAGTGTTGCTCTATAGGTTTTTGGAGTTTTGTTTAAAAAACGAAATAGCTTAGTATGGCTTCCAAATCCTATCACCAAAACACCTTTAGCAAAAGGATCAAGTGTACCCGTGAATCCTGCTTTTTTTACACCATACTTGCGTTTAAGTATTGAGAGAAATTTATTTGATCCAACTCCACTTGGTTTGTAAGCTACAAAGAGTCTATTCATAGTTTCTCCACAAAAGAAGCAAGTATCTCTTTTTTATTGCCGCCAAAGTTGATAGAGAGTTTAAACTCACGGCCTGATTTACTCACACCATTGACTCGCCCTGTACCAAAGATCTTGTGACGAACCAAATCCCCTTTTTTAAAGTTAGTGTTTTTTTCCACTTTTAATGAACCCTTACAGAGTCCTGCTTCATTGAAAAAACGACTTTTTTCAAGATCGCTTCTTCGCCCTTTGTAAAAACGGCTTGCAGCATGACAAAGTGTAAGAGTATCTTTTGCACGTGTAAATGCAACATACCCTAAACGACGTTCCTCTTCAAGGTCACTTCCATCACCAATAAGTGGTAAGAAACCTTCTTCTAAACCAATGATAAAAAGATGCTCAAACTCAAGCCCTTTTGAAGCATGGATACTCATCATATAGATAGACTCGCCCTCAACTTGATCTTGATCACTTTGAAGTGTAAGCTCATTTAAAAATTCATCAAGTGTTGCTTCTGGATTGTTTTTTATAAAGTCTCTAAAAAGAGCATAAAATTCATCCATATTGAGTACTCTATCTTGTTCATCTTGCATCCCTTTGTAGATATCTTTTAGATGAAACCTCTCTTCTAAAAGATCAATAAACTCATAAGTTGACTCTTGTGCAAGTGTTGCAACATCTTGTATATCTTCGATAAACTGTTTGAGTGTTGCTGCGTTTTTCTTTCTAACCAACCCTTCAAGCTCACCTTGATCAACACTTCGGATATATTCAAATATCGACTTTCCTGCTGTGTGTGCTGCAAGTTCTATCTTATCTACACTTGCTTTTCCAAGACCACGTTTTGGCTTGTTTACAACACGTTTAAAAGAGAAATCATCATGAAAATTTGTAATCACACGGATATAAGAGATAAGATCTTTAATCTCTGCTCTATCATAAAAACGCAATCCACCAACGAGTTTATAAGAAATTCCTGCACGATTGAGTCCCTCTTCGATGGAGCGGGAAAGTACATTGACACGATAGAGGATTGCTATCTCTTTAGCACTCACACCCTCATCTAAAAGTTTATTTATTTTTAGTGCAATTTTCCTTGCTTCTTCATTCTCATCATTTGAGTTAAGCACAACAACATCATCACCATCTCCACGAGTAGCGATCAGTTTTTTCCCAAGACGGGAACGATTGTGCTCTATGAGAGTATTTGCAACTTTTAAGATAGGAGATTTTGAACGGTAGTTTTCCTCTAGCTTAAAAACTTTCGCTCCTCTAAAATCATCATCAAATTCCATAATATTACGGATATGAGCACCCCTCCAGCCATAAATTGACTGATCGTCATCACCGACAACACAAATATTGTTGTGCGTGGTACAAAGTTTTTGGATCAGTTTAAGTTGCAGTTCATTTGTATCTTGGTACTCATCTATCATGATATATTGATATCGCTGAGAAGTTTTTTGTGCAAGTTCTTGATTTTCATCTAAAAGCTTATATGTGAGTGCCAAAAGATCATCAAAATCAACAAGATTGTTTTCTAAAAGATATTTTTCATACTCTCTATAAACCTCAGCAATCTGCTTATAATTAAATAGTTCTGCTTGTTTATAAGCATCATCTGGACTCATTAAAGAGTTCTTATAACGTGAAATCTCACTAGCAATGAGAGGTGTTGCTATCTCTGTGTTTATCTTTTTAATGATTCGTTTTTTATCATCAGTATCGATAACTACAAAATTATTTTCTCGACCTAAGAGATGTATATTAAACTTTAAAAATAAAAGACCAAACTTATGAAATGTGCAAAGCAATGGAGGATAAGAGATATTTTCTATCATAGCTAAAGAGCGCTCTTTCATCTCTTTAGCTGCTTTATTTGTAAAGGTCAAAGTAAGTGTATTGGATGCAGGGATACCTATCTCTTCAATAAGATATGCCAAACGAGATACTATCGTAGTTGTTTTTCCACTTCCTGCTCCTGCAAGTATAAGCACAGGACCCTCTGTTTGCTTCACAGCCGCCGCTTGAGAATCGTTTAATCTTTCAAATATTTTATCCATCTTTTCCACTACTTGTATAGAATAGATATATTATACCTAAATTGAGATAAATTATTATAAAACCATTGCAATTATTATAATTATGAGTTATAATTTTATTATCACTTGTACTTATAGGAATTATTATGTTAAAAGATTTTGCTAAACTCCAGACATTTTTGATGGTTATTAAGGAGAAAAGTTTCTCTAAAGCTTCTGCTAAATTAGGGATTTCACAGCCTGCTGTTACACAACAGATCAAATTTATCGAGGATTATTTAGATACAAAAATAGTTGAACGTAAGAAGAATGGTATTTTACTAACTAAAGAGGGGGAAGATCTTTATCGTATCGCATTGCGTTTAGAAAAAGCTATAACAAACTCTGAAAAAGAACTCTTAAAAATCATCAATAAAGAGTTTACATTTGTAATGGGGTCTTCATTTGCTATTGGTAACTATATACTCCCTAATTACCTTGGTGAGATTAAAAAGCGTATTGGTAATGAAGTCTTTATGAATGTTGATCTCTCAAGTAATGTTATAGATCAACTTATTGACAAAAAAATTGATGTTGCACTGATCGAGTCACCAGTATTTGAAGATGGTATCATCTACAGAGAATGGGTGGAGGATGAACTTGTACTCTTTTCTAACCAACCAATCAAAAAGCATCTCTCTGCAGATGACTTGATGCAATTTGACTGGATATGTCGTAACGAAGAGTCCCATACTAGACGTTTAACTGCAGAGGTTTTTGAAGAGATTGGTGTACAATGTAACAACTTCAATGTTCTTGGTGTCTTAGCGTCTCCAACTGCCATCAAGGAGTCTATCCTTCATGCAGATAAAAACTCTGAACGTCCGCTTGTCTCCATCATGTCCCGTCATGTAATCCAAAATGAGATAGACAATGGTATGCTTTATGAAGCACGTTTAAAAAATCATAAAATTATGAGAAAATTTTACATCGCCTACTCTAAAGAGCGTAAACATGATGCTTTTGTAGATAATGTAGTTAACTACCTACTCTCTTTACATAAAATCTAAAGAGAGTAGAGAATTATTTTAAAAACTTTGAGTTTTCAGGGTTTGATAAAAATGATGCCATCGATGTCTTTACACCACTTTCATCTATCTCTTGTGGTTTTACCCTTAGATCTTCTTTGTAAGTCGAAAGGTTGATAAAGACAGGTGTCTCATCTACTATAACCTGCATAATACTCAAAAGTGGTACACTAACAACACTTCCTATGTTTTCACTTCCAAACCCTGCTTCAAAGATCAATATATCATCTTCAATTCTTGCTGTCTCAAATGTATAACCAGCAAGGAAAAAAAGTGTCAAAGCCCTAAACTCTTCAACGATACTTGGTGGCAATTCTGGTTCAAAGCTCACATCTTCAATCTTACACAAAATACCGAAATTTTGTTCTTTCTCAAAAAAAAGAACAATCAACTCCTGTATACTTTTTTGCATAAATAATGCAAAATCTCTATCCTCAATCACATTTTCTAACAATGATATTCCTTATATTTTCTTGCGGTATTATATCAAAATCTACCATAGCATTCATCATTGCTATCTTTTTATATTCAAATACTCTATCTACTTCTATATTTTTTTCAAAAATCTTCTTCTGCTCAAGGAGTCTTGCTCTTGTTGTTCCTTGAAGAAGTGGATGTTTTGGTGTCCACCACTTTGCACCATCATAAAGTGCAATATTTGCTATGGTTGTATCTGTTAGAAGGTTGTTTTTACAGATGAGTACATCATCACACTCACCCCTTTTTGCATACAGTGCATCAAGTTTTTCTCTAGCAGTTGATTTGAACTTATACTCAATACTCTCATCATCTACAAAAAATAATTTTTGAATATTTCTTTTCTTGTAAGGAAAATATTCTACTGAGTAATCTCCATCTAAAGAGTAAATAACCTTACAACGCAACAAACCATCTTGTGTTGGTTTTATAATAGTTGATAAATCGATAATATTTTTTGATGAAAAACTCTCAAACACCCCATCAAGACGTTTTTGATGATAAGAGAGATTGTAGATTTTTTTATCTACAATCTTTACGGTCTCAAAAAAAGTTTCATTCACTAAAAAGATCCGTCGAGAGGTATCGCTCTGCTGTATCACAAAGAATAGTTACAATCATTTTTCCCTGAAACTCTTTGCGAGAAGCTACTTGCATCGCAGCATACACATTTGCCCCTGATGAGATCCCAACAAGTAAACCCTCTTTTTTTGCAAGATCTTTTGCAGTGCTGATGGCATCTTCACTTCTAACCTGCACCACTTCGCCATAGAGTGTAGTATCGAGCACATCAGGGATAAATCCAGCACCAATTCCCTGTATCTTGTGTGGTGCACCACTTTTACCTGAGAGTACTGCACTCTCTTTGGGCTCTACTGCAAAAACAGCAATCTCACTCAAAGACTCTTTGAGTGCTGTTGCAGTTCCTGTGAGCGTTCCACCTGTTCCTACTGCTGCGACAAACGCATCAACTTTGCCATCTGTATCTCTGAGTATCTCTTTTGCAGTTGTTTCTTTGTGTATCTGTGGATTTGCTGCGTTTACGAACTGTTGGAGTATTAGAGTATTATCCATACTTTTTTCCAACTCTTTTGCTTTATCTATACTTCCTTGCATCCCTTTTGCAGCAGGCGTTAAAACAAGCTGTGCACCAAGTGCTTGAAGTATCTTTCTTCGCTCTATACTCATAGAATCTGGCATTGTCAAAATCAGCTTTAAACCCTGTGCCGCACAATTGGCTGCAAGTGCTATCCCTGTATTACCACTTGTTGGCTCTATGATGGTTGTGTCTTGATTGATTACTCCATCTTTTTGAGCTTGATGTATCATGTTAAACCCTATACGGTCTTTGACTGAGCTTGTTGGGTTTAAAAACTCACACTTTCCAAGTATGGTTGCTCCTGTTTGCTCTGAAGCATAGTTAATCTTTACAAGAGGTGTGTTACCTATTAGTTCTGTTATATTGTTAGCTATATTCATATCTCTTATATTCCTTTGGCTTATTCTACATCAAAAAGGTTACGAACACAAACATCTATCATCTCATACACTTTCTCAAACCCATTAAACCCTTTAAAAAAGTAAGGATCAGGCACATCAGCCCCATCATACCCATAATCTCCAAGTTTGACCAAGTTTGTAGCTCCCATCTTTTTTAGATCATTGTAATTTGAACTATCAAGTGCAACAATTAGCTCAAACTTTGTAAAATCTTCTTTTTTTACCTGTCTTGCCCTTAACATTGAAATATCAATATTGTGTAGTTTTGCAACCTTTATGGAGTTTGCACAAGGCATCTCACCTATGTGCCAATCCCCTGTTCCAGCTGAGTCCACAACCACATCAAGATCGTACTTTTTGACAAACTCCCTTGCAATCCCATCAGCCAAAGGGCTTCTACAGATATTTCCCAAACACACAAATAAAACAGATTGCATCAATGTTGCCTTTTTTTGCTAGAATTATACTAAAAAAGAGATGATATGGCGATTTACTACAGCGATGGAAAAAAACTAACAAATGTTGAGTACGATACAATCGTAAAGGTTGGAGATGTGGTAGATGGTATGAGAGTACTCTCAGTTAATGCAAAAGATCCTGGTGAGTATGCAGTTTTTTTGCTTGAACCAAACACAAGAGTAACTTGTTATATCTTTGATGAAGTATTTATCATTGGAAAAATGGATGGCTTTGAGAGTCTTGCAGAGGCGATAGAAGCTTGGAGTAATGATGAGATCTAAACTCTCTTAACTCCAAGTTTTTTCAACTCTTTTACAAACCAATCTATCAAAATTTCTTTTTCCTCTTTTGTTAGTTCAGCATCTTTATGAAACATCAAGTAACTTGAGAGAGGCATCATACCTAACTTCACTGTTTTGATAGCTCTTTTTAACCTTGCAATTTTTGTCTCTTTATCTATATTTTTATACTTAGAAAAATTAAACGCAGCTCTGCCATCCTCTACATGAGAAACAACACCAAAAGAAAAAGGAGCGATATTAGCATATAAAGACCAGTTTGTTTCATTGGAGTGGCAATCATAACAGCTTTTTTTTAAAATCTTTTGCACTTTCTCATCTGTCTGAAGTGCTAAAGAAGCATCAACAGGAGGATTTGTTTTTTTAAGGGGTATAAACTGTATTACAATCAACACCCCAACAAAGAAGAGTACACTTTTTAAAACAATCCCACCTTCTCTCATTACCAAAAAATTCTCTCAGATGTGACATTGGAACTATTTTTATTTGTTTTTACATCTGTTTCATGAGCACCTGCCCATCCTGAGCCTTCTTCAAAAAACTCAACATTAAAGTCATTATACTCTTTTGAACTATCATACTTGTTGTAGATCAACCATTTATCTGGGTAGATATCTAAAGTTGCTTTATATGTTAGGTTGATACTTGAGTTTAGTTTTAGATGGAGTTTTACATTTGGATCTTCATCATCAATACTTGTAACATCTACATTTGTTTTACGATGCTCCTCTGCAGAGTTGATAGTACCATTTTCCCCTTTATGGTGTGTATTTACAAACCAACGTGGATCATCGCTATATTTTGAACCTGTACCATCAGGAAGAAGAGATTTATCACAGTTTATCCCTTTATCATCAGTCCCTGAACAATAACTCTCAACCCATGCATACACATCTGATTCATGTCCAGCGACTCTCGTTCTTGTTCCATGTGCTTTTGCGTACAGGAAGATAGAACGTATAGATTTTGAAGCAACACCACTTACATTTTCTGATGTTCCATCGATAGTGTAATCAGATGAAGCATTCATATCCATGTTTTCTACAAGCAGTGGGTTTTTTGCTGTATCATTTTCTCTCTCAAAATTATATGCCAATACACTGTTGTTATAATCAAGAGTTGCTACACCATCGCTAAATGCCAGATCTGTATTATCGATCTCATTTTTCTCAACATCATCTATGCCAGCAGGTAAAACCAAAGAGAATGTTACATTCATATTGTTTTCCCACAGATCATCTTTAAAGTTTAGAGTAGTTGCTCCATCTTTATTTTGTGCAGTGATTTGTAGTTTGATTGCAGTTGATGTTGTGTTGATCTCATTTGCAAAATATGTCCAATCATCGAACTGATTTTTGATATCTATACCACTGAGTACAAAAGTATAAGGAACAAAAGTTGCATTTATCTCCCCAACGATAAACCTTCCAGCTTCATCAGTATCATCCTCATCTACATCAGCAAAATGTTCATCCACAACTTTTATCTCAATTTTACCAACATCTGTAAACTTCATAGTGCTATCGCCACTTTTGTTGATATCAAAACTATCTACAAAGCTAAGTTCACCTTCAAGGGTCACCTCTTCATCATCTTTGTTATACCCCTGAAAACTAAGTGTAAGGTTTTGATCAGCATCTTCAAGTACATAGTTGTCTTCATCAGAATCTATCGTTACGTTGATATCTTTTGCAGCTTTTAAAAGCTCTGTTTCATTAATAGTTAGTGTAAACTTCTCAGGTCGTACTGCAAACTTATCACCACTCAAGATATATCTATAACATCTTTGTTCATTCCCTTCATCATCTTGACAATCTGCACCATTATCTACACATGAAGGATAAGAATAAATTTTAATCTCACCATCATCTTCTTTTTTGGTACATGCTTTAAATCTTATAGCAACATATTTGTATGCATCATCGACATTAAAACTTGCTTCTTTCTCTTCTGATTCATTGGAAAAGAACCATGCAGCATCACTTACAGCAGTACAATCACTCCCTTCTGTTGTATCTGCAGAAGGACAACTTACAGCACGATATGTTACAGTGACCTCCTCATCAGTTGTAACTAATGTTTCATTGTCATCATCGAAACTCCCAAGTGTTACACTAAAATCCTTTCCCGCAATCTTTGTAGAAATATTTCTATCTTCATCTGAAGTTACTTTGCCATCATCGTTTGTATCCCCTCTAAAGATATCATAAGCATCAAAGAGCCCCATTGTACTTGCTATTGCTATATGAAAAACATCATGAATAATAAGTTCGTATTTAATCTCATCACCATCTTCAATAAAAAGATTTACAGGATTTGACAAAGTTAAGCTTAAGTTTTCATCTGGTTCAGCATAAGAATCCCATTTTACATTAAAATCAATAAGTTTTGATTTTGGTGGTTGACAATCTTCATCAGAACAATCAGCACACTGCTTTTCAAAAACCAATTCACCACTATATTCATTTGCATCATAGTCAGTACCCTCTTGTGCTGTATCTTCTACAAGTTCCCAATCAAGCTTTAGCTCCACATCATTTCGACAGAGTGCTTCACGCGTTCCTGTTGTAAAGTAATCAACTGTTACATTGATATCTGCAGCATCCTCTTCATCTTCCTCAAACTCTCTATCTTCTGATGTTACATAACTGTTTGGTGTATAGATACATCTATCACCATCACCCAAGAAAAATTTCATATCTGAATCTGGTTTCAACCAATAAATATCTGTATTTGCATCAGGATCAACATCTATACGATAGCCATTAAGTGCCCCAACAAATGCTTTTACACCATCACCATCTGTATCAAATG
>Ga0256837_1001730_pt1 | contig 14577 bp, 15 predicted proteins | sample 4562384metaG_FD_185976 | JGI IMG/M metagenome (GOLD analysis project Ga0256837, IMG submission 185976) | Hydrothermal vent microbial communities from Guaymas Basin, Mexico - 4561-384 | ecosystem: Environmental > Aquatic > Marine > Hydrothermal vents | place: Mexico: Guaymas Basin | collected... | reverse complement strand
TATTAAAAATGCACGAATTAAAAATGATATTTATCTAAAAGAGTTAAAAGATAAATTAGATTCTATAGATGGTAAACACAAACTTGCTAAAAACGAAAAAGAGGTAAAAGCACTTCAATTAGAAGAGGAGATTGCAAAAGAGCAAATATCTTCTACAAACGATGAGATAATAAGACTTGATGCTCTAATAGAGTCTAAAACTGTTGAGTTAGAAGCTGTAAAAAAAGAGCTAGAGGAGGAAGAAGAGTCAATTGGTGAATTAAAAGTTGCTATTGATAAAAATATATCAGATCTTGAAAATCAAAGAAATAAGGTTTTTGAAGAAAAAGCTATGTTGGTATCTTCTATAGACTCTAAAGTTTTAGCATTTTATGAAAAAATTAAAAGATGGGCAAACGATACAGCAGTAGTACCTGTAAAAAGACAAGCATGTTATGGGTGTCATATGAAATTAAGTGATAGGTTTTATTCTGAATTGCTTATATCTGATGAGATTATGACTTGTCCGCATTGTGGAAGAATTATATATAAAGATAGTCAAGAAGAGGAGTAGATATCTCCTCTTATGTTTAAATATATATATTATTTTATATCTTTATTTGTATATATTTTAGCACTTCCATATCTACTTCTAAAATCTCGTCAAGATAAGTATAAAGATGCAATTCCTGCAAAATTTTTTCTAAAAGATAATCCAAAATTTCAAAAAAATAAGATTTGGTTTCATTGTTGTTCTATGGGTGAAGTAAAAGCTATACAACCTTTACTAAAAAATTTCAATAAAGAGGATATTAATATATCTGTTATTACAAATACAGGATATGAAACAGCAAAAAGCTTTACTAAAAATGTAAGATATTTACCATTTGAGATATTTTTACCATTTTGGGTAGAAAAGCAAAAATATCTTATAGTTATGGAAGCAGAGCTTTGGTATATGCTTTTTTTATCTGCAAAACAAAAATCAATAAAAACAATATTAATAAATGCTCGAATTAGCGATAGATCTTATAAAAATTATCAAAGATTCAGATTTTTGTATAAACATATTTTTAAATCTATTGATATTGTATTTGCTCAAAGTGAAGTAGATAAGCAAAGATTACAAAATTTAGGTGCAAAACATATAGAAACAATAGGAAATATCAAACTTGTAAATCTTCCTAAAATTACAAAACAATATAAAAAACCAAATAGTTTTATAATCACAGCAGCAAGTACTCATGAGGGTGAAGAGAAACTTATACTTAAAGCTTGGCAAAAAAAATATGGAAAATTGATAATTGTACCTAGACATCCAGAACGATTTGATAGTGTATATAACCTCATAAAACAATATTGTTCTAATACAGATATATCTTATCATAAATTTTCAGAACAAAATGATTTTAATAGCGATATAGTGCTTGTAGATCTTATGGGTGAACTAAATAATATATATGCTATTAGCAATATGGTTGTTTTAGGTGGTGGTTTTGTAGATGATGCAGGTGGACACAACCCTATAGAACCAGCTTTTTTTAATACTATTTTACTAAGTGGAAAAATAATTTTTAATCAAAAATCACTTTTTGAAGCAATAAATGATTATTATTTAATAGAGCAAGATGAGTTAAATTATTATTTTTCAAATATTAAAAATCTAAAGAGATCTTCTTTATCTCAAATAGGTTCAATAGAACCTATTTTAAAATGTTTAGATAATTTTAATTAAAATTATAGAAAATAGCTTGAAATTATTGTAGTATTATTTTGTTATTTACTTCTGATTTGTTAAGCTTTTATCATTGTCATTTCAATTAATTCTTTATCTTTTACTAATAAATTATTAATTATTTGTGTTAAATTACTTTTTTGTTTAATTGCCAATTTAGTAAAAAAGTTTTCAACTTCAGGTTCAAGATAAACTGGTAAATTAAACTTTGCAGTTTTATTATAAAACTTACCTCTACTACCTTTTGAAAAATCATATTCTTTTTGCATAATATTTATCCTTCTTGATAAAATTTTATTTCATTTTTTGTTGCTTTTCTAGCACTAATAATTCTAATATTACAATTATTTTGATTGAAAGTTATAAATGTATGAACAACTACTAATGTCCTTGTTAATGTATCTAATCCAATAGTAATCCATCTATCTTCATTATCACTATGATCTTCATCAAAAATAGATATAGCATTTTTATCTTTAAATACAGATGTTGCATCTTCAAAACTAATTTTATGTTTTGATATATTGCTTTTAGCTTTACTTGGATCCCATTCAAAATTATAGTTCATTGCTAACCTTAAAATCAATATAAAATATTATATCTAAAAATATTCAAATTTTAAATAAACTGTTACTTTTAAATCATAGTTTTTAAAATTTAAATGTATAATTTTGGTTTTATGAATAAAAGCAATGAGGGTTAATTAAAATTTAATGATTTTTTAGATAAAATCACAAACTTTAAAAATAAAGGGCGACAAAGACGCGACCCTTTGTAATAAACAAAAATAAGGAAAGAAAATGAAAAAAGATATCCATCCAGATTATAAAGAGTGTACAGTAACTTGTGCTTGTGGTAACTCTTTTGTAACAAAATCAAATGTAGAAACTATGAGAATAGATATTTGTTCTGCTTGTCATCCATTTTTTACTGGTGAACAAAAAATAGTTGATGCTGCTGGTAGAGTTGAGAAATTCAAAGCTAGATACCAAATGAAATAATGTTAAGTTTTATTCCTACTCCTATAGGAAATTTAGGAGATATCTCTTTTAGAGCTTTAGAGCTTTTAAAAGAGGGGGAATATATCTTATGTGAAGATACTAGAGTATCTAAAAAACTTCTTCACCTTTTTGGTGAAAAATATGGTATAGATTTTCCAGATTTTACCTTTTTTTCTGTACATTCTCATAATGAAGAGAAATTTCTAACAAAAACAAACATAGAGTTATTAAAAACTAAAAATTGTATATATCTAAGTGATGCAGGTATGCCTTGTGTTAGCGATCCTGGAGCTATTTTAGTACAATATTGTTTACAATATAATATCCCTTACGATATAATTCCTGGAGCAAATGCACTTTTAACAGCATATGCTAACAGTGGATTTTTAGATACAGAGTTTACATTTTTTGGATTTTTACCACATAAAGGTAAGCATAGAGCTTATAAATTACAAAAAATTTTAAATTGTGCAAATCTTGCTATTTTATATGAATCTCCCCATAGATTGTTAAAACTTTTAAAAGAACTTAATGATACTATACCAGATCAAGAGATATTTTTAATAAAAGAGTTAACAAAAAAATACCAAACAAGATATAAAAATAGTGTAGTAAATATTTATAAATTGTTAAAAGATGAAACCATAAAAGGTGAATGGGTAGTTATAATCCCATCAAGAGTATCTACAGCAACACATCCTATAACTTTAGATGATATATCAGAGTTATCTATCCCTCCAAAACAAAAAGCTAAACTTATTTCAAAATTAACTGGCAAAAATATAAAAGATATATACAATAGTTTGATAAACTTATAAGCTTAATTTTAGTAAAATATTGGCAAAAATAAACCCAAATTAAGGTAATAAATTGACAAAATATATATTTGTAACAGGTGGTGTTTTAAGTAGTTTAGGTAAAGGTATTACAAGTGCATCAATAGCAGCTTTAATGAAACAAAGTGGTTTTGATGTAAGTATGCTAAAAATTGATCCATATCTAAATGTAGATCCAGGTACTATGTCTCCATTGGAGCATGGAGAGGTGTTTGTAACCGCAGATGGTGCAGAAACAGATCTTGATATTGGACATTACGAAAGATTTATTGATAAAACTTTAGGTAAAATGAACAATTTTACAACAGGACAAGTGTATAGTTCTGTAATTCAAAGAGAAAGAGAAGGTGGATATTTAGGACAAACTATCCAAGTGATACCACATATTGTAAATGAGATAAAAGATCGTATCTATGCAGCAGGAAGTGGGCATGATATGCTTATAGTAGAGTTAGGTGGTACTGTAGGAGATATAGAGGGATTACCGTTTATGGAGGCTGTTCGTGAGATACGACATGAAAATCCAAAATCAACAACTATGAATATACATGTAACACTTATACCATATATTTCAGCAGCAGGTGAGCTAAAAACTAAACCTACTCAACATAGTGTGCAAGAGTTAAGAAGAATTGGTATTATGCCACATATGTTAGTATGTAGAACAGAACAAAAATTACCAAATGAATTAAAGAAAAAGTTAGCATACTCTTGTGATGTAGATGAAAAAGCAGTAATTGAAGCAGGTGATGCATCTACAATTTATCAAGTGCCTATGAATTTTTTAAAAGAGGATATCCTAACACCAATTGCAAAACATTTTGAATTAGGTGAGATAAAACCAGATATGGATAAATGGGATAGTTTAGTAAAACATATAATTGCACCTGCAAATGAGATAAATATAGCATTTGTTGGAAAATATCTTGAATTAAAAGAATCTTATAAATCACTAACAGAAGCTTTAACTCATGCAGGAGCACATCTAAATGTAAAAATTAATATAAATTGGTGTGATGCAGAAGATATAGAAAAAAAAGGGGCAAAAAATATTATCAAAGATAGCTCTTGTGTATTGGTTGCTGGTGGTTTTGGGCAAAGAGGGGTAAAAGGTAAAATTGAAGCTATACAATATGCAAGGGTTAATAAACTTCCATATTTAGGTATTTGTTTAGGAATGCAACTAGCTGTATTAGAATATTTACAAAATGTATGTGATATAAAAGAGGCAAATAGTGTAGAGTTTGACAAAGATACAAAAGAGCCTGCTATTTATTTAATAGAACAATTTTTAGACTCTTCTGGAGATACACAGCTTAGAACTCATAGCTCTCCTATGGGCGGTACATTAAGACTTGGAGAATACCCTTTTGAACCAAAAAGTGGAACTAATCTTTCTAGTGCTTATGGAGATGGTATTAGTTATGAACGACATAGACATAGATATGAAGCAAATCCAGCATATAGAGAAGTACTTGAAAAGCATGGTATGTTTATCACAGGGGAATCAAATGGTCTTATAGAGGTTGTTGAGATAAAAGATCACCCTTGGTTTGTTGGGGTTCAATTTCACCCAGAGTTTACAAGTAGTTTACAAACACCAAATCCAATTATATTTGATTTTGTAAAAAATGGATTAGAAAAATAAAGGATTAAAATGACAATAAATAATAATACAATAGATAAATTAGCAAAGTTATCATCACTACAAATTGATGAGAGTAAAAAAGAGATATTAGGTCAAGAGTTGGGACAAATTGTAGGATTTGTTGAGAACTTAAATGAAATAGATGTAAGTAGTGTAGAAGCTACATTTACTACTATTAGTGGTGGGCAGCCCTTACGAGAAGATATACCACATAAAGATGAGCAAGAAGTAGAAGCTATTATGGCAAATGCTCCTAAAAGTGAAGATGGATATTTTATAGTTCCTGCAATTATAGAATAGTCTTTAAGATAAAACTATTATGTTTACAGGATTAGTAAGAGAGTTAGCAACTGTTGCTGCTTTTGAAGGTAGTGTTTTAAGTATAAGATCTTCATATAAACCAAATATAGGAGATAGTATAGCTATAAATGGTGCTTGTCTTACTGTAATTGCTATATTTAGTGATAGTTTTAGTGTGGAGTTATCTCCTGAATCACAAAAAGTTTTAGCTATAGAAAACTATAAACATAGTGTTCATATAGAACCTGCTATGAAAATGGGTGATAGATTTGAAGGGCATATAGTTCAAGGTCATATAGACTGTGTAGGAACTATTACAACTATAAAACAAAATGCTGACTCTTATGATTTTTTTATAACTTTACCAAAAGAGTATTTAAAATTTGTTATTCCAAAGGGATCTATTACAATAGATGGTATAAGCTTAACAGTTAATGATGTTTTTAATGATAAATTTAGATTGACTATTATTCCACATACTTTTAAACAAACACTTTTTAAAACCTATAAAATAGGTACAAAAGTAAATATAGAAACAGATATGTTTGCAAGATATGTTTATAATATATTTAAAAAAGATAATACTGATCTATCTTGGGATAAAGTTGATAATATGATGGCATTATATTAAATATTAGATGGTATATTTTTTTGATAAAAGGATAATATCACATTTTAATTATGAGTTGATTATACTTGTATTGCCTCTTGTATTTTTTTCCCATTACATAGTGGGTGAAATTAGTGAGATGCTTGCAAATAAACAGGTTATATATTTTTCTCTTTCCTTTTTCTCTTTTATAGCTGTTTTTTTAATACCATTTAGAAAATTAACCTCTTTGATCCCTGTATTATATTGGATTGGTATTATTTTGTTGCTTTGTGTTGAATTTTTTGGTGTTACTAAACTAGGTGCTACTAGATGGGTACATATCCCTTTAACACACCTTACAATACAACCTTCAGAGCTTTTTAAACCTGCCTTTTTACTTATGTTAGGTTATCTTATAAAAGACAAACCTCCACAAAAAGGTGGATATAATATTAAAGAATTTATATATTTTTCATTTTATATATTATTACCTTTTATTTTAATAGCTAAAGAGCCAGATTTAGGAACAGCATTAGTTTTACTTCTTGTTGGGTATGGAGTATTGTTTTTAGTAGGTATTCAATGGAAAATTTTAGCTTCTATTGCTTTAGTTTTAGCTATTTGTTCACCTATAGTATATACATATCTTATAAAAGATTATCAAAAAAAAAGAATAGAAGATTTTGTCTCAAAAGAGCCTAGCTATCAAGTAAAACAATCACTTATTGCTATTGGATCTGCTGGATTATTTGGTAAAAGTAAACAAGATGCTACTCAAGTACAATTAAAATTTTTACCAATAGCAACAAGTGATTTTATTTTTGCATCTTTTATAGAAAGATATGGTTTTTTAGGTGCATTTGGATTGATATTTTTATATATTATACTTATTGTCCATCTTCTCTTACTGTATGTTCATTATAAACATGATTTTTTAATTAGTGTTTTTTCTGCTGCTTTAGGATTGCTTTTATTTTTAGATATGAGTGTTAATATACTTATGGTTATAGGCTTTGCACCTGTTGTTGGATTACCATTACCACTTTTTAGTTATGGTGGAAGTAGTTTTATAAATTTTATAGTATTATTTGCAATATTGGAAAATTTAATAGCATTTAGATTTGTAGATTCTTATAATTTTATACGAAAGATATAATATATTTATTAAAATTAAGTGGTTTTAGCCCCTAAAACTTTTCATTAGATTCAATTAGCATTGGTTTATAGATGTTCCTTTTTGTTACATCTAACTTACCTGTAAATGGGTAGAAATAGTATGATATAAGTTTATATTTACTTCAAATTAGATAAGATTAGAAGAGTTATTATAGACATTTTATCTAAGAAACTTAGTATAGTGTCAATTTTAAAAGGGGAAAAAATGGAACATTTAAATCAATCACATCCATATTTTGGTGTGTTTATTATGTTTATCTTAACATTTGGTGCATTTATTGCAACTACAATGTTATCAAGATTTGTAGGTGGTAAGTTTGCTAGGCAAAATACTGAAAAATTAAAATGTACTTTGTATGAATGTGGACCAGAGGTTACAAAACAACCTAATACTGTATCTGTACAGTTTTATTTAATGGCACTTTTATTTATATTATTTGATGTGGAGATTATTTTTATGTTTCCATGGGCTGTTGATTTTAAAGTATTAGGTATGTTTGGATTTATAGAGATGATACTTTTTATAGTATTATTAGCTATAGGATTTGTATATGCATGGAAAAAAGGAGCGCTTGAATGGCACAGCATAAAGTAAATTATTTAGCAGATGGTGGAGAAGCTATAAAGCTAACCACAGTTGATAAAATTGTAAATTTTGGACGAAGTAACTCATTATGGCCTATGACGTATGGATTGGCTTGTTGTGCTATTGAGATGATGGCAGCAGGTGGATCTAGATTTGACTTTGATAGATTTGGTACTATTTTTAGAGCAAGTCCAAGACAAAGTGATGTTATAGTTGTAGCTGGTACTCTTACAAAAAAACATGCTCAGTTTATGAGAAGATTGTATGATCAGATGCCAGATCCAAAATGGGTTATTTCTATGGGAAGTTGTGCAAATACTGGTGGTATGTTTAATACTTATGCAACAGTACAAGGTGTAGATAGAATAGTTCCTGTTGATATTTATCTCCCAGGGTGTGCTCCTAGACCAGAAACATTACAATATGCACTAATGATGTTACAAAGAAAAATAAGAAGAGAGCCTGCAAATATGGCACAAAAAGCAAAAAGGTTGATATAATGAGAGCATATAAACCAAAAAATGATTTACAAAAAAAATCTTATTATAATGATAGATTTTTCGTAACTCCACAGTTGGAAAAAAAGTCTGTTTTTAGTGATAGTACATTTAGTGCAGATTATTTAAGTTTAAAAAATATTGTAGATATTCAAGATAGTTATATTCAACTTGATCATTTAGTAATTTATATAAATCACACAGATAACTTGAAAGCTATTAAACATTTAAAAAGCATAAGAGCATATGATTTTATGATGGAGTTAAGTGCTATTGATTATGTAGCTCAAAGGGGTGGATTTGAGATCTTTTATGAACTTTTATCTACAACAAAACATAAAAGAATAAGGGTAAAAACTTTTATTAGAGAAGAACAAGCAATAGAGTCTGTAGATAGTTTATTTAGAATGGCAGATTGGTCAGAGCGAGAGATGTATGATATGTATGGTGTAAAAGTAAATAATCATCCAAATTTAAAAAGAATTCTTATGCCAGATGATTGGCACGGACATCCTCTTAGAAAGTCTTATCCTCTTCAAGGTGATGAAGCAGCTTCTTGGTATGAAGTTGATCAAATTTTTGGAAAAGAAGCAAGACAAACTATAGGTGCAGAGCTAAGAGATGCAGCTTGTGTTGATAGATATGATACTCAAAGATTTGCAAGATTAGGACATGAAGTACCAAAAGGTGTAGAGATAAGTGAAGGTAATGAACCAAATACCCCTATAAGATATCAAGAAGAGGGTGGTGTGCAATTATTTGGTAAAAAACTTGTAACACCATTTGATGAGATGGAAAAAACAGTATTGAAAGAGAGAAGATAATATTATGCAAACAACAAATAGATTAAAACCATTTTTTGAAAATATTACTTTTGACAGAGAAGATAATACAATGGTAGTAAACTTTGGACCACAACATCCATCAGCTCATGGTCAATTAAGACTTATGTTAGAGCTACAAGGTGAAGAGGTAGTAAAAGCAAATCCAGATGTTGGGTATCTTCACAGAGGTATTGAAAAACTTGGTGAAAATATGATATACAATGAGTTTTTACCAACAACAGATAGAATGGATTATATAGCATCAACTTCAAATAACTATGGTTATGCACTAGCTATAGAGAAACTAATAGGTGTTGAAGCTCCAAGACGAGCAGAGATTATACGAACTATGCTTTTAGAGATAAATAGAATTATATCTCATCTGTTTTGGTTGGCAACTCATGCTTTAGATGTTGGGGCTATGTCTATTTTTCTTTATGCATTTAGAGAAAGAGAGTTTGCAATGGATCTTATGGAAGATTATTGTGGAGCAAGACTTACTCATAGTGCTGTTAGAATTGGTGGAGTTCCTTTGGATTTACCAGAAAATTGGACAACAGATTTAGAAAATTTTATGTCAGTATTGACTTCTCAAATACCTGTTTACGAAGGTCTTTTAACAAATAATAGAATTTGGAGAATGAGACTTGAAAATGTAGGTGTTATCTCAAAAGAGATGGCAAAATCTTGGGGAGTTTCAGGTGTTGCTTTAAGAGGAAGTGGAGTTAAATGGGATCTTCGAAAAGAGATGCCTTATGGACTTTACCCTGAGCTTGATTTTGATATACCAGTTGCAAATACTTGTGATAGTTATGGAAGATATAAATGTTATATGGCTGAGATGTATGAGTCTATGAAAATTTTAAGACAACTAATTCCAATGTATAAAAAAAGTGATTCTCAACTTATGGCTCATGCACCTAGTTATTTATCTGCTTCAAAAGAGGATATTATGACACAAAATTACTCTTTGATGCAACATTTTGTTTTAGTAACTCAAGGTATGAGACCACCAGTTGGTGAAGTATATGTAGCAACAGAGTCACCAAAAGGTGAATTAGGATTTATGGTTGTAAGTGATGGAACACCATATCCATATAAGCTTAAATGTAGAGCACCATCTTTTTGGCATACAGGTCTTTTACAAGATCTACTTCCTGGTCATCAATTAGCTGATGTTGTTACAATTATAGGTAACTTAAATATTGTATTTGGGGAGATAGATCGATAATGAAAAGATATGACCTAAGAGATCACAAAGAAAATTTTCTACCAAGATTAGTAGAGATTATGAATGATAATATACAAGATGGTGAAAATGCAATTTTTTTATTTGAAATTGGGGATTTTAGTCCAATTCAAGCTGTAGCAGATGCTGTAAAAGAAAATAACTGGATATTGATGAATTCTCTTAAATATAATGAAGTTGATTGGACTGTTGTTATAAAAAAAGAGCAAACAGAGCAAGTAAGCTAAGATATTTTAAGGAATAAGTTTTGAGTAAAGTGTATTTTTCTAATTGGCAAGGTGAAATAGTAGATAATAGAGGCAAAGATCAAGATGATTGGGCTGAAGTATCTGCAAAATTACCTGTTAATTATAATAAAGATTTAGCTACAAAAGCATTTGTAGGATGGGATGGTTTTGCACTATTTGATTCAGATGTAGATGTAGTGAAACTTGCTATGAATTATGCTAGACAATATCAAGAATACTCACAAGCGTGTGGAAGATGTACTCCAGGGCGTTGGGGTGGTCGTATTTTATATGATATGCTAGATAAAATTGCAAGAGGAGAGGGAGAGTATAGTGACTTAGAACACCTAAAAGAGGTAAGTTCTACTATGACTAGTACCTCTAAATGTGAAATAGGAAAAACTGTACCAGTACCAATTTTGGGTATGATTGAGCATTTTGAAGATCAGTTTAATATACTTATTAAAGAGCAAAAAAAATCACCTTGGTATGATGAAGAGGATGATAAATATATAGCAAATGTAACTGCACCTTGTACAGATATGTGTCCAAGTCATGTTGATATACCTGCATATATTGAAGGTGTTAGGGATTTAAACTATGAACACTCTTTAAGATCTACAAGACAAACCATGCCTTTAGCACATGTGTGTGGAAGAGTTTGTCCTCATCCTTGTGAAGATGCTTGTAGAAGAGGTAATCTTGATGAGTCTATTTCTATTATGGAATTAAAAAGAATAGGGGCAGATTGGGAAAGTGATCATGCTCAAGAGTGGTTTCATCCACAAAAACCAAAAAAAGCTAAAAATGATGGTAAAAAAGTAGCAGTAATTGGAGCAGGACCTGCAGGACTTACAGCTGCTTATTATTTAGCTTTAGAGGGTATTAGTGTAACTATTTTTGAGGAGCTTCCAGTTTTAGGTGGTGAAGTTGCTGTTGGTGTTCCACAATATAGAATGCCAATAGAGAAATATAATAAAGATATAGAGTTAGTTACCTCTATGCCAACAGTTGAAGTAGTTACAAATCATAGAGTAAGTGCAGATCGTTTAAAAGAGATTGAAGAGGAGTTTGATGCTACTTTATTAGCTTTTGGAACAAGACTTTCTAAAACTATTAGATGTGAAAATGAACGACCAGAAATTAAAGGATATTGGGGTGCTATAGAGATGCTTGATAAAGTAAATCTTTGGCACAAATATCGTATAGGATCTCCAGCTTCAAATGAATTAAAAGGTAAAACTGTAGTTTGTGTAGGTGGTGGATTTACCTCTATGGATGTTGTAAGATGTAGTATAAGAGATGGTGCTAAAAAAGTAGTGATGCTTTATAGACGAGATGAAAAAACTATTATAAGAAATACTACATTAGAAGAGTATACAGAGGCTGTAGAAGAGGGTGTGGAGTTTATTTTTTATAGTGCAATAAATAAAATTATTACAGATAAAAAAGATAACTTAAAAAAACTTTTAATAGATAAATATGAGTTGATTCCAGATCCAAATGGTGGAAGAGCAAAATTAGAAAAAATAGAGGGTGCTTCATTTGAGATGGAGTGTGACTATGTAATACCAGCAGTTTCTCAAGCTGCAGATCTTCAGATACTTCCAAAAGAGTGGGAGTTATCAATGACAAGCTGGGGAACACTTCAAACAAATGGAAAAGATTATATGACAAGTCGTCCTGGTATATTTGCAGCTGGAGATTGTGAGTATGGTCCTATGACTATTGTAAATGCAGTTGGTCAAGCAAAACGGGCAGCTTCTGTTATAAGTAGATATATCTATAGTGGAGAGATCACTTTAACAGATGATGAGATTATGGAAGATCATATGAATAAACTTAAAGTTTATAATAAAAAAGAGAAAGTTTCAGGTTGGATGCCAGGAGTTCCAAGAGAGGTGAGTGAAAAACTTGAAACAGATCTTAGAAAAGATAATAATAAAGAGGTAAATTTAGGATTAACCTCACAAGAAGCTCAAGCAGAATCTGAAAGATGTATGAGATGTTATTATCTAGGGATGGTGGCAGTATGAGTCATAGAGTAGAACATAGAGGAAAATCTATAACAATAATTATAGATGGTAAAGAGTGTAGCGGTGTATATGGTCAAACAATTTTAGAGATTGCACGAGAGAATGATATATATATACCTACTATGTGTTATCTTACAAAGGTTTCACCTATTGGAGCATGTAGGATGTGTTCAGTTTCGGTTGAAGGGGTAGATGGATTTATACTTTCTTGTCAAGAAAAAGCAGTAGATGGAGCAAAAATAACTACAAATAGCGAACAGTTATTTACACATAGACAAAATTTAATGAAACTTTATGATGTAAATCACCCGTTGCAATGTGGAGTTTGTGATAAGTCAGGAGAGTGTGATCTTCAAAATAAAACATTGGAGTTTAAAGTAAGTTCTCAAGAGTTTGCTGCTCGTGATCAAAAAAGAAAACAGAAAAAATGGGGTATTTTAGGATACGATCCAGCACTTTGTATTATGTGTGAAAAATGTGTACATACTTGTAACGAGGTAATTGGAACTGCAGCATTATATATAAAACCAGGTGGATATAAATCTACAATTGATATAAAAATGAGTCGATGTGAACAGTGTGGAGATTGTATCTCTGTTTGTCCTGTTGGAGCTTTAGTATCAAATGAGTTTAAATATACAGCAAATGCTTGGGAAGCTTCTAAAATACCAGCTTCATGTGCTCACTGTAGTAGTGGGTGTGCATTATATTATAATGTAAAACATAGTGGTAGTGATGATCCTTTTGGTAAAAAAATAACAAGAGTTACAAATGATTTTGAATTTGCAGCACTTTGTGGGGCAGGTAGATTTGGATTTGAGTTTGAAAATAGAAGCAAGCCTGAGAGTAAAGAGTCATTTTTAAAAGCAGTTGATCAGTTTAAAGATGCAAAAGCTGTAAGATTTAACTCATATATTACAAATGAAGAAGCATTAATTTTACAAAAATTAAAAGAGAATTTAGGCTTAAAACTTCTTAATGAAGATGCATTGTCATATCAAAGGTTTTTAAATGAATATTCAAAAATAAGTGGAAATACACTTTATACTGCATCTAGTAAAACCATAAAACAAAGTGATGCAATTGTTATGATAGGTACTAGAATAAGTCGTGATAACCCAGGTATAAAATATGCTGTAAATATTGCCACTAAGACAAATAGAGCACAGTTTATTTATATGCACCCAATAGATGATATAGCTTTAGGAAATAAATATACTCAATTTATAAAATATGAAGTAGGAAGTGAAGAGGGTGTAGTAGCTATGCTAGCTTCATATTTAATAGAAAATATTCCATTAAATTATAAATCATATTTTGATGATCTTGATATTGGATATTTAAGTGGCGAGAGTAGTGTTGGTGAAGAGGAGTTTGATGAGTTAAAACAAAAATTAGCAAGATCAAAAAAACAAACTTTGATTATAGGTGAAGATATATATAGACATCCACAAGCTTTAAATATAGCAAGACTTGTAGGATTAATAGATAGATTTACTAGTTTTGATGTGCATATTATTCCATCACAAACAAATACTTTAGGTGTTGCTTTGATTTGTGATCTTGATGAGAGTTGTGATGGTAAAATTATAGGTTATAACGAATTTGGTGATTTTATACTAAGTGATAATGGTAAAGGTGATTTTAATATTCCTGCTTTAAATCAGCAAGAGGGGACTTTTACATCTCTTGATAGAAGAGTATTAAATACAAATGCAGCATTAAATTTTCAAGGTTATTGTCTAAATGATATAGCAAATGAATTAATGGAAATTAAAGATTGTGATTATACTATACATTACACTCCATTTTTACCTCAAGATAAAGGGTATAGAGCAGTAAAATTTGATGATATGGATAATGGATACAATAAATATGGAGCAGATATGCG
>Ga0256837_1001729_pt1 | contig 14578 bp, 13 predicted proteins | sample 4562384metaG_FD_185976 | JGI IMG/M metagenome (GOLD analysis project Ga0256837, IMG submission 185976) | Hydrothermal vent microbial communities from Guaymas Basin, Mexico - 4561-384 | ecosystem: Environmental > Aquatic > Marine > Hydrothermal vents | place: Mexico: Guaymas Basin | collected... | reverse complement strand
TGAGAATCTATACTTGCAACATTCCATCTATAATCTGGTCTATCTAATGATAATTCACATAATGAATCTCTTTTCATCTCATCGAATATTGCATTTTTTTTATTTATTATAAATCCATCATGTCCAACTTTTAGTGAAAAAGACCCATGGTATATACCAAAAAAGTTTTTTCTAAAAAGAGTTAATGATATATCACATAATAATTTTGCTATATTTTGGTTAATCACTTTAGCACCTTAAAATATTTGTTTTGCTATTATACAAATAATAATATAAATTAAGGCTTTAGATGGAAATACCGCATATACCTGTGCTATATAATGAAATTATAGATTGTTTTAAAGATATTGATGATGGCTATATTATAGACTGTACTTTAGGTTATGCTGGACATTCAAGTGGTATATTACAAAATAATCCAAATATAAAATTAATAGCAAATGATCAAGATGATACAGCGTTAGAATTTAGTAAAAAAAGATTAGAAGAGTTTTCTTCAAGAGTAATATTTAATAAAGGTAACTTTGAACATGTTATTGAAAAATTTTCTTCATATGATATTAGAGGTGTTTTAGCAGATATCGGAGTATCATCTTTACAACTTGATGAACAAAGTAGAGGATTTGGATTTAATAGCGATGTTTTAGATATGCGTATGGATCAAAATAATTCTCTGAGTGCGAGTGATGTTGTAAATCATTATTCTCAAATAGAATTAGAAAGAATACTAAAAGAGTATGGTGAAGTAAAAGAGTATAAAAAAGTAGCATCATTGATTGTATCAAATAGACCTTTTTCTAGCGCAAAACAGCTAGCCGAACTTTTAAATAAGAAAATGTATAAATCAAAATTACATCCAGCAACTTTGCCTTTTCAAGCAATTAGAATAGAAGTAAATGATGAGTTAGGTGTATTAAGAAGATTATTTGATTCTATTGAAAATGCTAATTTACATAATTGTATAGTTGTAATTGTTTCTTTTCATTCTTTAGAAGATAGAATCGTAAAAAATTATTTTAAGAAATGGTCTCAAAAATGTATATGTCCTGCTGGAGTTTATAGATGTGAATGTGGAAATAATCATCAAAAAGGTAAAATAATTACAAAAAAACCTATAATTCCAACAGCTCAAGAGATAAAACAAAATCCAAGAAGTAGAAGTTCTAAGATGAGGATTTTTAAATTTGATTAAACTTACAAAATACAATTCACTAGCCATAGTCTTTGCAATGTTAATTATTGCAATAGTATTGTATGTCCCAAAAATTTATTTAAGAAATAATATATATTATACTAGTAAAGATATTAACAAACTTTATGCTCATTATATATCATTAAAAGAAGAAAATAGATTCTTAACACAACAACTAGAAGATATGAAGTTTAAAAACCAAATTATGGATTCTTTGATACTTAATAGTTTAGAAGATGATGAGGAAGAAAATTAGTGAAAAGTTTAATAGAATTTGGTTTAAAAAAACCAATTTTAAATCATTTATTACTGTTTTTTTTATTAATTATGGCAATCTTTTCATATTTTAATATACCAAAAGAGATATTTCCACCTACAAATATGGATGCAGTATTAATAAGTGGTACATATGCTGGAGCTAGTAGTGATATTTTGGATAAAATGGCTGTTGAAAATATTGAAGATGACCTTGCAAATTTAAGTGAAGCAGATACAATTTCAACTATAGTAAAAAATGGATTTTTTACTATTAATATAAAATTAAAAAAGGGTGAAAAAGCTACAGATGTCTTAGATAAAGTAAAAGATATTATTACAAAAACAAAATCTAATTTACCTTCAGATATGGATGAACCAACAGTAAAAGAAGTAACTCAAAATTTCCCTTTAATAACTGTAGCAATATATGGTGATAAAACAAAAGAGCAATTACTTCAAATAGCTACAAAACTGAAATCAAGATTATCTCAACTTAGTGATTTAAGTAATATTACGATTTGGGGTGATAGTGATAAAGAATTATTAATATCTTTTGATGAAGCTAAAATAGAGGCTTTAGGCATTGATAAATCAATGGTAATAAATGCTATTTCAAAAATAAGTTCTATATTTCCAGCTGGTATTGTAAAAGATATGGGTAGACATTATTATTTGAGTTCGTATAATGGCGAAAAAGACTTACGTAAAATTCAAAATACAATTATAAAATTAAATGGAATAAAATTTTATTTAAAAGATATTGCAAATGTTTCATATAAATTGGGTGATGTAAATAGTATTTCTCACTTTAATGGTAAACCAAATATTTCTATAGGAATAAATAAAGGTGAAACTGGTGATTCTATAGAGTTAGTAAAACAAATTAAAGAAATATTATCTAAAGAAAAATTAAAATATAAAGATATCAAATTTGATACATATACTGATACTTCTATTTGGATAAAAAATCGTTTAAATACTGTTGTTTCAAATATATTATTTGGATTATTTTTATTGTTTTTAGCTTTATTCTTTTTTATTGATGCTAGAATTGCAACAGTTGTTGCTATAGGAATACCTACGAGTTTTATGATAGGATTAATTGGGGCAGAAATATTTGGATATAGTTTGAATATGCTCTCTCTTCTTGGAGCCTTAATAGCTCTAGGTATGCTTGTGGATGAAGCAATTGTAGTTGCAGAGAATATATATAGGCATTTAGAGATGGGAAAAGATAAAATGACTGCAGCAATTGATGGTGCAGTTGAAATGTATCCTGCTGTTTTAACGGCAACTGCTACAACTATATTTGCATTTTTACCTATACTTATGATGACTGGTGAGACTGGTAAGTTTATGCAGATTTTACCTGTGATGATTAGTATCTTACTTTTAAGTTCACTATTTGAGGCATTTTTCTTTTTACCTTTACATTCAAAAGAGTTATTAAAATATAATCCAAAACAAAAATCATCTCATAAGTTTTGGGATAGTAATAAAAAGATTTATAAAAGTATTCTTAGCTTTTTGGTAAAAGGTAAATATATTACTTTGATCTTATTAATTTTATCGATTATAGGGGCAAGTGCTTTTTTCTTAAAGAAAACAAAATTTGAATTTATGCCTCAGTTTGATACAACACAAATATATATAACAGGTTCAGTTGGCGTGGGCCATAGTATATATGAAACAAATCAAGCAGTGTATAAAATAGAAAAATTACTTCTTAATAAAGTTAAGCTAGGTAATGATATAGATTCAATTAGTAGTATTGTTGGAATGAAATTAGATGGTAAGTCTCAACCTCTAAATGAAGAATTTTATTTTCATATTTTTGTAAATTTACATGAGCGAGCACCATCAAATTTATTTGATAAATATATAAATCCATATTTATCTCCAAAATATGATGATAGTGATATGATTAGAGAAATTACAGCACAAGAGATATCTGTAAAATTAAAAGATATATTAGAACCATATAAAATTAAACATAAATTAGATGAATTAAATGTAATTGTTCCAGGTGCTGGAATAGTTAAAAATGATATTGAGATGGCTCTTAGTGGAAAAGATGAAGATATTTTTGTTCCACTAGAAAATATTAAAAAAGCTTTAAATAATATAGAGGGTGTATCAAATGTAAGTGATGATACTTTGGTTGGAAATATTGAGTATAAATTTAAAATTAATGCTTATGGACAATCTTTAGGATTAGATGAAAAAACTTTAGTTGATCAATTAAGACCATATTATTTTAAAGCATCATATTCTAAGATGTTTGATGATAAAGGTATTGTAGATATTGTTTTTCAAAGTAAAAATAAAGATATAATAAAAAGTTTAAATAATTTTAATATATCTATTAATAATGGTACGCAATTAGTAAAATTATATGATGTAGTTGATATTATAAAACAAAATGTTAAAAGTGAAATCTTTAAAGAAGATGGAAAAAGAATTACAAGTATTACGGCTTCTACTTTAGGAGTTACATCTGATGAAGTATATGAAAAATTAAAGCCAGTACTTGATGTAGCAAAAAAATATATAAATATAGAAATAAAAGGTGAACAACAAGAGAATACAAAAGTTAAAAAAGAGATGACTCAGGCATTTGTTTTAGCTTTAATTTTAATATTTGTATCTTTAGTTTGGATGTTTGATTCTATGGTAAAATCTTTGATTATTTTAAGTACTGTTCCTTTATCAATACTTGGTGTATTAATAGGTCATTATCTTATGGGTATGAATCTTACAATGCCAAGTTTAATAGGTATTGTTGGTCTTGCTGGTGTTATTGTAAATGATGGAATTATTATGATGGATTTTATTAAAAAAGCTAAAAATATTGATGAAATGAATGAATTAGCATTATTAAGATTAAGACCAATTTTACTTACATCTTTAACAACAGTACTAGGGTTATTCACTTTAATGTTTTTTGCTTCTGGTCAGTCGCTGATATTACAACCTATGGCTATATCTTTGGGATTTGGGGTTATGTGGGCAACTATATTGAACTTATATTATGTACCTATGTTATATAGAATCGTTTATTTAAGAAAAAGTGAATGAAAAAAATATTTTTTATTAAATTATTACTAATATTATTTGTAATTAATAATATTTATGCAAATGATTTAATTAAAAAAGATAAAATTACTATTTGTGCGGTGTCTAAAAAACCATTTATTTTTTCTAAGAATAAAAAAATAAATGGAATTACTGTAGATTTATTTAAAATTATTCAAGAAGATATAAAAATTCCAATTAAATTTATTTTAGAAAACGATTATGATAGTTGTAAAAAAATGCTTGATGAAAAAAAAGTTGACTTTATGAATATGACTATAATAGATGACAATTATTATAATAAAAATATTACACATGTATATATAGATGATTTTTTTGTTTTAACAACAGCTGCTAATAAACCATATATTGATGATCTTAGTAATTTAAAACATATGAATATATCATTAAATAAATCATATTCTTCAATTTTAAATAAATTAAGATTAAAGTATCCAACAATTAATTTTATATTAGTTCAAGATACTCAAGAGGGTATACAAGGTGTGATGTATGGTGATTATTATGCTCATATAGATATTCATAAATCAATGGCATGTTTAATTCAAAAAAAATATTTAGGAGAATTAAAAGTATCTGGAACTCTTAAGAATTTCAATATTAAAAAAGTGTTATATTCTTCGAATTCAACTGATGCTGATATTTTGATTAATGTACTAAATAATGCTATTGATAGTATTGATCTTAAAACAAAAAGAGATATTGAAAATTCCTGGATAAGTATTGTTTATAAAAAAAACTTTGATTATAATTTAATAGTCAAACTATTTCTATTATTTATAGTTATATTATTGATTGTTTTATATTTTAATTATCAATTAAAAAAACAAGTTCAAAAACAAGTTGAAAAAAATAAATATCAACAAGATCTTTTATTTCAACAAGCAAAATTAGCTTCTATGGGTGAAATGCTTAATAATATTGCACACCAATGGCGTCAACCACTTAATCGTATAAATTCAAGTGCTGCAGTAATATACACATTTGGTGATAAAACAATTCAAAAAAAAGTTAAAGATATTGAAAATAATACAAAATATATGTCAAACACTATAGAGGATTTTAGTAATTTTTTTCATCCAGATAAAAAAATGAATAATTTTAATCCTGCAGATGCGCTAGAACAGACATGTAGATTACTAAGTACAAGATTAAAAAATGTAACTTTAGATATTAATACTTGCGAACCTATACAGATATATAACTATGAGAATGAATTCATTCAAGTCTTACTTACAATTTTTAATAATGCTGTTGACAATTTTGAAATAAAAAATATAAAGAACCCAATTATAAGAGTAAATATATATAAAAATAATGAAGAATTTATATTAAAAATTTCAGATAATGGTGGTGGAATTGATGAATCAATAATTGATAAAATATTTGAACCATATTTTACAACAAAATTCTCTAACCAAGGTACTGGAATAGGTCTGTATATGTCAAAAATGATATGTGAAAATAGCATGAATGGCAAATTAAATGTAAAAAATCATAAAGATGGTGTGATTTTTACAATTAAATTAAAATATTTAAAATAATAAATGATATACTTAACGATCTAAATAATAGGATTATATTATGAATAAGCAAATTGCCAGTGATTTTTCTATTTTATATGCAGAAGATGATTTTGAAACTAGAGAAAATTATAATTTAATATTAAAAAGATATTATAAAAATGTATATTTAGCAAAAGATGGCCAAGAGGCTTTGGATGTATATTCTCAAAAAAAACCAGATGTAATTTTATTAGATATTAGTATGCCTATAGTTGATGGATTAAGTGTTGCTAAGAAGATTAGACAAAATGATTCAAAAACAAAAATATTAATGTTTTCTGCTCATTCCAATCGAGAATTACTTTTAAAAGCAGTTAATTTGTATCTTGATGAGTACTTAATAAAACCAATTGAGATTGAAAAATTCCAATCAGTTATTATTGATATAAATAATAAACTGCATAATAAAAATATTTTAAAACTTTGTTGTGGTTTTATATGGGATTTAAATGAAGAAGAACTATATTATGAAAATCATATTGTGAAAACTACTAGAAAAGAAAAAATGATACTAAATACTTTATGTTCTGATATTGATAAATATTTTACTATAAATAAACTCTCTACATTTTTATGGGATGATGAGCCTTCAACAGAGCATTATAATAGAATAAAACAATTAATATCAAGATTTAAAAGTAAGATATCAAAAGTTTGTGGAAATAATGATGCTATAATTGAGAATAGTTATTCATATGGCTATAAAATTAAGTTATTATAAATTAATTAGGAAGAATGATGAATAAAAAAGATAATTACATTATAGAAGGACTTATTGATCGTAAGGTCGATGGCAAAAAAAGTAGAATTCCTGCACGGCTTGATTTTTTACAGTCTGCAACTGGACTTATTTTAGCAATATTTATAAAATTTCATATAATTTTTGTATCATCTATTTTAATAAGTGATGAATTTATGCATAAAGTTGAAGTTTTATTAGCTGGAGGCTTATTTGTAGAAGGTGGAAGTCCTAAATTTATAGTTGGATCAGCTGTTATTGCATTTGTACTTATTTTTATACATGCAATTTTAGCTTTAAGAAAATTTCCAAATTCATATAGACAATATAGAAATTTTAAATCTCATACAATGATGTATAATCACAGTGATACAAAACTTTGGGCATTACAGGTTTTAACTGGTTTTATTTTATTTTTTGTAGCTTCAATTCATCTATATCAAATGGCTTTAAATCCCAGTGATATTGGACCTTATTTAAGTAGTGATAGAATTTATACAGATGGTGCTTGGATTTTATACATTGTATTATTGATTGCTGTTGAACTTCATGCAACTATTGGTTTGTATAGACTTATTGTAAAATGGGGATGGTTTGAAGGTAAAGATTATAAAGAATCTAGAAAAAGATTTCAAAAATTTAGAAATATAGTAATAGTATTTTATCTTACTCTTGGTGTTTTATCACTTAGTGCTTATATGAAAGCAGGATATGATCATAAAGATAATTATGGTCAAAAATATATCTCAACTATGGAGAACAGATAATGAAAATATATTATACAGATACCTTAATAATTGGAGGAGGATTGGCTGGTCTAAGACTAGCAATCGCTACTCAAGAAAAAGGTCATAAAACTACAGTTCTATCTTTAGTACCTGTTAAGCGTTCTCATAGTGCAGCAGCTCAAGGTGGTATGCAAGCTAGTGTTGCAAATAGTGTAATGAGCAAAGGAGATAATGAAGATGTCCATTTTGCAGATACTGTAAAAGGAAGTGACTGGGGATGTGATCAAAAAGTAGCAAGAATGTTTACTCATGTTGCACCAAAAGCTATACGAGAGCTTACTGCTTGGGGAGTACCTTGGAGTAGGATAAAATCAGGTCCTAAAAAAGTAATTATCAATTCACAACAAGAAACTATAGTTGAAGAAGATAATGTTCATGGTCTTATAAATTCAAGAGATTTTGGTGGAACTAAAAAATGGCGTACATGCTATACTGCTGATGCAACTGGACATACTATGCTTTATGCTGTTGCAAATGAGGCTATTAAAAATGATGTAAATATTTTAGAGAAAAAAGAAGCTGTAAGTTTAATACATGACAATGGTGTATGTTATGGTGCAGTTGTTAAAGATCTGATGGATGGCTCAATTTGTGCATATGTTGCTAAAAGTACAGTTATTGCAACTGGTGGATATGGAAGAATCTATGAAGCAAGTACAAATGCTGTTATTTGTGAAGGAACAGGTGCTGCTATGGCACTTGAAACTGGAATTGCAAGATTAGCTAATATGGAAGCAGTTCAATTTCATCCAACTGCATTAGTACCATCAGGAATTCTTATGACAGAAGGTTGTAGAGGTGATGGTGGAATTTTACGAGATGTAGATGGGTATAGATTTATGCCTGATTATGAACCAGAGAAAAAAGAATTGGCCTCAAGAGATGTTGTAAGTAGAAGAATGACAGAACATATGAGAAAAGGTAAAGGTGTACCTTCTCCATATGGAGATCATTTATGGCTTGATATAGCTATTTTAGGAAGAGAACATATTGAAAAGAATTTAAGAGATGTACAAGAAATATGTATTAATTTCTTAGGTATTGATCCAGCAGATGAAGGAGTTTGGATACCAGTGAGACCAATGCAACACTACTCTATGGGTGGAATTAAAGTTGATTATACAGGACAATCTCCACATCTAAAAGGTTTATTTGCTTGTGGAGAAGCAGCTTGTTGGGATCTTCATGGATTTAATAGACTTGGAGGAAATTCTGTAGCAGAAACAGTTGTTTCGGGTATGATTATTGGGGAGTATGTAAGTCAGTATTGTAAAGAACATACTTTAAAATTTGATACAAAAGTTGCTCAAAAATTTATGAAAGAATTTGATGATCTTCAAGATAAAATATTATGTAATTTATGTACACCTGAAGAACAAACAACAGGATATCATAATATCTACGATATACGAGATAAAATGAAAAAAATCATGATGGACGATGTTGGAATTTTTAGAAATGGCACTGATCTTCAAAAAGCTGTTGATGAACTAAAAGTTTTGATTAAACAAAGTGAACAAGTAAGTGTAAGAAGTAAAACAAAATCAGCAAATCCTGAGTTAATTGATGTTTTAAGAACAAGAAAAATGCTCAAACTTGCTCTTTGTGCAGCTAAAGGTGCTTTACAAAGAACAGAAAGTAGGGGAGCTCATACTAGAGAAGATTATTCAAAACGAGATGATTTAAATTGGCTAAAACGAACTCTTACTTTATGGGCAAATAAAGATGATATAGAACCAACTATAGAGTATGAAGATATAGATATCTCTTCTATGGAGATAGCACCTGGATTTAGAGGATATGGTAAAAAAGGTAATATTATTGAAAATCCATTATCAAAACAGCGTGAAGAAGAAGTTCAAAAAATAAAAGAAGAAAATAAAGGTTTAGATAGGTTTGAAATACAAAATATTTTGATGCCATTTGAATTACCAAAAATTTATAAAAACAAAAACCAACGAGTAGGAATAGACTATGAGTAGAATGTTAAAATTTCATATTTTTAAATACAATCCATTAGATAAAGAAGATAGGCCAAAACTAAAAACTTATGAGTTGGAAGAAACGCCAGGTATGACGCTATTTATAGCTTTAAATATGATAAGAGATAAAATTGATCATACTTTACAATTTGATTTTGTATGTAGGGCTGGTATTTGTGGTAGTTGTGCTATGGTTGTAAATGGAACACCAACACTTGCTTGTAAAACACTTACAAGTGCTTATGAAGAGGGTGAAATTACACTTTTACCATTACCTATTTTTAAACTTATTGGAGATCTTTCAATTGATACAGCAAATTGGATGAAAGATATGAGTAAAGATATTGAAAGTTGGATTCATACAAATGAACAAACTTGTATTGATGAGATTGAAAAACCAATGGAACCTGAAGTAGCTGAAGAGATATTTGAACTTGATAGATGTATTGAGTGTGGATGTTGTGTAAGTGCTTGTGGTACAAAAAGAATGAGACCAGATTTTAAAGGTGCAGTTGCATTAAATAGAGTTGCAAGATATGCTGTTGATCCACGAGATCAAAGAACTGATGAAGATCTATATGAAATTATTGGAGATGATGAAGGTGTATTTGGATGTATGAGTTTATTGGGTTGTGATGATACTTGTCCAAAACATTTACCACTTCAAAGTAAAATATCATATTTAAGAAGAAAAATGGTAAGCGTAAAATAGTTTATTAACTATATTTTGGGTAAAATTACGCAAAATAATATAGGAATAATAACTATGAATGCAAAAACTACAGCACAAGAAGCTCTTGATTATCATGAGTTTCCAAACCCAGGTAAAATAGGTACTTTAACTACCGTTCCGTTTGAATCTCAAAAAGATTTATCACTTGCATATTCTCCAGGGGTTGCAGAACCTTGTCTTGAGATTCAAAAACGACCTGATGATGCATATAAATATACTTCAAAAGCAAATTTAGTAGCAGTAATTAGTAATGGTACAGCAGTGCTTGGACTTGGAAATATTGGTGCTTTAGCTTCAAAGCCAGTTATGGAAGGTAAAGCAGTATTATTTAAAAGTTTTGCTGCTGTTGATAGTTTTGATATTGAAGTTGATGAAACTGATGTTGATAAATTTTGTGAGGTTGTTGAAAAAATAGGTGCTACTTTTGGTGGAATTAACCTTGAGGATATAAAAGCTCCTGAGTGTTTTGAAATAGAAAAAAGATTGGTAGAGAGTCTTGATATTCCTGTTATGCATGATGATCAACATGGAACAGCAATTATTAGTTGTGCAGGTATGATAAATGCATGTGAACTTTTAAATAAAAAAATTGAAGATTTAAAAGTTGTAGTTGTTGGTGCTGGAGCATCAGCAATTAGTTGTGCTAGAATGTATAGAGAACTTGGTGTACAAAATATTGTAATGCTTGACTCTAAAGGTGTAGTATCACTAGATAGAGATGATATTAATAAGTACAAAAAAGAATTTGCTGCACCTAAAAAGATGAGTAAAAATGATGCATTTAGAGGTGCAGATATGGTTCTTGGACTTTCAGGACCTGGATCTTTTGATATGTCTCATATAGCTTTAATGGTAGATGAACCAATAGTATTTACAATGGCAAATCCAACTCCAGAAATTTTCCCTGAAGATGTATATAAAATTAGAGATAAAGCAATAGTAGGTACGGGAAGAAGTGATTATCCAAACCAAGTGAATAATGTACTTGGTTTTCCTTATATCTTTAGAGGGGCACTTGATGTCCATGCTAAAAAAATTACAATGAAAATGAAACTAGCGGCTGCTTATGCACTTGCAGATTTGGCAAAAAAACCAGTACCACAAGAAGTTTGTGATAAATATGGTGTGAGTGATTGTGATAAATTTGTATTTTCAAAAGATTATATTATACCTAAACCATTTGATAAAAGATTAATTGTAGAAGTTAGTTCAGCTGTTGCAAAAGCAGCATTTGAGTGTGGAGTTACAAGAGTAAAATCATATGATCATGAAGCATATAGAGAAAAATTAGCAAAGATGATCTAAATGAATTCATATACACTTTTAATAGATACAATTGATGCAAAGGGATTAGTTTATAATATTTCTAAAGTTTTGTATGAACATAAGTTAAATATAGAACAAAATGCAGAATATGTAGATAATGAAGTAAATAAATTTTTTATGAGAACTGTTATTAGTGGTGATTTTAATTATAATAGCTTATTAGACGATTTGAATAGCGTTGTTCCAAAAGAATCACATATAAGATTATCTAAAAATGCGAAAAAAGATATAGTTCTTTTAGTAACAAAAGAGTCTCATGTATTAGGTGATTTATTGATTAGATATATTGCAGGAGAATTAAATGCAAATATTAAAGCAGTAATATCAAATCATGATGTTTTAGGAGAATTGGTTGAAAAATTTAATATACCATTTCATCATATTAGTGCAGAAAACATAACTAGAGAAGATCATGAAGATTTAATGATTGACATGATTAATCAATATAATCCTGATATTATTGTTTTAGCAAAATATATGCGTATATTAACTTCAAAATTTGTAAGTGAATTTGAAGGAAAAGTACTAAATATTCATCATTCATTCTTGCCTGCTTTTATAGGTGCTAATCCTTATAAACAAGCACATAAGCGTGGTGTTAAAATTATTGGTGCAACTGCACATTATGTAACTAATGATCTTGATGAAGGTCCAATTATATCTCAAGATGTTGTAAGAGTAGATCACTCTTTTTCATGGCAAGATATGAGAAGATCTGGACGAAATGTAGAAAAAGTTGTATTATCAAATGCTTTACAACTTTTACTTGATGATAAGGTATTTGTGTATGGAAATAAAACGGTGATATTATAATGGTAAATATTGTATTAGTTGAACCAAGAATAAGTGGAAACGTAGGAACAATTGGAAGAACCGTTGTAGCTATAGGAGGAGTATTGCATCTTATACGTCCTTATGGTTGGGGCGATGATATTACTGAAAAAGAAGTTAAAAAAGCTGGACTTGATTATTGGGATAATTTAGAATGGTATCAATATGATAGTATAGAAGATTTTTTTGATAAAAATCCATTAAATGATAGACATTTTTTTGCAACAACAAAAACTAAGAGATATTATTTTGATCCAAAATATGAAGTAGGGGACTATTTTTATTTTGGTAGAGAAGATGCAGGATTGCCTGAAGAATTATTAAATAAAAATCAAGATACTTGTATCAATATACCTATGACAAATGATGCAAGAAGTTTAAATATTTCAAATAGTGTTTCAGTTGTAGCATATGAAGCTATTCGTCAAAATATTAATATATTTAATGAACTGTGAAAATTTTATTATTAGAAGATGATAAACTTTTTTGTGAAACTTTAGTAGATTTTCTACAAGAGTGTAAATATAATATTGATATAGCTATAGATGGTCAAGATGTACTTGATAAAACTTTTAAACAAAACTATGACTTGTATATTTTTGATATAAATGTCCCTAAAATAAATGGTCTGGAGGTGCTTAAACTTCTTAGATCAAACAATGATGAAACTCCAACAATATTTCTAACCTCATATAAAGATCAGCAAACATTAAAAGATGGTTTTAAAAATGGTGCAGATGATTATTTGAAAAAACCTGTTGATCTTGATGAGTTACAACTTAGAATAGAATCAATTTTAAGAAGAAGTGGTAAGCATAATAATACAATAAAACTATTTGAAAATATTTTCTATAATTTTAATTCTCAACAATTAATAATAAATGATAAAATAAATATTTTACCTGAAAAAGTAAATCTATTGTTAGATCTATTTGTTCAAAGTAAATCAACTACTATTACAAAAGAGCAAATTATTAATAGACTTTGGAATACAAATGAATCTTATAGTGAAGGATCAATTAGGGTTTATGTAAATTATATTAAAAATATACTTCCAAATATAGATATAAAAAATATAAAAGGGATAGGTTATCAAATCAAATTCTAAAAGAAAAGATTTTTTTATTACAAGCTCTATTTTAGTTGCATTTGTAACTATAATAGTTCTTGGTATAAATTATTACTTTATATCAAATTTTACTTTATCAAAAACTATTTTTGTTTCTATTTTTATATTTTCAGTTATATTTGCTGTAGTAATATACTATATTCTTAGTAATTCTATTATTGATTCTTTGCTTAAAAGTGATGATAATATGCAAAAAGCAATAAAACAAACACTTCATGAAATAAATACTCCAGTTGCAACGATATTGATGAATACAAAGATGATACAAAAAAATGAAACTAATACTAAAACTCTTGATAGATTAGCTCGTATAGAGAACTCTTGTAATGATTTATTAGATATCTATTCTCAAATGGAATATTCACTAAAAAAACAGATTGATACTATTGAAAATGTTGAGTTTCTACTTGAGGATGTGGTGGGAAAAAGTATAAATAAATTTGATGATATTAAACAAGATATTAATATAAATAATAATTTAAATACAAATATAGTTTTAAAAACGGATAAAGATGGCTTTAATACTGTACTTAATAATCTTATATCTAATGCTATAAAATATAATTATCCTAATGGAAACATTGATATTTTTTTAGATAATTATTGGTTGTGTATATCAAATGATGGGGATGAGATTGATACAAAAAATCTTTTTATGATATTTGATGAACATTATCAACAAAATAAAAATTCAAGTGGTTTTGGTCTTGGACTTAGTATTGTAAAAGAATTTTGTGATAAAAATAAAATAGAGATAAAAATTAATTCAAAAAATAATAAAACAACTATTAAATTAAATCTTTGTAATATTGTAGTTTAGGTTCATATATTTTTATGATATTTTGATTATCTCTTTTTTTAGCACCATTTACAAGGTATGTTAGTTTTTGAATTATATGCTTAATAATCTCTGATTTATATTTTGTATCTAGATGTTTT
>Ga0256837_1001728_pt1 | contig 14588 bp, 20 predicted proteins | sample 4562384metaG_FD_185976 | JGI IMG/M metagenome (GOLD analysis project Ga0256837, IMG submission 185976) | Hydrothermal vent microbial communities from Guaymas Basin, Mexico - 4561-384 | ecosystem: Environmental > Aquatic > Marine > Hydrothermal vents | place: Mexico: Guaymas Basin | collected... | reverse complement strand
ATTTTAAGATGGAACTTTTAATGGAAAGAATTGGGAATGGAAACAAATATGGGTAGATTTAAAAGCTCTAAAAAACTCCGAAAGATAGTAGGAAGCAAAGAACCAAAAGTCGTTTTTAGCTTTTTTTAAGTCTTTCCTCTTTGGTTTTATCTCTTTGAACCTCTAGCTTGGAGAGGTCTAAAAAGGTCATTGTAATTTCCAAGAAACCACCCCCCAGTTTCGGGACATAGCGGGAGGTGGGGGAACCGCATCAGACAAAGACTTCCGAATACATAAAAAATTTGGTGACTGCCATTTTTGTGGAAAGTCTGAAGTGACACCCAATTTCTTGGACACTTTGCGGGAGGGGTCAGCTTACACCGAGCACCTTGCTTAACAAAGTCTTCAAAAGCCCTTTTTCTTTTTGCTTTGGAAAATACTTACACGGCATAGGCTTTTCTTCGCACCATTCGCAAACACCGGTTTGGCGGTTTAAATAGTTGCAAATAACATCGGTGATTTTTCCTTTTTGGAGAACGAGCTTAACTTTTACGCCACCGCTAGTAATTAGAGCGTGGGGTTCTTCCCCTATTACTATCGTTGCAGGCTTATTACTTGGAGTTTAAAAACCTCAATAGGGACAAAGTTAAATGGGAACTCAAAAGGTTGTGGTGGGATGGTGGGATTTTCAACTTCCGGAAGGTGTTATCTCGCTGGAAACAACTCAAGGAGGAAGAACTTAAAACCACCCGCCGATGGGGAGCTTATGACAGGGAACTACCTAAAGAGGACTTCGAAATGGAACTGGAAAAACTTTTGGAGGGGTTCGATGCTGGCGAGGAGTAAAGAGGAATTAGAAAAGGTGCACAAAAAGGCAGGGTTTGAATATAGAAGTATATTGGAAGATGAACAGGGTTTTTGGGTATTTACCTCGCGCGGTGGAAGGTTTATTCCAAAGCCCCGCAGTGGGAAACGAATAAGGGAAATGCTCACCCAAGCGGGGTTTCCTCTTTCCGTTCTTAATAAAATAACCTTAATAAGGAGATAGATACCAAACCTATAAAAGCGGTAAATGGATACCTTAAGAAAGGCTTTTGGAAAAAGGGATTTGGGCTGATTTTTGCAGGTGCGCCCGGAATTGGCAAGACCCACGCTCTCATAAAGGCAATAGCGGTTCTCCTTAAGCTTCAACGGATTCACCAGCCGGTATACTTTTTAAGTCTTAAACGAAGAGATAAAGTCAAGGCTGGACATCTACGACGCGGTGTTGTTGGACGACATTAATGTGAGTTTGCCAGAATGGAAATGGCAACTCCTTGAGGAGATTATCTTTCAGTTATACAACCGCAGGGCTTATATCTTTCTCACCTCAAATAGTTCTCTTGAAGAATTAAGAAACTCCTTGAGTGGTGCTATTTGGAGTAGACTTGAAGAGAGAACCCTAATGCAGGAGTTCCCAAAAGGGGAGGATGTTCGTAGAAAACTCAAAAGGGAAAGGTTGGGGGTTTAAACAGTTCTCTTTTCTTCTTTGTGTTTTTGGTAGAGAGCAAATCCGCCAATAGCAAAACCGAAAGCACCAACAACCAAGATAACCGCTATAGCAAAAACCCACACGTTCATGGCTTACACCTCCTTAATATAAATTGTTCATAAATATGCAAGGTTTGTATAACATATAGCGTTAAACTGACCTTTTGAAAATGGCCCAAGCGGAAGAAATTCTTAACTACCGAGTAGTAGCGGGCATGCCCTCTTTAAAGGAGTTTCTTTATCTCCTCCCCAACGAGTGCAAATAAGTTTTAACGGCGTGTTGGTTTTAAAGATATTCAGAATAGAACCCGATGCGGAAAGACCCTGCGGATACCACTTTTATCCGAGAGAAAGGCCAAAAGTAGGTGGTCGGTGTCGGCTTTACAGCCTTGCCTACATCCCTTTTTGGATTGAAGACAAAAACCAAAAACAAAACTATTTCCGCTACGACAACGCTCACGACGGCCCGCACAAGCATAAAAAGGGAGAGAAACTTCCCTATGTGTTTAAAGACCCCAAAACGCTCCTTTTGGACTTTCTTTCAGAACTTTTGGAAATGTTAAAGGAAGATAACCAACCCTTCGAGGAGATAGTTGAACTCTTGGAAGAACTTAAGGAGGTTGAGCTATGAAGGTTTTAACTATAAAAGTGGAAGAACCAAGGAAGGTTGTTAAAAAACTTTTAAGAAATTTGGAAGGAGCTACCTGTGGGAAACCCATTGAAGGAGAAAATACACTAACCTTCGCCTCGGTGGAAAAACTCTTTAAAACCTTAACACCCGCCCGTTGGGAAATTGTTAAAGCACTTCAAACAAAGGAATTTCAATCCATTAGGGAACTGGCAAGGTATTTAAAAAGGGACTATGCCAATGTATGGAGAGACCTCCAAATTCTAAACGACTTGGGGATTGTGGAAATAGAGAAAACCGAAAAAGGACACAAAGCTTATATTCCCTACGATAGGGTTATTTTGGAGTTTCCCAAGATGGTTGGAACCTGAAAGACTTCAAACATAGGGATTTCCCTTCCAAAAACTTTTAAAAACCAAACTTGGAAATTCCTTTTTAACCTCTTCATAAGCTCTTTTAAAGAACTCTCGAGGTTTAATTTCCGCCTTTTTCGCCACACAAAACCGCCCCAAAAGTTCGCCGTTGGAATAAACCAAAGCGAGCTTATTACATTTACCCCTTCCTTTTCGGTAAACAACCTTACCACCTACCGCGGAGATAAACTGTCTAATACCTCCATAGCGGGCTACCAAGGAGCGGGTTTTCCTATCCAAGGGAATGAACAAACTTTTAGCCCTTTTGGGGGTTATTTTGGCTCCAAACTCCAAAGGTGCGGCGTAAATCAAGTTCGTTCCTACCTTACCGGTAAGTTTTTCGGTCTCAATCCTTGTATGTATGGAGCGCCGAAGTTGACCCGTTTTGTGGGGTGCGTATTTCTTCGCTTTTGCTTCCACTTTTAAACAGGCTTCGGTTATAGTTTCCAACACTTGGCGGTGAAAGTTTTCATTCCACCATTGGAGGGCTTTGATAAATTCGTCGAAGTCACGAGCCATCTTCTTGAACCTCTACCGAAATTTCCAAAACTCCTGAATCCACAAACTCCACAAACTTGGCTGTTAAAATCGCCTGCCAAACTTCCAAACCTTTCTTTGTAAATCCTTCTTCCTGGTAAGGTGTAAAAGGTTGATACTTTAAAACCACCCTTTCGTCGTCTATGTAAATAGCTCTCCACTTGCGGAGGAAATTATCAAGTTCAACCCAAGTGGGGGTTTTATCTCTCCAAAACAGGTGTAGGTCCAATTCCACTTTGGAAACCGCCCAGCGGGTTTTATCGGGAAAGGTTCTCCATCGGGCGAACCTCAAAGGGGTTTGCTTTGTTTCTACCCTGTAGACCAATGCGGGGGTTTTAAACTTTTCGGGAACCGCCCACCCGTGGAAGTTAGGGCAAAATTCACCTATTTTGTCTGTTAGGGCATTTAGAACCTTTTGAGTGAATGCCAGGAGCTCTACGTTAAATGGAGAACCGAAAAGGAAAAAGCCCTGATGAATGGGGCAAAAACCTTTCCCGATTTTAAGACCTGATTGCAGTCTCAGCCGCAGTCGCCGGCGAGCGACGATGAAGCCAGTTGAAGTGCTTTTTGAAATACTCATAAGCCGGCTTGTGTAACCTTCTTAACTTATCTCCCAGGTTTAAAAGTTTTGCATCCCATTCGCTTATTTGGGGGTGCAGTTTTTTAGGGGCTTTTTCCAAAGCCTTCCTATAATCGTAAGCCAAAGCAATATCTTCCGCTATGTCGTTAAGCTCTTCTTTCCAATCGGGGTCGTTAAGTATTGCCTCCAAATCGTTTATGAAGGTCGCGTATTTTGCGAGCCAAAGCTCGTATTTCGTCATCTATTCCCACCTCCTCAAAACGGTGGGACTTCGCCCTCCGTTCATTAATATAGTCTGCCAACTTTCCCCTTATGGTGTAAACCGATTGCAACTTATCACCGTCAAATGTTACTACAACCCGACGGTGATAACCTGAATACATTTTATCGTTGGTTTTGCTCCCTCAAAAGGCAGGTCATAAAAGGTTCGGCTGACGTGGGCTAAAGCCTCTAACATTTTGGTAAGGTATTGCTTTGAGAATCTAATGAAGTCAGCCGGATATTGAGTCTGCAAAATATCCTTAACTTCCTTCCAAGAAAGGTTTGGGCTTGCCTCTCCAAAAACTCGAATCTTCCAGTCTTCGGGGATTCCGTGTTTAAAAAGGTGGCGATAAAAATCCTTCTCTTTCTTGAAAAACCCTTGAAACTTTTGAATTAGCAAATCATCGGGCAAAGGTTGGGAAAACTCCTTTAACACCTTTGTCATAAAGCTTTTGCTCTTTTTCAGCGTGTATTCCTTTATCTCAGTGAGTTCCTTTGATTTCTTATAATCCCTCTCCTCCAACACTTTACCCTTCCATTTTGCGGCAACGTAGGTGCAGGTGCAATTGGGGTGTTTTAAAACGTAATCCGCGTATGAAATGGGCTTTACAGTCCCGCAGTGGGATAGACAAAGGTTGCAAGGCGAAGAACCGCAAATAATCTTTATCTCCTCCACCCCGAGGCGTTGGTAGGTTGTAAGCGTCCCCATGTGGTAAGCTCGGGCTACCTCCGTGCGGGCTATCGTTTGCGCCCTCTCCCAACTGTTTTTGAAAGGTTTTACCGTAGGTATTTCCAAAAGGTCTATCTCCCGTGCGATGTCCCAATAGCTTTTGCCCATTGCGATACCAGTAAAGAGCTTTTCCCTTATTTGTTCCTTTAGGTCGTCTGCAAATTTCCCGGCGAAGTGGAACGGAAACTTAAGGACAAACTTTAAACTCTCCTCGGGTAGCAGATTGAAAGGCGGCTCCTTTTTAAGTTCTTCCTCTCCCAATAGATCCTTTAATACCTTTAAAGCCTGTTCCTCCGCCTTTCTAACCGTTTCGCGAATGTGTTTATCGACGGTTTTAAGCCAAACTTCTTTTTTCCATTTGCCTATAACGTCCTCTATCGACTTCCATACTTGTAGTAGGTTCCACGCCTCAAATTCCGTGTGGGGCTGTTTGATGAGGCGGTGAACTATTTCCTTTTCCAACTCCAAAAGACGTTTGCGGAATTCCTCTTCCAACTCTTTGCCTGCCTTTAGCATCGTTTCGCGGGTTTGCCGTTGCAGGCGGGCGTAAAGTTCGGTTTTTCCCATTGGTTAAGCTTCCGTTTTCTCCAAAACGACCTTTTTGGCTATCGTTAGGTAGCTTTTGACCTCCACCACCCGATAGAGACTTCCCCTTAGCTTTACCGTATCCCCCACCTCTATTTCGGTTTCGGGTAAAAGCCACAAATTGATGCGGGAGGTTTCCACCACACCGTAGTCTTCCAGTTTTGTATCCTCGCTTTCGGTAAAGATTGGCACCATACCTTCCGCAGGTTTTCCGTTCACCTCTATAATCTCCTTCAGGCGGTTAAAAACTCTTTCAAAACTCTTTTTGGAGCCGCTCCACATAAAACAAAACACCCCGTATTTGGGTTTTGTTAAATCGTCCAGCTCTTTCTGAAGTTGGTTCCTGAGGTCCATTAAAGCGTTCAACTTTTCCTTTTGGTCAATCGAAAGTTCCCCAACCTTCACGATGAAGAGGTCGCTGGATGCTTCCCATTTTAATGGGGAGACCTTAGTTTTCCCTTTCCTAAAGGAAAGGGCATAACGCTATGGAAAGCGACCAAAGGAGAAAAAACTTGCAAACTCCAAAAGTTTTGCTATAATTTAAATTTTAAGCCGGGTAGTTTTTTAAAAAAAACACAAGGGGATAGGCAATTCCCTATGAAGCCCTTTAGGGCGAAATAAGCTTCCTTCAGAAGCTTATCCCCAACCCGCAAGGTTGAAAAAAATAAATGAAACAATTAACAAAGTTTAAACACCTTGCGGGTTAGACTAGCAAAGGTAAACCCCTTGTGAGGGGAAAAGCCTTAACCCTTTAGGTTAAGGCTGTAGAAGTTAACGCTTTATGTTTTTATGACCCGTTTTAACTCTTCTATGGAGAAGTATTTATAAATATGCGTGTAGCCGTTATCGATGTAGGAACCTACTCCACCCGCCTAACAATAGCCGACATAAAAGATAAGGACTTTAAAATCCTCTACGAGGAAGGGCACATTACCGCCCTCGGGAGGGGTGTAAAGAAAACAGGTCTCCTTTCGGAGGAAGGTATAAAAGACACTCTAAAAGTTATAGAAAAATACAAAAAACTATGTGAGGAATACGGAGTTCAAAAGTGCCTTGTGTTGGGAACCGAAGCTTTAAGAATTGCCAAGAACAGGGATAAGTTTTTAAAGGAACTCCAAAAGTTGGGTCTGGACATAAAAATAATCTCCCCCCAAGAGGAAGGTAAATATGCCTACATAGGGGCTTTTTATGCGGTAAAGCCCCAAGGAAAGGTTTGTGTAATAGACCAAGGAGGGGGTTCTACCGAGTTTATTTTCGGCCAAGGTTTGGATATAGAAGAGGTTATATCCCTTCCGATGGGAATAGTAAATTTAACCGAAGGGTTTATTAAACATAATCCCCCCACCGAGGAGGAAATTAAAAATTTGCTCCTCTATTTGGATGAAAAGATTAAGCCCGTTGTTAGACCTGTTGATACCTTGGTGGGTTTGGGTGGAACTATAACCACCGTTGCCGCTTTGGAATACAGCATATACCCTTACGACCCTTCCAAAATTAACGGTTTAACCCTAACCAAGGAACAAATTAAAAAATGGTTTGAAAAATTGTCCCGTCTTACCGTGGAAGAACGCAAAAAAATTCCCCAGATAGAAGATAAACGGGCAGAGGCAATTGTTCCCGGCATAGCGATGTTTTGGAGAATTTTGGAGAATTTCGGTAAATATGAGCTAATAGTTAGCGATTGGGGCGTTAAACAGGGGGCCCTTATTTCAAATTTTGTTTTAAAAGAAAATTAAAAAGATTATTTTTTTACCGGCACTTCCACATATTCGGGGCCTAAAATTTGACGAAGTTCCTCTTCTATTTCCAGTTCTACGGGCTGTTCCAACATTTCGCAGGCCTCTTGCCAACAGCCCTTTTCTTTAAAAAAATCAACATATTTTTTGTCGGTTTTTTGAACGTGGCTGAAAATCCAACCCATAGCCATAGCAGCCTCCGATGCGAAGGCTTTGGGGTCATCGAGGTTTTTTATTCCTTCGGCAATTACCCTTTTAAACATTTCATGACTTTTTTTGTGCATTTCCAAATCGGGGTAGCCGAATTTCTCCATTACCTTTTCTTCGTGGGCCAAATGTTTTTCGGTATATTCCACCAACCCTTTTTGGAAAATTTCTTTAGCCTTTTGGCGGTTTCCCTCTTTTAAAAGTTTATGAATTGCGTTTATCATATTCACCAACGCCACATGCTCCGCATCAAAAACGCTACAGCCGATTTTTATCTCGTTGGGATTTATCAACATACTTAAAACTTCTTTTGTATCAAACGCAAATAATCTATGATTTCAATAACCAATTCTTTTAAATTGCAATAACTTTTCGGAAAATTTTAGGAAATTGCTTCTTGCGATATTCGAAGATGATAGAAAAGGTAAGTCCTTACTTAAGGTTTGAATACATTAAAAGAAACTATGGAAAGAACTTTGGAAGACGTTCTAAGGCAACAAACCCGCGAATTTTTAGCCGGCCGGCTCAAAATAACGGCCCCCGCTTTCTATGAAAACTGGAAAAAGGGAGAGGCGATAATATTGGATGTTCGTTCCAAAGAAGAGGCCGACTTAGTTTCAATAAACTGTGGGGTAAATATTCCTCTAAATGAATTGCCCGACCGTTATCAGGAGCTACCTAAAGACAAAACTATAGCCGTTTTTTGTCCGGGTAAAATCCGCGCCGCAATGGCTTACGCCTTCCTAAAGACCAAAGGCTTCGATAATGTTTTTGTGCTAAACGCCACCTTGGACGATATAGCCGCCCTCGAAAGACCTTAAATTTGACATTTTCCTTCCGTAGGACTAAAAACCGAGCACCATTTTCGGTTTATCTTTTTATAAACCTCTTCCCCGATGGGGTTATCCATTCCCCCCAAATAGGAAGCCAAATGTAGGTGCAAACATTTAACCCCCGTAGGGTTTTCTATTCCACCTATACCCCCTTTTAGGAGTTTGTATTTAATTTTTGGCGGTACATCTTTGGTTAGGTAAGGTTTTCTAAGCATTACCTCCTCCTGATGTGCTTTTAAATATCGGTTCCTAAATCGGTGGTCGTATTTAAGTTTTTCCTCAAAATGTTTTATAAAACCCCTTTCCTCCAAACGGGAAACTTCCTTTATTAAATGGGGACAGGTTAACCAAAAATTGGTAGGGAAAGGTTGACCTTTTACCAAAGGTGGGTTTTTTATTACAACGGGAAACCCAAAAGGACATATTTTTACAACCAAGAAATTCCCCTTTGGAGTTCTTCCCAACTGTTTCTTCAAAAGGGGTAAGAAGGGATTTTTCTCCATGTTAGGAAAGAGGTTTTATATCCTCTATTTGGATTTCTAAAGGATTTAATTTTCTTACCGAGTAAACAACCCTAACTTTTCTACCTTTCCAGTGATGGGGGATAGTAATTCTGGGGTCGTCGAGGTTTAGGAAATATCCCTTGGAAAGGTCTTTAAACTTTAACCTATACCCGTAGCGGGTTTTTTCAAAATCTTCTAAAACAGTATCAAATACAAAGGTGGGATAGGGATTACCTGCCCCGTAAGGTGCCAAAAGTTCCAACACCTTAAGGATTTTTTGATTTTGATTTAAATGCTCTATAGGTAAGTGTAAATCTATATCCAACTGTGGAGGTTCAAACTTTAATTTTTCAACCCTTTTAAGGAACTCTTTTTTGAATTCCCTAAGGTGTTCCTTTCTAACAGTAAGACCCGCCGCTTGGGAGTGGCCACCCCACCTTTCCATTAGGGGAGATAGTTCTTCCAAAATAGGGAGTATGTTCATCCCCTCCGGGGCACGCGCACTTCCCACCGCCTTTTCTCCGTCCAGCTTGAAAATAATTGAAGGCACGCCAAAATAGTTGGTAGCTTTGCCCGCTATTAAACCCAAAATTCCCTTTTTCCAATGAGGGGAACTTTCCACTATAGCTTTAACCCTTTTGCCTTCGTATTTGGTAAGAATTTGTTGGACAGCTTTTTTTGTTATATACTTTCGGGTTTGATTTAAATATTCTCCCCATTTAACAAATTTTTTAGCCTTTTCCTCTTGTCCTGTTAAAAGGAGTTGCAATGCCAGCCGTGCCCTATCCATCCGTCCGAAGGCGTTTAAGCGGGGAGCTATACGGAAAGCTATATCGTTTTCATTGAGATTTTCCCTGTTAAGTTCTCGCAACAATACAGCCAACCCACGGTGGGAGGTCTTTTTTAACCTTTCCAACCCCAGGTTTACTATTATTCGATTTATTACCGAAAGGGGCGACACATCGGCCACAGTTCCCAAAGCGGCCAGGTCGACAAAATCTTGGGCCCCTACAGGTTCATTCAATTCCTCTTCCAAATATAGGGCAAAAAGATAGACCAACCCGGCGGTGGACAAATCCTTTATCCCATAAGGGTTTTCATTTCTTATTTTCGGGTTTACCAAAATAGCTTCAGGTAAGTTTCCTTCCTCGGGGGTGTGGTGGTCAAAAATAACCACCTCCAGACCCAAATCTCTAGCCCTTTTTATGGTATCTATTTCTTTTGTTCCGTTATCTAGGGCAATAATTATTCCCCTACCTTGGGAGTATTTAGCAAACCCTTGCACCACCTTGGGGTTTAATCCGTAACCTTCCCCTCGTTCGGGAACAAAAGAAAAAACTTTTTCCGCACCGAGGCGTTTTAAAATTTTGGAAAAGGCGGCGGTGGAGGTAATTCCGTCCACGTCGTAATCACCAAAAACCAAAAAGGGTTTCTTTTTTTCTATACCCCTTAAAATAACTTCGGCCGCATCTTCTATATTGGGCACTATATCGGTAGGAGGTAAAGCTTCGGCACTTTTTTGGGGAAGTTCTTTTAAACCGCGGTTATATAAAAGCTGTCCCAAAAGAAGGCCGTATTTATTTTTTAACTCTTGGGGGACAGGTTTTTCTAAAAATAAATACCTCCACCTAAGGTTTTTTAATGTTTGCATTCCTAGGAAAGAAATTAAACGGTACAAGGCTAACCAACTTGACGAGGTTTAAATAGTTTCCTATGAAACTTTTTGAGTTTTTTAAAAGAAAAAAGACAATCCCCGAGGGGTTATGGACAAAGTGTCCCCAATGTAAGGAACTTTTATATACCCCCGACCTAAAGGATAACCTTTGGGTTTGTCCCTCCTGTGGGTATCACTTCAGAATTGATGCCCGAACAAGGATTGATATAACTTTGGATGAAGGGGATAGAAAGGAGCTTTTTACCGAAATCCAACCCACCGACCCCCTAAATTTTAAAGACCTAAAACCCTACAAAGAACGCTTAGAAGAGGCTAAGAAGAAATCCTCGGCCGACGAAGCGATTATTTTCGTGGAAGGCTACATCTACGGAAGAAAGGCGGTCGTTGGGGCTATGGATTTTAACTTTATCGGAGGTTCTATGGGCTCGGTGGTGGGCGAACGTTTCTATAGGGCGTGCAAATATTGTGCCGAAAATAAAATACCTCTTATAGTTTTTACCGCCTCCGGCGGAGCCCGCATGCAGGAAAGCATACTTTCTTTAATGCAGATGGCAAAAACCTCTATAGCGGTCGGCTTTTTAAATAAAGCCCGAGTGCCCTACATAACGGTTCTGACCGACCCTACAATGGGAGGAGTTAGCGCCAGCTTTGCCTTTTTGGGCGACATTATAGTGGCCGAACCGGGGGCACGAATAGGCTTTGCCGGCGCTCGGGTTATCGAACAGACAATAAAGCAGAAATTGCCCAAAGGCTTCCAAACTGCCGAATTTCTCCTCCAAAAGGGCTTAATAGACAACGTCGTCCACAGAAAGGATTTAAAAATTTACCTTAAGGATATGTTGGATTTACTTTTCTACCGCCCGAGGGAAATCTCTTTTGCAGTATCTAAATAACCAAAAATTGTTAGGAAGGTTTCTATATCCCCTTCCACTTCCTTAGTTTAGCCGACTATTAAAAAACGTAAACAGACGCTTTCTATAATTAAAGAACATGACCTACAAGGTAATAATCACCGACCCTATAGCCGAAGAAGGTATAAAAATACTCCAAAAAGACCCCGAAATAGAGGTGGATTATCGTCCCGAAATACCTTTTGAAGAGCTTTTGGAAATTATAGAACCCTACCATGCAATAATAACCCGAAGCCGCACACCTGTTAATAAAGAGCTCCTGGAAAGGGCTAAAAATCTTAAAGTAGTAGGGCGTGCAGGTGTGGGCGTTGACAACGTTGACCTCCAAGAGTGCTCCAAAAGGGGAATTCTCGTAGTAAACACCCCCGGGGCAAACACCATAGGGGCCACCGAACTGACAATGATGCACATGCTCACCATAATGCGTAATGGACACAAAGCCCACAGCTCGGTGGCCGCCGGCAAATGGGAAAGAAAAAAATTTATGGGTGAAGAGCTTTACGGTAAGAAATTGGGAATTATCGGCTTGGGAAATATAGGCTCTCAGGTGGCCATTCGGAGCAAAGCCTTCGGCATGGACGTTTACGCCTACGACCCCTATATCCCCCGCTCCAAGGCCGACCGTTTGGGCGTTAAATTGGTCGACAACCTCGAGGATATGCTAAAAGAAATCGATGTTCTAACAATACATGCCCCCCTAACCGAGGAAACCCTAAATATGATTTCCAAACCCCAATTGGAACTTATGAAAGATGGGGTTTACATTGTAAATTGTGCCCGCGGAGGAATTATAAACCAAGAAGACCTTGTAGAGGTTGCCAAGACAGGAAAAATAAAAGGTATCGCCCTCGATGTTTTTAAACCCGAACCCCCTCCCAAGGAATTTATAGATGCCCTTTTGGAGCTTTGGGAGGAAGGAAAAATAAACCTCTCCTTGTCGCCCCACATAGGTGCCAACACCCGCGAATCGCAGGCCAACGTGGCCATTATGGTGGCTCAACAAGTAATTAAAGCCCTTAAAGGAGAAACTCCCGAACATGTGGTTAACGCTCCCTTCCCCGACCTGTCGGCACTGACATTGATAAAGCCCATTCTCGACTTGGCTGAAAAAATGGGTCGTTTCATAGTCCAGTGGGCGGGCGTTCACCCTCGGGAAGTTAAGGTGGAAGTTTACGGGGATATTGCCGAGCATGTTAAACCCATAACGGCGGCCGTTCTCAGCGGAATTCTAAAGGAAACGGTAGACTACCCCGTAAATATTTTGAACGCCCCCTTCTTGGCCAAAGAAAAAGGTATAAGGGTGGAAGAGGTTGCCAGCTCCGACAGCCCGGACTTTAAGCATTTGGTAAAAGTTACCGTTTACACCGACCAGGGTAAACGCAGTGTTGCGGGTAGTGTGTTGGAGGGTTATCTCCCCCGATTTGTCCAAATAGACAACTTCAAGGTTTATGTCGAGCCCGAAGGTATTTTGCTTGTATTCGAAAACAAAGACCTTCCCGGTGTTATCGGCAAAATAGGTAATATCCTCGGCAAATTCAACGTTAACATAGCCGGCTTCAAATTGGGTAGGGAGAAAAGAGGCGGTCGGGCCATAGGTATTTTGAACTTGGACGAGCCCGCCCCCGAGGAAGCTTTAAATCTCCTAAGACAAATTCCCGAAATAATTTCTTTAAAACAAATCAAACTTTAATTTTTTCTTTTTTATTTGTTATAGAGGCTTATTAAACGCTTTGGCAAAGTTAACGCTTGTTGCCTCTAAGGTGCGGGCAATCTCCCGTAGAACATAAGAAAGTTCATCAATATCCAGCTTGGCGGAGTTGGGAGAGCGTTCCAAGGAACTTTGAAGGGAATGTAAAATTTGCTCCAACTTATCCATTAAAGGTTCATCAAAAACGGTAATTGTTTCCAAGAAAAGGGGTAATCTTTTTTCCAGTTTCTCAATGAGGGTTTTGGATATAAGTATTCCCTCCAAAAGGGAGAGGGTTAAATCTTCCTCCAATTGGGGGTGGTCTTCAAAGTCCTCTTTGACTGTCAAAATATCACCGACCAAAAGAAGGAGCTCTATCCCTTTACGAAAAAAATTCCTAATATCGTCGTCGGGAAGTTTATCCACCGGAAGGTTAAAGACAACCTGCCTTAGGGCTTGGATTTGTTCTTCCAACTGCAAAAGGAGGATTTGATAGGGGGAAGAAAAGGCTTCCATAAGGTGAAAAATTTAACCCCTTTTAAGGTCTCTAAAAAAATATCCTTTACAGGTTTTATTTATTTTCCTCTCCACCTTCCAGCTGCTGTTTTAAAACCAAATAGGCGGGTTTTACCCTTAGCTTTCCTATATAGAAGGGGTGGCATTGGTTGCAGGTTTCCAAATAAACGGTTCCGCCTTTGGTGCTAAGTAAGGTAAAGGTATTTCCGCAACCGCATACGAAAGTGGTGGGCTTTAGTTCGGGGTGTATTCCTTTCTTCATTTTTCTCCTCCTTGTGTCTATTTTTGACGCGAAAATTTTTATTTTATCAAAGGGCCCTGTGGGCTTCTTCGTAAAGCCCTTCCCTTTCGAGGTGGCAGGTTATATTCAGTTTGTGTAATGTGGTGCGGTCTTCTTCGAAATTAATTATCGAATAGGAGGCGTTATCGCAGCCGAAGCTCCAAAACTTCTCTATGGGAAGTTCCAAGGCCGCACAGTAGAGAGCCCTTATGGGAACTGTATGGGATACAACCGCCACCGTTTGGCCTTTGTGTTTTTCTTTTACAAACCTTATAAAGTCTTTTACCCTTTCGAAAACCTTTAAAAGGTTTTCCCCTTCCGGAAAATCCACCTTCCAAGGTCGGGTTATCCACATTTCAAACATTTCGGGGAACTCTTTTTTAACTTCCTCGACCAGTTTTCCACTCCACACACCGTGGTCGATTTCTATTACTCTTTCGTCCTCTATAAGGGGAACATTTAATTCTTCGGCTATTATTTGGGCGGTTCTTTTTGTTCTCAAAAGGGGGGAAGTATATATGACCTCTATACCTTTATTTTTAAGCTCCTTGGCGAGGATTTTTGCCTGTTTTTCTCCCCTTTCGGACAAATCGGGGTTTAATAAACCTTGGTATCTCCCTATGGGGTTCCATTGACTCTCGGCGTGTCTTATTACAAAAAGTGTTGTTTTCACCTCTTGGCCTCCTTTAGCTCCCATTTTAGGAATCCCTCCAAAAAAGGGTTTACCTTAGAACAACCGAATAAGGGAAAATAGATTAAGCCTTCTTTGTTAAGAAGATTAGAGAAAGCTCCAAAAGGAAAAAATTTTTTTTGTCCGCTAAAAGGTCTAAAAAATTTGAAGCTTAAGTTGGTTAAAAATGTTGTTAATAATTATAAATTTTCCCTATGCCTATAAAATTCGGAACCGATGGCTGGCGTGGAGTTATAGCCCGCGATTTCACTTTTGAAAACCTAAAAAAAGTGGCTTTGGCCCACTGCGAAGTTCTTAGAAGAAAAG
>Ga0256837_1001725_pt1 | contig 14602 bp, 12 predicted proteins | sample 4562384metaG_FD_185976 | JGI IMG/M metagenome (GOLD analysis project Ga0256837, IMG submission 185976) | Hydrothermal vent microbial communities from Guaymas Basin, Mexico - 4561-384 | ecosystem: Environmental > Aquatic > Marine > Hydrothermal vents | place: Mexico: Guaymas Basin | collected... | reverse complement strand
CACACTTTGGACAGTACTCATGCTCTCCTGCAATATAGCCATGTTTTGGACAAATGCTAAAGAGCGGTGTTACGGTAATGTATGGCAGTCTAAAGTTTGAGATGACATTTTTGACAAGCTTACGACATGCCTCTGTTGAGCTGACTTTCTCTTGCATATAGAGATGCAGTACCGTTCCGCCTGTATATTTGGTTTGGAGTTCATCTTGGAGTTCTAACGCTTCAAACGGATCACTCGTGTAATCAACCGGGATTTGAGAAGAGTTTGTATAGTAGATATTCTCATCCATGCCCGCTTGAATTATCTTGTCTCCAAAACGTTTTTTGTCCTCTTTTGCAAATCTGTAGGTTGTTCCCTCTGCAGGTGTGGCTTCAAGGTTGTAAAGGTTTCCTGTTGCTTCTTGAAACTCCACCATGCGTGAGCGCATATGGTTTAAAATCTCTATGGCAAACTCCATCCCCGCTGTTGTTGTTATGTCCTCTTTTGCATCGGTAAAGTTGGCAATCATCTCATTTATGCCATTGACACCAATGGTGGAAAAGTGGTTTTTAAATCCCGGAAGATAGCGTTTAGTATAGGGAAAAAGCCCTCTGTCATACATCTCTTGAATAAAGATGCGTTTTTTCTCCAGTGTCGATTTTGCATGCTCCATCAGCTCATCAAGTCTTCTATAAAGCCCCTCTTTATCGCCTTTGTGTAAAAACCCGAGTCGTGCCATATTGAGCGTAACAACACCGATACTTCCCGTCATCTCAGCACTGCCAAAAAGGCCACCACCGCGCTTAAGCAGTTCTCTTAAGTCCAGTTGTAGTCTGCAGCACATACTGCGAACATGTCCAGGTTTGTATGCTTCTTCGTTTTCTATCAAGTTTCCGTTTTCATCACGTTTGTATTGGCTCCCTATGAAATTTTGAAAGTAAGAAGAGCCAATCTTTGCTGTATTTTCAAACAGCAGGTCGGTATTTTCGCCGTACCAGTCAAAATCTTCAGTGATATTGACGGTAGGTATAGGAAATGTAAAAGGTTGACCGGTTCTATCTCCCTCTGTCATAACCTCGTAGTAAGCTTTGTTTATCATATTCATCTCTTTTTGGAAATGTTTGTATGTCATATCTGTGAGAGAGGTAACCCCTCTCTCTTGTGCTTTGAATCTTAGTGTGGCATCTTCAACACCCTCAAAGAGATGTCTTTGCTTACTTGTTGGAATCTGGTCTGCTAAATCGGCAGGCACATTCCAATCGATCGTAATGTTTGTAAAAGGTGATTGTCCCCATCGTGCAGGAACATTAAGGTTATATATGAAACTACGTATACTTTTCTTTACCTCCTTATATGAGAGTTGGTCTTTAAATAGATATGGTGCTAAATAGGTGTCAAAAGAGGAAAAAGCCTGTGCCCCGGCCCACTCACTTTGCAAAATGCCTAAAAAGTTAGCCATCTGTCCAAGTGCTTCTCTAAAGTGTTTGGGTGCACTGCTCTCTACTCTTCCTCGCACACCGTTAAATCCCTCATCAAGAAGAACTCTCAGACTCCAGCCTGCACAGTAACCTGTAAGGCAGTCTAAGTCATGTATGTGATAGTCCCCGTTTCTATGCGCATACCCTTCTTCTTTTGAGTAGATTTTATCCAGCCAGTAATTTGCAATCACTTTTCCTGCAGTATTGTTAACAAGTCCTGCATTGGAGTAGCCTGTGTTTGAGTTTGCCTTAATTCTCCAGTCACTTCCATTTATATACTCCTCAATGGTCTGTGTCGAGTTGATAAAGGTAGTGTCATCATCTAAGAGTTTTTTGCGCTGCATCTTATGTGTATGACGATAGATCATAAAAGAACGCATAACATCAAAATATCTACCCTTATAGAGCTCATACTCAATCAAATCCTGAACGTCTTCAACTGCAACAGCACGTTTATGCTCAAGCTTTTCTAAAACGTTGATAAAGATAGTCTCATCATATGAAACATTCTCACTATCAAAGGCTTTCTTTATAGCATCTTCTATCTTGTAAGATTGAAATTGCTTGTAAGTGCCGTCACGTTTTAAAATGTACTCAACCATCTGCTAACTCCTAAAGTGATGGCAGTAGTTTAGTGCAAGTTGCGTTAAGTGACAATAATACTTTTTGTCACTTTTGTGTCATTTAGTTACTGTTTTTGATCAAAAATTTAAGGTTGTGTAAAATTGACGCACTTATTTATAATATTCTCCTAAATATATTGCTAATTAACCTTTTTTTATAAATTTTTTGCTAGATTGTACACAAGATTCAAAAAATAAATAAAAAAATTAAAATAGTAGGTAAAGGTATGAAAAAAATAATTTTTGTAGATGATTCAAAAACAGTTTTGATGACTGCACAAATGGCAGTAAAAGAGTTGGTTGATAGTGCTCAGATTGAACTAAAAACATTTGAAAATCCTTTGGAAGTATTGGAAGCGGTGGAAAACGGATTTGTTTATGATTTGTTAATAACAGATATAAATATGCCACAAATGAGTGGTTTGGAGATGGCTAAAAGATTAAAAGAGATGGAGAGTGTAAAACTAAAACCCATCCTTGCACTCACAACAGAAAAATCTCCAGATATTATGAAAAGGGGTAAAGAGATAGGTCTTGCTGGTTGGATAGTTAAACCGTTTTCTCCTCAAAAACTCCTGATGGGTGTTAAAAGAGTACTTAAATTAAGATAAAGGGTTAAATTATGGCAAAAAAGATACTTATAGTAGATGATTCTCTAACAGTTAGAATGTACCACAGACAGATACTTCAAAGTGCAGGGTATGAGACAGATGAAGCTGAAAACGGCATGGAAGCACTCGAAAAAGCGCAACTTACAAAATATGATCTCTTTTTGGTAGATATAAATATGCCTGTTCTTGACGGGTACAGTTTCGTAAAGAGACTTAGAAGCGGGGAGGGAAATCTTGCCCCTGTTATTATGATATCAACTGAGAGTGAGACAAAAGATATGGATATGTCTATAAACAGCGGAGCAAGTCTTCATCTTATAAAACCTGTAAGACCTGATGACCTGCTTATAAATGTTAAAATTTTAACGGCATAGATTATGGACGATATATTAGAGCAGTTCCTTGCAGAAGCAAGAGATAACCTTGATTATCTTGATAGTCATTTAAAAGAGCTAGATGGCGGAGATGATGAGAGTATCAATGCTCTCTTTCGTGCTGCACATACGCTAAAAGGTGGTGCAGGGTTAGTTGGTCTTACACATGTAAAAGAGATTACTCACGCAGCAGAAGATTTGCTAGATGCCTACAGAAACAAGAAGATAAACTTCTCAGATGAGATGCTAGATACTCTTTATGATGCTTTTGATGAAGTTATAGAGCTTATAGATGCAGTTGAAGAGAGTGGTGAAAAAGATGTTGATGTAGATGAGGAGCATATCCAAAATATAAAAAACCGTGTAAGAGCTTTTTTTGAAGAGACTTCCACAGAAGCAGCAGATGAGGTTGAATTGCCATTTCATCTTGATGAGGATATATCTTTAGAGAATCTAACCACCAATCAATTACAACGTATCTTACCATGTGTGTTAGATGAAGTAAGCATAGATGAAGAGTTTATAAATTCTCAAAAGTGCTGGGTTTTGGACTTAAATCTTAGTGAAGATACCATAGAGCTTGGAAACGACCCTTTTTATCTGCTAAGTATGTTAGATGAGGTTGTAGCTATATCTACTGAGGTATATGAAACAGAGAGTGAGAACCTTTTAAGTTTTAAAACACGTATGAAAGTTGTCTGTAAAGCTAGTGTAGAAAATATAGAGGATGCTTTTTATAATGTCATTGATGAGATAAGTGCTTACCCTCTGACGCTAAAAACTCTGCTTGCATGTGAGAAAGAGTCTATAAACAACGATACATACACAACTCTGCTTCAAGATATAAAAACAGATGGCATAGAGAAGATAGAGTCAAAACTAAAAGCTGCACTCAATGTAATAAACCCCGATACAAAAGAGGGATTTATTGTAGATAGACTTTACAATATGGCAAAGATTGATACTTCACTGCTTGAGCGTGCTTTAAAATATCTTGAAATCTCTTCACCTGATGCAAAAGAAGATAGCGAACCAAAAGCCAAAGTAGAAAAACCTTCTATGGACGAAAAAGAGAAGCTTACGGTTTTAAACATACTCAAAGCACAGCAGACAGCACTAAAAGCGCAAAACGCACTAGAGAGAGTCAAGTTTGTTCTTAAAAGTGTTGTAAGCTTTTTAGGCATAGAAAAAAGTACCATTGATGAGATAGACGACAAAGATGCTTTAAATGATTTTATTACAGATACTATAAATTCACTTAGTGACAATAAAACAGAAGAACAAGAGCAAAACAGCAGTGCAGCTAAAACAGACAATGAGACTCCAAAAGTTGAAAAAGTTGAAAAAACTCAAAAGTCAAAACCTGAGTTAAAACACCACAACACTGTTCCAAAAACAGTAAAAATAGACCAGCAAGATATAGATGTGTTGATGGATATAGTAGGAGAGATACTTGTCATCAAAAACTCTCTACCTTATCTTGCTGATTCTATCTCTGCTGATAACTACATCTCTGCCAAAAGAGAACTTCTTGGCAAATATGAAGAGATAAGCCGTGCAACTGACCAACTTCAAGATAAAGTTATGGGTATGAGACTGCTGCCAATTAGTTATATATTTAACCGTTATCCAAAACTTGTAAGAGAGATGTCAAAAAAACTGGGCAAAAAGATAGAGTACAAAGAGTACGGAAGTGATACCAAGCTTGATAAGATGATGATAGAAAAGCTGGCAGACCCGCTTATTCACATCATAAGAAATTCACTCGATCATGGGTTAGAAGAGCCGGCAGAGAGGTTGGCAGCCGGTAAAAGTGAAAGCGGTACTCTGACCATAGGGGCAAAGAGTGAGGGTGATAGAGTTTTTATAGAGATAAAAGATGACGGAAGAGGGATAGATGTCGATAAAGTGATAAATATCGCCTTGCAAAAAAGGCTTATTGACCCAGATAAGCTAGACAGTATGAGTGAGAGTGAAAAACTCTCTCTTATCTTTTTACCGGGACTCTCTACAAAAGATGAGATAACAGACCTCTCAGGTCGTGGAGTAGGAGCAGATGCTGTAAAAACTACAGTAAATGAACTAGGCGGAAAGATAGATATAAAAAGTGAACTTGGAAAAGGGACAACCATAGTTCTTGAGCTTCCTGTAAGTGTTGCACTTACAAATCTCTTTCAGATAAAAATGGGAGATGAAAATTATGCCATATCTATGGAGAGTGTTATCGAGACCGATAAAATCTTAAAAGATGATATCCAAACAGCAAATCACAACCCATTTATAAGACTAAGAGAGAGCATTATACCGCTTGTGTTAAACGAAACACTTTTAAAAAGAGAAACTTTTAAAGATGAGGAAAATATCATCATAATAAAAGTTGCAAATACACAAATAGCCCTTGTAGCTGATGAGTTGGTAGGGCAGATTGATGTGGTGCAAAAACCACTAACAGGTGTGCTTAAAAATCATCCTTACATAAACGGTGTATCTCTGCTTGGAAACGGTCAGCCACTTTTTGTGATAAAACCAGACTCGTTGTTAAAGGTTGTGTAGTGGATATAACAAAAAAACAACTTGCCTGTCTGATAGACAATGTTATATTAAAGTTTCAAGACAAATATCTTACGAAGTATATAAAAACGCCAGAAGAGAAGTATAGACATGATGTCTTGCTGACTAATTTTTTAGTGATGTTCTTTGACAAAGATGAACAGAGGTTACATAAAAATTTTTTAGACCTTTTAGACTTTTATGATGAGATTGGTGTTACACACAGAGATACCAAGTATGCTCTTGCTTGTTTGTTTAAAAAGTATAAAAAGTGGGTAGATAGCTGTTTTGTAACAAAGAAAGGTTACTTTAAAAAAGTAACTGTTATCTATAAAAATATTTTTAATAACTACTCATTTCAAAACAGTGTTGAAGATAAGAGTGACAATGATGGTGATGACTTTTTATTTTTAGAAGATATGGGTGTAGACAGTGTTATAGACGATATGCACTACGAAGATGAAGAGAAGATAGCAGCAGAGAAATTTTTTGAGACAAATCCTCTGGACCCGTCTGATTTAGAAGATATTATGCTGGTAAAAGAGGCACTCTTAGATCTGCTAGATGAGCATTTGGAGTTTAGCGATGTCTTTTTAGAAGAGCTTGTATCAACTCTTCAGAAGTTAGAAACATCACTACAGTTTACTTTTTCTACCAAAGATTTTAAAGATATGGGAGTGGGAGTAGAAAAACTTGTATTTTTGTTACAAAATTTGGATGAGGCAAACATAGAAGAGAATAAAGAGATTTTATATAATATATTGGTTACTATAGTAGAAGACTTAATAAAATGGCTAGATACTATTTTTATAGTGCAAAGTGCTGTTGATATACACTATCTTGATGCTTCTTTTTTGGCAAATGTAGAGCAGCTGCAAATCGTACTAAATCCGGTAGAAGATGAAGATGATGGTTTTTTATTTTAAAAAGGGGATGTAATGGCAGTAAAAATCACAAAAAAAGTTCTGTGTTCATTAATTAGTGAAGTTGTTTTACCATTTGAAAAATACATTTTAAATGATGAAGTATTTGGTAAGTATATGCACGATGAAACTAAAAGAGCAAATCATAATATAGCAATAGCAAAACTTGCAATCAGGCTTTTATTTGGTGATGTAGATGCTGCAAAAAAATTATTTATGAAAGGTTCTGAATCTCATAAAGAGTTACAGATTACTACAGAGGAGATGCGAAAATATCTATCGATTTTCTTTAATCTTTTTAGTCAATGGCATCAAGAACATATAAAAACAGATGCGTTTCGCAAAGAGTCGGTAGAGAAGTTTAGCAAAATGTTTGCCGATACTTACGAGTATGAGAAAGAAGATGACTTTTTAATGTTTGACAGTGAAGAGGTAGATAATGCCATAGAGGCTATGCACTATGAAGAAGAAAAAAAGATAAGTGCTACAGAGTACGCTTCACATGAAGAGATACTTGATGATGAATTAAGCAGCCTAATGGAGGTCAGAGATGATTTAGAACATATATTAAATATGTACGAACAGCTTGATGCTCAATATCTAGAAGCACTTATAAAAGAGTTGTCAACTCTGGCAAACATACTCTTTGCAACAGTGGAGTTTAAAGATATTGGATATGTACTAAACAACTTTGTATCTGATCTGAGAAACTTGGATTTGAACTCACTTGATGATACAACAAAGGAGTTGGCTTATGTACTTTTGTCTCAGATGAACGAAGATATTCAAAAGTGGATAGAGAGTGTATTTATCACACAAGACGCTGTTGATATTCACTACGCCGATGCATCTTTTATGGCAAACATATCACAATTTAGCATAATGTTGGAGCAAGAAAGCTCTAGTGAAGATGAGTCAGACGATGACTTTTTATTTTAAATTTTAATTAAAGGATAGAAATATGGCATTTATACAAAAAAAACAAAGCTCAAGCAGTATGGTAACCCAAAAGCAACCTGTAACAAGTAGTAGTTCTAGCGTAATGAACCAAAAACAAAAAAGGACTTTGGCAAAACAGCAACAGGTGAGTGAACTCTTAGCCAAGATAGCCGGAGAGGTTTTAGCAAAAACTCAAGAGGGAGTTAGTGCAGTTGAAGAGCTAAAAAGTGCAATGGAGCAAATCGCAGCAGCAAGTGAGGAAAATGCAGGTGCAGCTGAGCAAAGTCTTAGTGCTATAAATCAGATCACAAGAACAACAGAAGTAACAATTGAACAATCAAAAAGTGCAATCAGTAAAACAAACAATGTTTTAAAAGAGGTTGAGCATGCATCATCAAAAGTTACAGAGACTGCTTCGCGATTAGAGAGTGGATTGCAAACATCAAGAGACTTGGTTGAGAAGTCAAAAGATTTGAAAAAAGCGAGTGAAAATATTGGTGAATCTGTCAGCATCATAGCAAAAGTTGCAGACCAGACAAACTTGCTAGCACTCAATGCCGCTATAGAAGCAGCAAGAGCAAAGGAGCATGGAAAAGGTTTTGCAGTAGTTGCAGGGGAGACAAGAGGACTAGCGGCAATAAGCGCAGAAAATGCAGATGCTACAAGAGTGGTTGTATCTAACATACAAAAAGCTATAGACAGTGCTGAAGCAAACATACAAGAGGTGGGTGTTATAGTTCAAAAAAGCTCCAACATAGCTCAATCATCTGCAAAAGAGAGTGATGAAGTAGTTAAAGAGGGACGAGAGACCATAACTATAACAGAAAAAATATCTACAATCTTCTCAAAACTGATAGATGAGATGGAGGAGATGCAAAAAGGCAGTGAAACAATAGCAAGTGCAGCAGAGGAACAGGCAAGTGCGGTCAATCAAGCTACAAGTGCCATAGATATGCAAGCAAGTGCACTAGCAGAATCTGAACAGGCTGCATCAAACCTTGACAACCTTGCTTATGAGCTTAAAAATTCAACAGATGTAGAAAAAGATGCACAGGAAATTGCAAGTATGGCAGAAGAGCTTGGCAGTGCAGTTGAAGAGATCTTAAGAAGTATGGGTGAGGTAACTGGAGCATTAGAACAGATAGAAAAAGCAGCAGGACTCTCAAATGATGATGCCGTAAGAAATACAGAAATTGGAAGAAATGTAAAAGAGATGCTTGAGGAGGTTACAAACACTATAGAGCTGGTTCAATCAAGAGTAAAAGTTTTAAACTCTAAACTAGAGGGTATATGCTCGTCTCTAGAAGAACTCTCTTCGCAAACTAAAGAGTCAGTAGAACTTGGTCAGATAACAGCAGATGAGATGATTAATGTTGAAAAAAACATCAAGAGTGTAGCTAAAATTTTAAGAATCATAGAAAACACGGTTATTCAAACAACTATGCTTGCAGTCAGCGGTAATATAGAAGCAGCAAGAGCCGGAGAGTTTGGTAAAGGTTTTGCCGTAGTTAGCAGTGATATAAGAAACTTAGCCCAAGAAGCCGGAACAAATCTTGAAAAAATAAATGAAATCATAGAGACACTAGAGGCTGAGACAAGCTATATCGCAAGAGAGTGGAATATAAGTGTCAATACTCAGGATAAGGAAAAATCCCATGTAACAACTCTTGTTTCTGAGCTAAAACTTTTAGTAAAAGATATGCAAGATGTTTTAGAGATGCTTGGCAGTATGCAAAAAGCAAATAGTGAAAATATAGCTGCACTGGATGAAGCTTTACAAGGCAGTGAGCAGATACAACTAGCAGCTGAACAGGCTCAAAGCAATGCAGGTGAATCAAAAACAGCAGCGGGACTCATCGCAAACACTGTAGAAGAGATGGGTAATTTGGTAGAAGAGCTTGCAGTCCTTGCTGATGAACTTCAGTAAGGTAAGGCTATGAAAAAGATAGACACTATCCTGCAAATACGCTTGGGTGATGAATACTTCGGGATAGATAGTGACGATAGCAACCATATACTCAGAGTTCCGCCTATAACTGCTATACCGCTCACACATGAGTATCTAAAAGGCATTATAGTGTTAAACGGAAAAATAGTTCCTGTTCTTGATTTAAAGATGATACTTAATATCGGCAGTGTCGATATAGAAAAAGAGAGCAGCAGAATTATAACGCTAAATATAGATAATGAAGAGGTAGCTATACTTGTAGATGAGGTCATAGATGCCTTTAGTGTAGATGAGAACAATTATGAGGAAAATATTGCTCAAGATAATCATATAATTGGTTTTTACAAGCAAAAAGATGATCTTATTCAGGTTATAGAACCTAGTAATATCATACAAAACAATATGATAGAGAGTTTTAGCCCTATAGAGGTAGAGAAACTTTTAGATGCAACAGAATCTAAAACATTAAACTTAAGTGATACAAACAGATACCTCTTTTTTAAATCTAAAGATGAATTTTTTGCCATAGATATAGAGCTTGTTGCAGAGCTTGTGTTTGTACCAGAAGAGATAACACCGATAGCTGGAAGTAATAGTTCAAATTTAGGGGCTATAACACTTAGAGATGAAGTTATAGATGTATTTGATTTTAATCTTTTGTTTGGTTTTGATGCAGTTGATTTAAAAAGTGAAGCATCAAGGCTTCTTATACTAAGAGATGAAGATAAAAAGTTGGCTATTTGTGTTGAAGATGTCGAAGAGATAAAAGATGTTGATACTTCCAAAATAGACACACTAAATACTTCTTTGGGTGATGATAAGATAGAATCACTCTATAAAGATGGCGAATGTATAGTCTCTATTGTAAGTGCAACATACCTTAGAAGTATCATAGATGAGTTTAGTGTTACTGCTCAAAACAATCAAAACACAGATGAAAAAGAAGAGGAGAATTCCGATATGAGAGAGTTGGCAGTTTTTGCTATAGCAAAAGAGGAGTTTGCTTTTGATATAGAGAGCGTGCAGGAGATTATTACCTATCAAGAGGTTACTCCTTTGCCTGAGAGTAGCGAATATATAGACGGAGTTATTAACCTAAGAGGCTCTATCATCCCTGTAGTCAATCTACCAAAAAAGTTACAATACAAGCCAAACATAACAGACAAAAGCAAAATAGTGGTCTGCATTATAGAGGATGAAAAAGTCGGCTTCTTGGTAGATGATGTAAATGATATAATGTTTATAGAGGATGAGTTTGTCTCTAACTCTAAAAATGCTCAATCACTTGTAAAATCAACCATCTCTCTTGATGGCGGCAAAAGGGTAATACTTGAGCTTAGACTAGATAAAATAATATCTGTTGATGAACTGCAAAATATAAAAGAGGATTGATATGGCAAAAGCAATTTTAGTAGTAGATGACAGTGCGTTAATCAGAAAACAGTTAGGAAATCTCTTTGATAGAGCTGGGTATGATGTAGGATTTGCCAAAAATGGTCAAGAGGCTGTTGAGTTTGTAAAAGATTTTGATTTTGATGCAATAACTATGGATATTAATATGCCAGTTATGGATGGTATTGAAGCAGTCAAGCAAATAATGCATCTAAAACCAACCCCTATAGTGATGGTCAGTTCACTTACTCAAGATGAAGCAGATATTACATTTGAAGCACTTGAGCTTGGAGCTATTGATTATGTGGCAAAACCGGGAACTATAACGCTTGATTTAAGAAAACAAGAGGATGATATACTTGCTAAAGTTGCTACAGCTGTAAGTATTCCAAAGTCGAGATTGCACATCAAAAAAACAGCACACAGAAAAGCAAAAAGTCTGCTTGAACCAAAAGATGACATAAAACCACTGCCAAATAAGGCTAAAAAACTTGTACTTGTTGGAGCGAGTACAGGCGGACCTGGGCTTATAGAAGCCATATTAACCTCACTTCCTAGAGATTATCCATATCCTGTTTGTGTTGTTCAACATATGCCTGAAAATTTTACATCAGTATTTGCAAAAAGACTCAATAAAAATTCAGAGGTAGAGGTAGTAGAAGCAAAAGCCGGTGAGATAATAAAACCTGGTATGGCTGTTATAGCAAAAGGTGGCTGGCATCTACACTTTGGTAAAAAAATAACAGGTGAACTTTTCGTAAAACTAGCACCAAATACGGCAAATCATTTTTTCTGCCCATCTGTTGATGAGATGTTTTTTTCTGCAAGTAAAGTTTTTGATGCAAAAAATATACTAGCAGTTGAACTCACAGGGATTGGTGATGACGGAGCTGATGGTATGGTAGAACTTAAAAACAAAGGTGCTTATACATTAGGTGAGAGTGAGGAGAGTGCTGTGGTATATGGTATGCCAAAAATGGCTTATGAGAGGGGCGGTGTTACAAAACAGTTGCCTTTTAACAAAATTTTAGATGAAATTTTAGCTTATGGGAGAGAATAATGGCTTTTAAAAAAAATACAATAACAAAAGAACATATAAGAAGATTTGAGAGTTTTCCTGAAGCTCAAAGTGTATTTGAAGATGAAAATGCAAACCCTGCAGATAGACTAGAGGCCATAGACTATATGGTACAGCATCAAGAGATTTACTATATCTTACAGATGCTCTCTAAAATATTTAAAGAAAACAGAGTTGAAGATAACAAGTATATAGATTATGCTTTTAGCGGTTTTAAGACAAAACCAAAAAGGCAAAAAGATTTTCAAGAGATGTTTACTATGCTAAAGAGTGACAATGCATACTTAAGAAATGCGGTTATAACTTTTTTGCAGGAGTATGGAGATGAAGCAAAAGAGTTTATACTAAAACTTATGGACGATGAAGACAAAGATATAAGAATCTTTGCAATCAATATCTTGGGTGATGTAAAGTATGAAGAGAGTGTAGATATGCTAAGGCGTTTTATAGTTAAAGAGGAGGATGTAAATGCTTTAATGACGGCGATTGATTATCTCGGTGAGATAGGAGAGAGTCAAGATATAGAGCTTTTAGAGGCAATAAAAAAAGATAGAGCAGATGATGCATATGTTCAGTTTGGCATAGATATGGCAATCTCTAGAATAAAAGGCTAAATTATGATAAATGAAAATGATTTTAAAAAATTAGCAGATGTTTTATATAGAAGAACAGGTATAAGTTTAGATATAAAAAGGTTTAATATATTAAAACCAAAGCTTGAAAAAGTTATGCAAAAATATAATTATGATAGTTTTAGAAACTTTTTTCATGACTATAGATTTGATAAAAACAAAAATTTAAAACAAGAGCTTTTAAATACAGTGACTATCAATGAGACATATTTTTATAGAGAGAAGTATCAATTTGAGAGTCTGGTTGGAGATATACTTCACAAACTAGATGCTGTAAAACCAGCTGGTGATACTATAAGGATACTTTGTGCTCCAAGCTCAACTGGAGAAGAGCCATACTCTATTGCTTTGAGTCTGTTGGATGAAGATGATATAATCAACAAAAGGGATATAGAACTAGTAGGTATAGATATTGACTCAAATGTAATAGAAAAAGCAAAAAGGGGACTTTACTCTAAAAGAAGTATCCAGTATGTGCCAAAACATCTTTTAGATGAGTATTTTACAAAAAGAGGCAACGAATATGAATTGGCAGAATTTTTAAGAGATGCTGTTGATTTTCAGGTTGTAAATGTCATGGATAAATTTGCACTAAAAAGATTGGGTAAATTTGATGTAATTTTCTCAAGAAATATGCTTATATATTTTGATGATGAAAGTAGAAAACAGGTCGCTATGAGTTTTTATGAGATGTTAAATCCAAATGGGGTTGTGTTTTTAGGACATGCTGAGAGTATGAGTAGAATAGCTTCGGTATTTACAACGGCAAAAAGTGGAAATAGCATTTACTACATAAAGGAATAGAGATGAAAATAGAAGATAATGTCTTAATCATTGATGAAGAGATAGGTGATGAAGAGATAGAAGAGTTTTCAACATCTATCTCACAAGATGGTTTTAATAAGATACATGTGAAAAATCCAAATCTAGGAGCGAGTATTGTTCAGGCACTTCTTGTAAAACAAAAAGATACAGAAGTAGAAGTAGATGACGAGATACTTGCTAAAGTTTTTGAAAATGTTGTTTATAAAAAAGTGCAATGATTAAGATACTTGTCACAAACAGAAAAGGCGGGGTTGGTAAAACAACTTCAACACTAAATTTAGCTTCAGAATTTGTAAAAAAAGGGCATAAAGTCCTTATTGTAGATTTAGATACGCAAGGTCATATACAGTATGGCTTAAAGTTTAAAAAAAAATTTCAATATGGTATTCACAGTGCCTTGTTAAATAAAGATATAAATATAGAATCAATTATTCAACATACCAACATAGAAAATCTTGATTTTATACCCGCAGACGTCAATTACAATTCATCACTTTTGCAAAAGAAAAAAGCTTTAAAAAATAGACTAAGAAAGTTAGACAAGAATTATGATATATGTCTTATTGATACAGCTCCTATGAGTGATACTGTTTTGGAGATGGCAATATTTGCGTCTGATTATGTTATTGTACCTATGAAAACAGAATATCTTGGACTTATCGGTACTATGCAGTTTATAAAAATATTTTACTCAATAGCTTCTAAGCTAAAAACTGATTTTACATTCTTAGGAGTACTGCCGACACTCTATAATAAATCTATAAAAGAGCATAATGAAACACTAGATGAGCTTACTAAAATAATTGGAGCAAATAGAGTTTTTGAGCCTGTTAGAAAAGATACAAAATTGACAACAATATTTAAAAACGGTATTAAACTATTGGATAATGAACACTCCAAGGGTATAGAAGATTACAAGAAAAACAGTGAGAAAATACTAGCTAAAATTTTTTAACTAGGTCGCAGTTGTTCATCAATAGTCAGCACCCTTGATAAAACTTAATAAAAGTTTTACATTTGTTTGGCTATAATTCCAGTCCGCTTTGCTGTTTTAACAACGAAAAAGAGTGTTTCTACCTCTATATATGGTATAGGGCTAGAAGTATTGGCAAGCGAATATTTCAAGATTCTTTGCCTAAAAACAGTAAAGACAACTAAGACAAGGACTTACGATGAAAGTAAGAGCTTCAGTAAAGAAAATGTGTGATGACTGTAAAGTTATCAAAAGAAGAGGTATTGTAAGAGTAATC
>Ga0256837_1001724_pt1 | contig 14607 bp, 20 predicted proteins | sample 4562384metaG_FD_185976 | JGI IMG/M metagenome (GOLD analysis project Ga0256837, IMG submission 185976) | Hydrothermal vent microbial communities from Guaymas Basin, Mexico - 4561-384 | ecosystem: Environmental > Aquatic > Marine > Hydrothermal vents | place: Mexico: Guaymas Basin | collected... | reverse complement strand
GGCATCCTGGCTCCGCCGGAGGCGGCGATGCAGACGAAGGGAACTCTTTCCTCAGCCGCCCTTTCTATGTTTCTCGTTACCTTCTCGCCGGCCACCGAGCCCATGCTTCCGCCCATAAACCGGAAGTCGAAGCAGCTTACGAGGACATTGATGCCCTCTATCTTGCCCCGGGCATTAACCACCGAGTCCTTAAGCCCCGTTTTCTCCTGGGCTTCCTTTATTCTCTGGGGGTATGGTTTTCTGTCAACGAATCCCAGGACATCTACGGGAGTAAGCTCCCTATCAAGCTCCTCGTAGCTCCCCCTATCAAAGAGCATGTAGAGCCTGTCCTTTGCAGGAACGGGAAAGTGGTAGCCGCACTTGGGGCAGACCATAAAGTTGCTTTCAAGCTCTCCCCTGAAGAGGAGCGACTTGCACTCCTCGCACTTTATCCAGAGTCCTGACGGAACTTGAGACTGGGGCTTCTGCGGCGCAGGTCGCTTCCTCTTAAAGAGCTTTTCCAGCATTAATTACCCTCTGAAGCAGGCTATCTGAGGTAGTATGTTCAGGAGTTCCCTGAAAGCATCGGATGATATCGTGTAATAAACTTTATTACCCTTTCTCGTTTTTGCAACTATCCCTTTGTATCTGAGGGTTCTTAGGTGCTGAGAAAGAGAGGATTGGGATATTCCCAGCTCCTGCTCGAGATCCGTAACACACATGGGTTTTTCTTTTAGCGTAAAAAGTATTTTAAGCCTTACCGGGGAAGCGAGGGCTTTGAGGCACTCTGCTCCCTCTTCGATCCTTTCATCGTCAAGGATAATGTTATCTTTCTCCATACTGCCTCCTTAAGCCGGTTTAATTTAAATTTTAGACCAGAACTTGAGAAATTACAACATTTACAATATAAAACTAACAGAATCGTTTAGGCGCAATTGAAAGTTCATAATATACGTTTGAAAGATTAAACTTTCAACCTATTCTACTTGAGGAAATTCCATACTATTTTGGAGGTATTCATGAAGGTGATCAGGACGGGCAGTGCACCGGCTCCTGCGGGGCCTTACTCTCAGGGTATCCTGTACGGAAACTTTATTTTTACCTCCGGGCAACTGGGAATTGATCCGGAAACCGGCAAGCTCAGGGAAGACTTTAAGGAACAGGCGGAACAGGCCTTGAAGAACATGATTTCGGTTGTTGAAGCGGCCGGTGGGAGCAAGTGCAGTATAGTGAAGGTAACGGTTTTCATCAGGGACGTTTCCCGTTTTAAGGAGTTTAACGATGTTTATGAAAACTTTTTTCAAAGTTGTCCTTTTCGTCCGACAAGGTCGGTAGTTGAGGTGAGCGGGCTTCCCCTTGGAGCCGACGTGGAGGTGGAATGCATAGCCGTGAGGGGGTAGGAGAACTTTTCGTTGTTGCAACGCCTATCGGTAACCTCAAGGACATAACCTTGAGGGCTTTGGAGGTTTTGAAAAACGTTGACGTCATAGCCTGTGAGGACACGAGACAAACTTTAAAGCTTTTGAATGCTTACGGGATAAAGGGTAAGCGACTGATTTCCTACTACGAGCATAACGAGAGGGAAAGAGCCGAGGAGATCCTGAGGATTATTAAAGAGGGAAAGAGAGTCGCACTCGTCTCTGATGCCGGGACTCCCTGCATTAGTGATCCCGGCTACAGGGTTGTTGCCCTCGCAAGGAAGGAGGGGATAAATGTGATTCCGATTCCCGGTCCCTCTGCTTTAATTGCAGCCCTTTCTGCTTCGGGATTTCCCACGGATCGCTTCTACTTCGGAGGTTTCCTTCCCCGAAAGGAGAAGGAGCTTCGGGAAACCCTTGAGAGATTCCTGAGAAAGGATCATACGGTCGTCTTCTACGAGTCCCCCCACAGGATAATCAGGACTCTGAAGGCAATTTCCGAGCTTTTTCCGGGAAGGAGAGTGGGAATTTTTAGGGAGATTACTAAACTGAACGAGGAGTTCCTTTCCGGCAGGGTTGAAGAGGTACTGGAGGAGGTGGAAACCGGAAAGGCAAAGGGAGAGATTGTCCTTCTCCTTCCGCCTGTAAAAGAGGAAAAAAGAGAGGTTGATCTCGATGAGGTTTTGAAGGAACTTAAGGCAAAGGGCTTGAGAATTTCTGAGGCTGTAAGGGAGGCCAGAAGGCTAACAGGCCTCCCCAAAAGGGAAGTTTACAGGAGAGCACTTGAACTATTTGGCGATTGATGGGTGGCACTCGACAAGCTTTCCGTCCTTGTACTCGTAAGCTTTTATGATGCAGGGCCCTCCTATGTACCGCTCGACGTCGACGAAGGAGGCATAATCGACTTTGAACCACTTTACCGTAAGCTCAAAGGCGAGCATCGGATCAAAGTCCTTGCAGCTGTAGGCGTCAAGGCTGAAGAACTTCTCTTCCGGCCAGGTATGTATCGTGCAGTGGCTCTCAAGCCATATGGAGACCCCGGAGACTCCGCTGTCTTCGGTAGCACGCCTTTTAAGGGTTTCCTCCATGAATTCCAGAGTTCTGCTTTTAACGTTTTCTTCCGATAGCTTCTTAACGAACTGTTCAAGCTCTGACTGGGCAAACGGAAATCTGGCAACTATCGGGGGGTAAACGAGCGTCATGTCGAGCTTCCTGGCAAGCTCCTCCATATAGTCGTAAATGGGTTGGATAGCGTTAATCCTGCTTATATCCGAAACGGTGGCGTCCATCATTACGTGTCTTCCGACAAACTCCATTTTGACCTCCGTAAAAGGGTTGCCCGGCGGAGCAGAAACTACTTCTTTAAAGGAACAACGTCAACAGTTACCGTTGCCTCGATATCCTTGAACAAGTGGATTTTAACTTCGTAAGTTCCCGTTTCCCTTATGGGCTTTTCCAGTATTATCTGCTTCTTCTCTACATCTTCGAAGCCTGCCTTGTGGAGGGCTTTTTCAATTTGTGATGTAGTAACAGAACCGAAGAGTTTTCCTTCCTCTCCTGCCTCGTGCTCTATTGTAATCCTTACGGTGTTGAGCTTCTCTGCAAGCTCCTTATACCTCTGCAGCTGCCTTTCGGCCTTTTTCCTGAGAGAGGCAAGTTCGTTTTTTACTCTTGCAATGTTTGACTTGGTTGCCGGCAGGGCGATTCCGGAGGGTATGAGGTAGTTCCTCGCATAACCATCCTTTACTTTTACGATATCGCCTACCTTACCGAGATTCTCCATATCCTTAATCAGAATTACTTCCATCTTTTCCTCCTTCGTAGAGTTTCTTTCTAAAGTCAATTGCTTGATCGAGGAGCCCCAAGAATGTTGAAAATCCCAGGATAAGTATGGGAAATAGAAGTGCAGAAATCAAAAGAGTAAGCTTCCACAGAGATCCGAGCCTCCTGACGGCGTAGAGGATTACCGATATTCCTTGAACCGTGAAAAGGGAAATAGAAGCGATGAGCAGGTTTATGCCCATCTCGTGAAGGGGCCCTTCCTTGATAATGAGGAAGACCGTTCCTGAAAGCAGAAACAGGATTACGCTCCAGAACCCGAACCTCAGTTCTTCTACCTTCCACTTTTCCCCTGTTATTCCCTGGGCCACGGCGGTCATAAAGTAAGAGAGTAACAGGGAAGAGAGGGCGTAAAAACCGAATCTGTATTTAACGAAGAGTTCAACTTTTCTGACCGGTTCCGGAAGCCCGAAAGCGATTTCTTCCAATACGGCCGATGCAAAAAGGAGAGCTGCCCCGAGTAGAACAAGGTTTTCTGTCGAAAGTCTATTTCTGCCAAAGTAAAGGAATAATCCTATCACGGGAAGTGCCGATAGATCTGCGGCCAACTTGTAATCGTAAAGTGCAAGTACTCCGAGGGCGACTGCCGTTATCAGAAGGGCCACTCCCGGCCCGTCTTCCTTTGAAAGGACGTAAAAAAGTGCGGGAATGAAGATCGAAAGGCCGAAGGCCAGAGGAGATAAGGCCTCCGACTTGCTAAGAAGTCCCGTTCCCACAGTAAGTAATGAATAGATTACGGCAGGTTTATACCTCAACGCCCTCTCCTTAACCTATCTTGACAAACGGAAGGAGTGCAAGGTGTCTTGCCCTTTTAACGGCTCTTGCAAGCTGTCTCTGGTGTTTTGAGCAGACACCGGATATCCTTCTCGGTATGATCCTTCCCCTTTCGGAGATGAAGGGCTTGAGAAGCTCAACGTTCTTGTAGTCAATCTTTTCTATTCTTTCTGCACAGAACTTGCAGTACTTCCTTCTCCTTATAAACCTTCTCTGAGGAAGTCCGTTGCTCATATCCAACCTCCTTTAGAATTCGATGTCATCAATTTCTTCTTCAAGGGATTCTCCGGTTTCCCTTCTCGCATCGAGACCGACTACTCTGTCAGCTCTGACCTCAATTTTACTCCTGCGTTCCCCGGTCTCGGTTTCCCAGGTTGACTGCCTTAAACTTCCTTCGACTAAAACCCTCGATCCTTTATTAAATCGGCTGACTGCCCTGTCTGCCGCATCGCCCCACAGGACGACGTCGATAAAAAGCGTATCTTCCTGCCAGTTACCGTTCCTATCCCTGTAAGGCCTGTTAACGGCAATCCTAAACCTTGTAAACGGCGTTCCTCCCGAGGTGTGCTGAAGCTGAGGATCGGCAACCAGCCGTCCTATAAGAAAAACCCTGTTGAGGTTGGCCATTACTCTTCTCCTTTATTCTCTTCAGAAGAAGCCGGGACGGTTTCTTTCTGGGAAAGCTTTTCTTTAAGCTCCTTAACTTCAGAGGGCTTCAGCCTAAAAAGCAGGAACCTTATAACATCCTCATTAATCCTGAAGAAGTTCTCCATGTTCCTGACGAAGTCCCTCTCGTTTGTTCTTATGTACTCAAGCACGTAATACCCTTTGTCGTAGTCGTTGATCGGGTAGGCAAGCTGCCTCTTTCCCCACTTATCAACCTTTAAGACTTCTCCCTTAAACCTTTCTACGTAGGAGTTGACTTTCTTTATTGCAGCTTCGGTTTCCTCGTCCGACATTGTAGGTCTGAGTATGTAAACCATCTCGTAGTAGTACTCCCTCATAAAGCACCTCCCTTAATTACATTTACTCAAAAGCTTTTGGCTGATCTCTCCGGAGCGGATTATTTCTTCAAGGCACTCCGCCCCTTTTTCTACTGCTTCTCCGATTACCGGAAGTTCGCTTTTTCCGAAAGGAGAGAGGACGTAGTTAACAACATCCTCCTTCCTTTCCGGCCTGCCTATGCCTATCCTTAGCCTCGGGAATTCCCTTGTCCCGAGAGACTTCTCAACAGACTCAACTCCCCTGTGTCCGCCGCTGCTTCCCTTCAATCTGAGCCTGAGTTTTCCCAGGGGAAGGTCAAGGTCATCGTATACGACCATAACCTCTTCCGGCTTTATTTTGTAAAACCTGACAAACTCTGCTATCGATTCTCCGCTTCTGTTCATGTAAGTTAAAGGCTTTAACAGGAAAACTTTCCTGCCGTTAACGGACAGTTCTCCGTATATTCCCCTGAACTTTTCCTTGCTTATGGGAATCCCTAATCTTTCAGAGAGCCTGTCGAGCACCATCCATCCGACGTTGTGACGGGTTCTCTCGTATTCCCTGCCGGGATTTCCCAGTCCCACTACTAACCTTATCATTGTTCCTCTGAGGTTTCCTCTTCGGTTTCCTCAGATGCTGTTTCCTCAGGTTCTACTACAACAGCAACGGTTTCCTCGGGATTGTCCGCCAGCTTTGCTCCTTCCGGAAGGGGAACTTCCCCTGCGTGAAGGGCATCACCAGCGTGGAGGTTTGATAGATCGACAACGATTTTCTCAGGAATTTGCCTCGGAAGGGTTTCAATGGTGAGTTCCCTCTTAAGAATTTCGAGAACCCCTCCTTCTTCAGAGACACCTACCGGAGTTCCGGTAAACTCCAGCTCGACGGTAACCTCAATGGTTTCACCGAAGGTTACCTCCTGAAAATCTACATGGATGGGAACGTCGCCCAGCCAGTTGTACTGGATGTCTTTGAGGATACAAATCCTCTCCTCACCGTCGAGGTTGAGCTTGATGAGGCCGTGGTGGTGTTTCAGCCTCCTTACTTCCTTTGCCGATATTGTTATCGGCGTTGCTTCCGGTCTTCCGCCTCCGTATATAACGGCAGGCAGAAGGCCTTCCCTGCGCAGCTTTTTGGCTACCTGCTTTCCTGTCTTCTCCCTGCGGGTAGCCTGCACTTCCACTACCTTCATTCCTACCTCCTGTATCTGTTTTGCGGGAAAGCAGGCAATATTTACATTCACTCTTTCGATTTGTCAAGTTTGCGGTTTCGTTATTTGACGGCAGAAAAATCAACTGTTGTCCTTCCCTGCCCGGATGGGGAAACTTTCGGCGTTGTCCCATCGTGCCCTTTACACCTCCCCGTCCCCCAGCCGAAGCTGGGGGTAATTTGAATCGGAGTTGACAGCCTTGTATCGATTGCCTATTTTTTCTCCTGCTGTGCGCCCGTAGCTCAGGAGGATAGAGCGCGAGATTCCTAATCTCGAGGTCGCAGGTTCGAATCCTGCCGGGCGCACCATTTTTTTATTCCTTGACTTTTTAAAAAAGTCCCATAAAATTCAGGCGCACTTTTTACGGGAGGTTTTGTCATGGCTGGGCTTGATGAGCTTATGAGAGCTGTAATGGAAAAATATACTCAAAAGGAAATTCCGGACTTCAGGGTTGGAGACACCGTCAGGGTCCACGTTAAAGTGAAGGAAGGAGATAAGGAGAGAATCCAGGCCTTTGAAGGTGTTGTGATCAGGAAGAGGGGATCGGGAACAGATGCAACCTTTACTGTAAGAAAGGTCTCTTACGGTGTCGGAATAGAGAGGACGTTCCCCCTTTATGCTCCGGTCATAGATAAGATAGAAGTTCTTAAGAGAGGTATTGTGAGAAGAGCAAGGCTTTACTACCTCAGAGAGAGGAAAGGTAAGGCTGCTAAGATTAAAGAGAAGAAGGAGTGGATGGCCAAGAAGTAATACTTCAGATAGAACGTTCCCTCTGGAAAAAAGGATATAAACTTATTGCCGGGATTGACGAGGCGGGAAGAGGACCTTTGGCAGGGCCTGTAGTTGCGGCGGCTGTGGTCTTCCCGCAGGACGTCAATCCTTTTTTATTTTTGGATTCAAAACAGCTTAAGAGAAAAGAAAGGGAGGAGCTTTTCCGCCGGATAATTTCTGAGGCGCTCGCATTTGGAGTTGGATTTGCGGATTCTTCTGAAATTGACGAGTTAAACATTTACAGGGCTACTGTACTGGCGGCGGAAAGGGCTATTAGAGAACTTGAACCGGTAAAGCCCGATTTCCTCATAACTGATTACCTTAAGATCCCCTCTTATTCACAGAGGCTTTTGGCAATTCCGAAAGGAGATGAAAAAAGTTTTTCCTGTGCATGTGCCAGCGTTATTGCCAAAGTCGTAAGGGACTATATAATGGCTGAAATAGCCAAGCTCTATCCGGAATACGGTTTTGAGAGTCATAAGGGTTACCCGACGAAAAGGCACGTGGAAGCTATAAGGGCGTTCGGGATAACGGAGATTCACAGGAGGAGTTTTGGGAAGGTCTCAAGAGAAAGGGAAAGAGGGGGAGAAAATCGCCTTCCGCTATCTGCTGGAGAAAGGTTACTCTATTATAAGGAGAAATTACAGGAGCTGTTACGGTGAAATCGATATAGTAGCTTACGATCCATCCACGGAGACTGTTGTTTTTGTAGAGGTAAAGCTGAGGAAGAAGGGTTCGGCTGTAAATCCTTTGGAAGCGGTAACACCTGTAAAACAGGAAAGGATAAAGAAGACAGCCCTTTACTTCCTTTCTGAGGAAGAAGTTGCTTATCAAAACATCAGGTTTGACGTTATTGCTGTTGAAGGAGAGGGAGTAATTCACGTAGAAAATGCCTTTTAACTGTTGATATAATTCGCCTGCCGTCTATATTAAGTCTGGTTTTAACCGATTTGGAGGTTTTGTTTTGGCTAAGGTAAGAGTATACCAGCTTGCTAAAGAACTGGGAATGTCCTCTAAGGAGCTGATAAAGAAGCTCCGGGAAGAGCTTGATATTTCTGTTAAGAGCGCTTCTTCGAGCCTTGACGATAAGCAGGTTATGATAATCAAGGAGTTTTTTGAGCCTGTAGAAATCAAGAAAGAGGAGCCTGTTCCTCCTGCCAAGGAAGAGGTCAAAGAAGTTCCTGAAGTAAAGAGAGAAGAGAAGAGGCCGGAAGAAGTTGAACAGAAAGAGGCAGTTGAAAAAGTCCGGGAGACGGAAGAGGTAAAGTCGGAAGCTCCCCCTATATCGTCTGTGTCGAAAGAAGAAGAAAAGGTAGAGGAAAAGGAAGAAGAAAAAAAGGAAGAGAGAAAGAAGAGGTCTTCCGAGGTAAGGATCTTATCTCCGGAAGAGCTTGCAAGGAGAAGGAGACGCAGGAGGAAACCTCGTAGGGAAGAGGGAAGAGATGAAAGGAGAAGGCCTTCAAGGAAGGGAGAGAAGCCTGCTGGTAAGAAAGAGGGGCGTCCCAGAAGGAAAGAGAAGCCTGTAGAGGAAAAGGTAACAAGGGAACAGCTTGAGAAGCTCGTGGCTTCTACAAAAGAGCAGAGGGAAAAGGCTAAACCGAAGAGCGAAGAGGAGATTTTAGCTGAAAAGAGAAGGGAGCAGAAAGAGCTTGAGGATCAGAAGAAATTTGAAGAGCTGATGAGGAGAATAGAAGAGAAAAATAGGGCTAAGAAGAAAAGGAAGAAGAAAAAGAAGAAAGAAGTTGTGGAAGAAGTTCCCTTTGAAGAACTTTCGGAAGAGGAACAGCTTCAGAGGCTGATTGAGGAAGAGGAGAGAGCAAAGACCGTTGTAATACCGGAAGTTATCTCCGTAAGGGAATTTGCTGAGAGGCTCGGAGTTGAGCCGAATCAGCTCCTGCAAGACTTGATAGCCCTCGGGAAGTTCGTTGCTATAAACCAGCCGATAGACTTTGAAACGGCCCAGAAGGTTGCCGAGAAGTACGGAAAAGTTGTAAAGCTGGAAGGGGCTGAGGAAGAGGAAGGCATTCTTGAAAAGGAACTTGAAGAGCTTCCCGATAAAGAAGAAGACTTGAGGCCGAGACCTCCTGTGGTTACTGTAATGGGACACGTTGACCACGGAAAAACAACCCTCCTCGACTATATCAGGAACACTAAGGTTGCGGAGAGAGAAGCCGGAGGTATAACTCAGCACATCGGAGCTTCAGTCGTTGAAGCGGAGACTAGTGAAGGAAAGAAAAGGATTGTCTTCCTTGATACTCCCGGCCACGAGGCCTTTACAGCAATGAGGGCAAGAGGAGCACAGGTAACGGATATTGCTGTTCTTGTCGTTGCTGCGGATGATGGAGTTATGCCGCAGACGGTAGAAGCAATAAACCACGCGAAGGCTGCAGGTGTTCCGATAATCGTTGCAATTAACAAGATAGACAAACCGGGGGCAAATCCCGAAAAGGTTAAGCAAGAGCTTACACAGCACGGTCTCATCCCTGAGGACTGGGGCGGAGATACTGTAATGGTTCCGGTCTCTGCAAAGACAGGAGAGGGCGTTGACGAGCTTCTTGAGATGATTGCCCTTCAGGCCGAACTTATGGAGCTAAAGGCCAATCCGAATAAGCCCGCAAGAGGAGTTGTTCTGGAAGCCAAGCTCGATAAGAAGAGGGGACCTGTTGCAACCCTTCTGGTTCAATCGGGGACGCTTAAAGTAGGTGATGCATTGGTTGCCGGCCTTTACGCCGGAAAAGTAAGGGCAATGTTTGACGATAAAGGTAAGCAGATAAAAGAAGCAGGGCCTGCAATTCCTGTTGAGATACTCGGCCTTGAAGGTGTCCCGCTGGCCGGAGATAAGTTCTACGTCGTTAAGGATCTTGAAACTGCGAGGAAGATTGCCGAGAAGAGGCAGGAGCTTGCGAGAGAGACTGCTCTTGAGAAAGAAAAGAAGGTTTCACTCGAAGACCTCTTTGCTCAGATGAAGGCCGGAGAAGTAAAGGAACTTAACGTTGTCCTTAAAGCAGATGCTCAAGGTTCCATAGAGGCTATAAGGAAATCCCTGGAAGAACTTTCTACCGATGAAGTTAAAGTAAACATAATTCACGCCGGAGTCGGTCCGATAACCGAAAATGATGTTCTCCTTGCGGCGGCTTCAAACGCCATCGTTATAGGGTTTAACGTAAGGCCTGATGCTGCTGCCAGAAAGGCTGCGGAAAGGGAGAAAGTAGAAATCAGGACTTACAGGGTTATCTATGACATTGTCGATGAAGTGAAAAAGGCAATGCAGGGACTCCTCGAACCGGAAGAAAAAGAGGTCTATCTCGGTTCTGCCGAAGTTAGGGCAACCTTTAAGATTCCCAAGGTTGGAACGGTTGCCGGTTGCTACGTAAGGGATGGGGTGATAAGGAGGAATGCAAACGTAAGGCTCGTCCGGGACGGAATCGTGATCTATGAAGGTAAGATCGCTTCGCTCAAGCGCTTTAAGGAAGATGTTAGGGAAGTTCAGGCCGGTTACGAGTGCGGTATCGGTCTTGAGAACTTCAATGATATAAAGATCGGGGACATTATAGAGTGCTATACTATCGAGAAAGTTGAAAGAGAGCTTTAAATGGAGAAAGTAAAGAGAGATCTTAAAGAGGCTTACGAAGGCTATCTGGAGAGCGGCCTCTCCAAGGGAGAGGCTCTCTCTAAGGCCATAGAGGATATCAGGGGAAAGCACGATAAGGAGACATTCCTTAAAGCCCTTGAGGAGTTCCTTAGGGAAGTGGTTGACTCCTTTAAGCCGGAAAACCTTACTGAGGCTGACCCGCTCCTTTCCCTTGTAGAGTCGGCCTATGCCGAATATGAGATACTGAGGGGGAAAGCAGAAAACCTCTTTAAAAAGGGAAAGTAAGATGATCCTTTCCCTGTGTCCTAATCCGTGCCTTGATGTCTACTATTACACTTCGGTTTTAAAAGAAGATGATACGAATAGGGTAGAAAATCCCCATCTTTCCCCGGGAGGAAAGGGAGTAAATGCCGCAAGGGTTATAGCCCGTTTCTGCAGTGAGTCCTTTTTGGCCCTTCCTTTAGGAGGCTGCATAGGAAAGTGCGTTAAGGAGCTTCTGGAAAGGGAAGGAGTCTCTTCGATAATTGTTGAAGTTAAAGGCGAAACTCGAGTCAATACAATACTTGAACAGAGAGAAAAAGGGAAGCACATTCTTATTGCTTCCAGAGGTAGGAGGCTTTCGTCTGAGGAAGTTGAAAAGCTTTATAATGCAGTCTGCACGGATTACGAGCCTGAAGTCTTAATACTGGGAGGTAGCGTTCCGCCGGGACTTCCGGGTGATTTCTATGCCAGATTAATCAGGAACTTTAAAGGTAAGAAGACAAAAATCATAGTAGATGCTGATGGTGAGCTTTTGAGTAAAGCGGTGGAAGCAGCTCCTTTTGCCGTGAAGCCTAACAAGTATGAACTTGAGAGGTTAGTAGGACATCCTCTCCTTACTCCTCAGGATGTTGTAGATGCGGCGAAGAGCATAAACAAGAAAGGAGTAGAAGTAGTTATTGTTTCCCTCGGAGAGTACGGAGCCGTTTGTACGACTGCAGACAGGGCTTTTCGGGTTGTTCCGCCGAAAGTTGAGGTGAGGAATACTGTGGGGGCCGGGGACTCCCTTGTTGGGGGCTTTGCCTTTGCAGTTTATGAGGGAAAATCCGTTGAAGAGGCAGTTTCGTTCGGGGTCGCCTGTGGAACAGATACGGTTACCCGCCCCGGAGTAGCCCTTTGTACAAGAGAGGGAGTAAAGGAAATCCTGAAAAGGGTTAAAGTGGAGGAACTTTAGATTATGATTCGGTCTGTTCAAGTAGTGAGGGAGAGGGGGCTGGTAATTTTTATTACTGTAAGCGTGATCTTTCTTTTTGCTTTCGGTACAATAAACATCCTCGGGCACAATGAATTACTTGGCATTTTTGAATTGCTAACGGGAATTTTAGGGACTTTCCTGTTCATATACTATGAAAAGACAAAAGATTATGAAAAAGCATCAAACTTGTTTCTTTTGTTACTTTTGGTTCTCTATTCAGTTCTTCTTATTACGGGAGGTATGGAGAAAACTGGGATATACTGGATTTTTGTTTTTCCGACAATAAGTCCTCTTCTGAAGGAACCCAAAGAAGCAGTAATATGGAATCTTGTTTATCTGCTTGTTCTTTTAATCGTTCTGCTTCTTCACGTTTTGGGGAAAATTCCCCTTCCGTATTCAATCGTAGAAATTAGACAGGCACTGATGGCTTACGGAATGATGATAACATTCTTGCTTTTTTACTCTTACGTTGTGTTTAACTACATAAAAGAAATTGAGATGCATACAGTTATTGATCCTCTTACGGAGTTGTACAACAGACGGTTTGTTTATATGTTTCTTGAAAAAGAGCTTGAGAACTTGAAAAGAGGAAACTTAGAGAAACTGTGCGTTGTGTACATAGACCTTGATGGTTTTAAACAGGTTAATGATAAGTTCGGTCACATTACGGGAGATGAAGTTTTAAAAGAAGTTGCACGGCTGATTAAGGAAAATTTCAGGAAATCTGATGTCGTTGCCAGGATTGGCGGAGATGAGTTCTTGGTGATAGCTGTCAACTGCGACGAGGGGGCTATTTTGGAAAAACTTTCCTCTTTGAGAAAGTTGCTTGAAAGGAAATTTGAGAATTACGGTATTTCCATGAGTTTCGGCCTTGCAACAGCTCCCGACGATTCTACGGATATCGCTGAGCTTATAAAGATAGCTGACAAGAGGATGTATAACTGCAAAAAGAGGAAGAAGGAAGGTGTGTATCCGCATATGTCTCCTCGGTCTTCGGCAGTAGATGCATAGCTCCGGCTGGCACTTGTAAGAGTGCTCTAAAGGAAAGTCTCCCGCGGGCGGGAGACAATCTGCTGGTGCAGTTAGATTTCATCCCATCCCTCAACCGCAGAAGCCTGGTTGTAGGAAGTTACCGTAGCCTCGAAGAAGTTTGCCTTAACGTTTCCTTCGCCGCCGGTATCTGCAATCCTTTCAAGGTGTTCGTAAGGATTGGGCCTGTCGGGGAATATGGGTTCAAGGCCGAGAGCCTTGAGTCTCTTGTTTGCAATGTAGTAGGTGTAGTCTTCAATTGACTGCTCGTTCATTCCGAGGATTTTATTGCCGATTACCTTCTTGCTGAACCTCTGTTCCTGATCAACGGCAATCCTGAACATTTCGTAGATTTTGTCCTTTGTCAGGTACTTCTTGAAACCTTCGTCGGTCAGGTCTTTCATGAAGTGTTCAAAGAGGATAACGTGGGTTAGCTCGTCCCTGTTTATGTAGCGAATGATGTCGGCCGTTCCTTGCATCAAGTTGCGGGAGGCGAGGTTGTAAAAGAACATAAAGCCGTTGTAGAAGTAAAGCCCCTCCAGAAGGTAGTTGCCTATGAGAACCTCTCCGTAGTTCTCCATAGTCGGTTCTTCCAAGAACTTTTGGTAGATGTCGGCGATGTACTTATTCCTTTCAAAGAGTATCGGATCCTTTTTCCACCAGTAGTAGACCTCTTCCCTCTTTTCGGCAGGAACGACTGACTCTATGGTGTAGCCGTAGCTTTGGGAGTGTATTGCTTCCTGATAGGCGTGGATAGATAAATCGATCGTTATTTCCGGCGCTTTTACATAAGCAGCTATGTTGGGAATGTTGGTGGTCTGGATTGAATCCAAGAAAACCAGGAAGGAAAGTATTTCATCATAGGCCTGCCTTTCGTCTTCCGTCAGCTCCTTGTAGTCCTGAACGTCCTGGGTCAGGTCAACGGTCTCCGGTATCCAGAAGTTGGCCATCATTACCCGGTAGAGCTTCGGCGCCCACTCGTACTTGATGACGTTCAGGTTAAAAATGTTGGTGGTATCCCCGTGAAGTATTCCCCTCTTTGCCGGGTCATCGTTACCTTGCGGGTTAAATATCGGACGAGGTTTCATAAGCTCCTTTCTTATGTCAGCCATTTTCTTCCCTCCTAAACTTTCCTATAATAAATCCGTCTTTCTCATCCAGCTTTTCAAAAGAGATACCTTCTTGTTCTAATCTTCCTGACAGTATCAGCTTCTTAAGGCACTCGTTTGCTTGTTCAATATCCAACTCTAAATTCCATTTTGGTAACCAGTTCCCAATGATGAGCCCTGTAGTGGCATATTCTTCTTTCTTAAGCCAACTTTTAAGTCCTGCTATTACTTTTTCTTCAAATTTTGCACACTGATGAAGGAGAGTTTCTTCTTTGTCTTGTTTAAGCATAGATAACTTAACTTTAAGTTCTTCTTTCTTTCCGTCATCTATGTAGGATAATCTGCTAAGGAAGTTTAAATCTTCTTCCTTTAAGGTCTTTGCTCTCTTCGGAAACCACCAACTATCTAAGGTTGTTAATGCGCTTTTGAGAGCCACTTCCACGTATTTGTCCATTAGCACTTTCTCATGGTCTGACCCCCTAAAAATTGTACAACCCTCAACTAACATTAGCCAATACCTCCTGACGGGAACCGAGGTACTCTAAATACCTCTCTCTCGGAGTTTTATAACCTATACCACCATGTATCCTCTCATTGTTATAAAACTCAACGTACTCAGAAACCAATTTCCTCATCTCCTCAAAATCCTCAATCTCAAACCGTTGAAACAC
>Ga0256837_1001723_pt1 | contig 14618 bp, 8 predicted proteins | sample 4562384metaG_FD_185976 | JGI IMG/M metagenome (GOLD analysis project Ga0256837, IMG submission 185976) | Hydrothermal vent microbial communities from Guaymas Basin, Mexico - 4561-384 | ecosystem: Environmental > Aquatic > Marine > Hydrothermal vents | place: Mexico: Guaymas Basin | collected... | reverse complement strand
GACCGGTTCGGGTAAGACCCTCCTTGCCCGCTCCCTTGCAAAGCTCCTTGACGTTCCCTTTGCAATAGCAGACGCGACCACCCTTACAGAGGCCGGCTACGTCGGTGAAGACGTTGAGAACATTCTCTTAAGGCTGATTCAGGCGGCCGACTACGACATAGAGAAGGCCCAGAGGGGAATAATCTACATTGACGAGATAGACAAAATTGCAAGGAAGAGCGAGAATCCCTCAATTACGAGGGACGTTTCGGGAGAGGGTGTTCAGCAGGCACTCCTTAAAATCCTTGAGGGGACGATTGCAAACGTTCCACCGCAGGGAGGAAGGAAGCATCCCCACCAGCAGTACATTCAGATAGATACCTCAAACATACTCTTTATCTGCGGCGGAGCCTTCGTCGGCCTTGAGGACATAATTGCAAAGAGGATAGGGAAGGGAGCTCTCGGCTTTACCGCCGACGTTGATAAGAAGAAGATGGAAAGGGACGAGCTCCTCAAACATGTTGAGCCCGACGACCTTGTCAAGTTCGGCCTTATTCCCGAGCTAATCGGAAGGCTCCCGGTAATTGCGACACTCAAAGAGCTGGGAGAGGATGACTTAGTAAGGGTCTTAACCGAGCCCAAAAACGCCCTCGTAAAGCAGTACAAGAAAATGCTTGAGCTTGAAGGGGTTGAGCTTGAGTTTACCGAGGAGGCTTTAAGGGAGATTGCAAGGGAGGCGATAAGGAGGAAGACCGGAGCAAGAGGCCTCAGAGCAATAATGGAGAAGCTAATGACAGACGTGATGTTTGAAGTCCCCACGAGGAAGGACGTCAAAAAGGTTATAATTGACGCCGAAGCGGTAAGAACCGGTAAGCCCAAGTACGAGTTAACAAAAGCCTCATAAGGGGGATAGGTTGAGAAGGCTTCTGATTGCCGGAAACTGGAAGATGAACAAGACCGTTCCCGAAGCCATTGAGTTGGTTAGGGAGCTCAAGGAGAGGTTAAAGGGAGTTGAGGACAGGGACATCCTCGTCTGCCCGCCGTTTACGGCCCTCTACCCGGTGGGCAGGGAGCTGGAGGGGAGCTCCATACTCATGGGCGCCCAGAACATGTTCTACGAGGAAAAAGGAGCCTTTACCGGGGAAATATCACCGGTTATGCTGAAAGACGTCGGGTGCTCCTACGTAATCCTCGGCCACTCTGAGAGGAGGCACATCTTCGGAGAGAGTGACGAACTCATTAACAGAAAGGTAATTTCCGCCGTTAACCACAACCTAATCCCTATTCTCTGTATTGGAGAAACTCTGGAGGAGAGAGAGAAGGGAGAAACCCGGCAGGTTGTAGAGAGGCAGGTAAGGGAAGGCCTGAAAGGTCTAAAGCCCGAAGATGAGTTTGTAATAGCCTACGAGCCGGTCTGGGCAATCGGAACGGGCAGAAGTGCAACCCCCGAGATGGCTCAGGAAGTCCACACCTTCATCAGGGATGTTCTTACCGAGCTCTTTGAGAAGGAGAAGGCCGAAGGGGTCAGAATCCTCTACGGCGGAAGCGTAAAACCCGAAAACGCAAAAGGACTCCTTGAGATGCCCGACATTGACGGAGCTCTCGTTGGAGGGGCAAGCCTCAAAGCCGAGAGCTTTTCGGCAATAGTTAAAACAACCTTATAAAACACCTCAAGGGAGGGGGAATGAAAATCCTCATAACAGGAGGAGCCGGTTATATAGGAAGTCATACGGTAGAGTTATTCGGAAAGCTCGGTCACGACATAATGGTAATTGACAACTTATCCAAAGGTCATAAGGAGGCAGTTCTTTACGGAAAACTGGTTGTAGCAGATACGGGCAACAAAGAGAAAATGAAAGAACTCTTATCATCCTTTAAACCAGACGCTGTAATCCACTTTGCAGCCTCAATTGAAGTTGGAGAATCGGTAAAAGACCCGGCTAAATTTTTTGAAAACAATACAGTGAATACTTTAAGACTACTTGAAGCAATGGTTGAAACAAAGGTAAATAACTTTATTTTCTCTTCAACTGCAGCAGTTTACGGAAACCCAATCAAAGTACCAATTCCGGAAACGCACCCCACAAATCCCATAAACCCGTACGGTAAATCAAAGCTTTTCATAGAAAAAATTCTGGAAGACTTCAATAAATCCTACGGTTTAAATTACATCTCACTCAGATACTTCAACGCTGCCGGAGCCGACCCTAAAGGCAGAATTGGGGAGAGCCACAACCCGGAAACTCACCTTATTCCATTGATTTTAAAAGCGGCAAAGGGAGAAAGAGAATCAATAAAGATATTCGGAACAGACTACCCTACCCCGGATGGAACTTGTATAAGGGACTTTATCCATGTATGTGACTTGGCAGACGCTCACCTCTTAGCTCTTGAGTACTTGTTAGAAAGCGGAGAGAGCGGAGTTTTTAACTGCGGATACGGTAAAGGCTTCTCGGTTAAAGAGGTAATCACAACTGCAAAAAAAGTCACGGGAAAAGACTTTAAAGTGGATGAGACCGAAAGGAGAGAAGGAGACCCTCCTATATTAGTAGCCGACTCAACAGAGCTAAAAGAAAAACTTAACTGGAAACCGAAGTATGAAGACTTAGAGTTTATAATTAGAACGGCCTGGAACTGGGAACTTAACAGGAGGTTTTAGATGTTTACGGCGCTTTTGATAATCCACGCGATTTTGGCGATTCTACTTATTCTCGTAATTATAATCCAGCCCGGTCAGAGTGAGGGCGGAGTTGCGATGATGGGGGGGAGCTCCACAGGCTCGGCATTCGGAGCCGAAACCGGAGCGGTTTTAACCAAGACTACGGCAATACTGGGAGCTCTCTTCCTCCTAAACTCCCTTCTCCTTTCAGTTGCGGGGAGCAAGTTCTTAAAGAGCTCCTCCGTAGTTGAGAGGGTAGTAAATCAACAGCAGAGCCAGAAGAAATGAGGGCTCTCTGCCTGCTGATTTCTCTCTTCCTGCTCCTTACAGGATGTCAGAAGGGAGAGGTAAAACAGACCCCGGTAGCTCCCGGTCAGGTCAAAACCGAAGCTTACTTCTCACCTAAGGGCGGCTGCACTGAGGCCATAGTTAGGCTCATAGAAAACTCTCAGGATAACATTGACATCGCAATCTACTCCTTTACAAGCCGAAAGATTGCGAGAGCTCTAATTGACGCCCACAGAAGGGGGGTAAAGGTAAGGGTAATAATAGACTACGGCCACGGTAAATCCCGCTACTGCGTAGGTCCTCTCCTTGAGAAGGAAGGAATAGAGGTAAGGTATAAAAGGGGAAGCGGCGGCGGCTTGATGCACCACAAGTACGCAGTTTACGACGGCAAAACCGTCTCAACCGGCAGCTTCAACTGGACGGGAAATGCAGAGAAGAGAAATGACGAGAACCTCGTCGTAATAAGAAACGACCCGGAGCTTGCGAGGAAGTACGAGGAGAACTTTGAGAAACTCTGGAAACTGGCGGGTCTTACAAATTGAGTATAGAGGCTACAAGAGAGAAGTTCTTTGAGGAGATAGAGAGGGCGAAGGAGCTCCACAAAAACAAAGAAACGGGATTCTCCGTTGCTCAAAAGTTAAAGGAGGCCTTAGACAGACTCCTAAAAAAGGTTTACCCCCTCTTTTTCGGAGGGTGGGAAATTCCAACCGTCCTCTTGGCCCTGGGAGGCTACGGAAGGGGCGAGCTCAACTTCCACTCCGACATAGACATAAACCTTATCTACAGCGGAAAGCTCGGCCAGAGCCACCTTGAAGACGTTGAGGCCTTCTACTACTTTCTCCTCTCTCTAAAGAGGGACATAGGGTTTGCCCCCAGAAGCGTTGAAGAGGCCTTGGAGCTCTCAAAGACCGACCTCTCAATATTTACGAACCTCCTCCAGAGGAGGGTGGTTGAAGGGGAAAAGGAGGTAGAGAGGCTCTTTTCTAAAGAGTTTAACAGGTTCATAGGAGAGAACAGAGAGAGCCTCGTTAACGAGATATTGGCGGCGCGGGGGGAGAGGTACAGGAGGTTCTACGGAACGGTCTACTACCAGGAGCCAAACGTAAAGGAGAGTAAAGGAGGGCTCAGGGACCTTCACGAGGCCTTCTGGGTGGCAAAGATAACCTACGGAATAGAAAATTACTCTGGATTTTTGGACGAAAAAATTCTTGATAGAAAGAGCTTCAGGGACGTCATCTCTGCTTACGATTTTATGCTGAGAGTGAGAAACCAGCTCCACCTGATTAACGGAAGGCGAAGCGACATTCTCTCCTTTGAGATGCAGAGGGAGGTTGCTGCCTTCTTCGGCTTTAAAAGGGATAGACACGGCGTAGAGCAGTTTATGAAGAGCTACTTTAACTCTGCAACAGACCTATCTGTAATAACGAACGAGGTTATAAAGGCCTGCAGGGAGGAGCTCAAGAGGGGCAGGAAGGACTTTTCAATTAAAGCCCTCTTTACGCCCAGAGAAAAGGTAGGCCCCTTCTACATTGAGGGAAATAGTCTCTTCGTTAAAGAGGATGAGGAGAGCTCCCTCCTTAAAGAGCCTTTGAAGGTGCTTGAAGGCTTTAAACTGGTTCAGGAGAGGGGGTTGGAGCTCTCCTCATCGGCCTTCTCCCTCTTTAAACTTTCTGCCGAGAGCCAGAGGAACAAGTTTAGGAGAAAGGAGGTACTCAAGAAGTTTAAGGAAATTCTCCTTAACAACGAGAGGCTCTCCTACACACTGGAGCTCATGCACGACACAAAGGTTCTTGGAGCTCTCATACCCGACTTTGAGAGGTTAAGGGGACACTTCCAGTACGACACCTATCACAAGTTCACAACCGACATCCACTTAATTTTAACCGTAAGGGAAGTTGAGAAGATTTCCGAAAAGGGAACGAGCGGAACGCCAGTAAAGGAAAAGGAGAGGCTCTATCAGATACTCCAAGACCTTGAAAGGCCGGAGCTCCTCTTCATAGCCGCCCTCTTCCACGACATAGGAAAGGGAAAACCCGGAAGACACGAGATAGTCGGAGCGGGGTTAACGAAGAAGTATTTGAGCGAAATGGGGTTTAGCCCGGAAGAGGTTGAGGAGGTAGCCTGGCTCGTAAGGAACCACCTCTTAATGGCGCACCTTGCCTTCAGAAGGGATATCTCCGACCCTCAGTTAGTTGAGCAGTTTATGAAAGAGTGTAAAAGCGAGGAGAGGTTAAAAAAGCTATTCCTCTTAACCTACGCCGACATAAAGGCGGTAGGGCCCGGAGCTTGGGACAACTGGAAGAGCTCCCTTCTGTGGAAGCTCTACGAGTCAACATTAGCCCTCTTTACCGAGAATAAGAGCGCAAGGGAGCTGATAGAGGAGAAGCTGAAGAGGAGGAAAGAAAAGGTTAAGGAGCTCCTAAAAGGAAAAATAAAACCCGAATCGGTTGAGAAGTTCTTCAAAAACGCCGACGAGAGCTACCTGATAACCTATCCCTCAAAAGAGATAGCAAAACACATGCTCGTAATGAAGGAGATAAGGAAAAGAGGCCTTGAGTATAAAAGCTACTACGAGAACTTTCCTGACGTTGGCTACACGAAACTGGTAATAATCACAAAGTATAGAAGAGGGCTCTTTAACAAAATTGCGGGAATTCTCTCCTACTTGGGGATAAACATAAAGGGGGCAAACATAAACAGGGCTATTGAGGACGACTGCGACTGTATGGTTTACACAATCCACGTCTCAACGGTTGCCGGAGAAGCCCTGCCCAAGGAGAAAATAGAGGAGTTTGAGGAGCTCCTAAGGGAGCTCTACGAGGGTAACTTAAATGTAGAGGAGTTCGGAAACCTCTTAAAGCCCAAGACCTTCAGGCGAAACGTACCCTTGCCCGAGACAAAGGTCAAAATAGACAATAAAACTTCAGAGAACTACACGATAGTTGAGGTCTCAACGTACGACAGGCTTGGAGTTCTTTACGCAATAACGAAAGTCCTCCTTGAGCAGAAAACGAGGTTGAGAAGGGCAATAATTGCAACAGAGGGCAACAGGGTAATAGACACCTTTTACATATCAGACATTCAGTACAGAAAAATAGAGGATGAAAAAAAACTCGTTTCACTAAAAGAGGGAATACTTAAAGCACTATCTTCTACGGACATGAATCACCGATAACCCTTACTTTATATTGAATCCACCCTTCTTCCCCAGGATTCAAACTGGGAATTTGTGACGATAACTCAACTTCAAGGGTATTCCCTGTAATGCTAACGTCTAAAAACGTCTCACTACCATCGGGTTTGTGGAGTAGTACATCTCTTCCAGGGCCATAAGCGTTTTCAACAAACTCAGTATGGTCCGGAATTATATCACTTATAGAAAGACCAACATATGCCTGGGAAGATAAGTTCTTGAAACTAATTTTATATTCAAGGTAATCACAGGGAAAAGCGCTATTTTGATAAGAAAACTCTTCACAAGAGTTAATATCGCTCTTATCACACCTTCTAACTTCCTTCGTCAGCTGCAGACCAGAAGAAGTTATTACAGCTGTAGTATCCGAAACTTCATCGTAAGTGATATCACGATTACAGGTTCCTGAAAACGGATGAAGGAAAATATTGGCTGCATCAACCGTTCCACCGGGAGTATCAGAAGGAACAAAATATTTAACGTAAATCTTAACTGCCTCGTTAGCAGGAACAGTAAGGGAGTTTACAGAGTTCCCATTTTCGTCAACGAGAATTACTTCGTTTGAGTCAGTTATAACCCAACCCCAGCCCTTAGACGAGGAGATAGAGAAGCAAACCTGAACATCCTGACTCGTAAGGTTGTTAACCGTATGCTCATATATTACCCAATTTCCCGGTGATGCCTGGCTACTCCGGTCAGGTGTTATACCTACAAGTTTTTTATATAGTGTAGCAACCCGATTGGAAGTATAGCTCCTTTCTTCCCTATTTGGATCAGATGACGGCTTAGTATAAACGGTAATTGTTGCCTGATTTTCAAACGGATGGCCCTCTTCAACCTGAGAGCCGTCATCAAAAGTAGGATGAACCTTAGCTTTAATCGTAACTACTAAGTAATCACCCGGGTAAAGCTTGTTAAAGTTTATCTCTACCTTCCTGTTCCTACCTCCCGATACGGTGGGAGAAATAGAAACGTTAAATACCCTATCATCAACTGCACAGGCACCACTTCCTCCTCTGTAAGGTGGAACTATCTCTCCTCCAAATTGTTGACAAGCATAAGACGGGTTAACAGTAATAGAAACTGAAGTTACTTCAAGTCCATCAGGAATAATATCAACGAACTCAGGCTCCCCGGCCGGCTCGCTATCATCGTCATCTCCGTAAAGGAAGACGTCCTGTACAGGGTTTGGGAAAGTCAACGTATAAACGATTTCACCTCCGTCAACGACGGCAGAGCCATTTAAGGTACTCTCCTTAACAACAGAGGCCTTTCCGGTAGTTAAAAGAGTTTCTACTAATGGCGTTTCATAACTTCGCTCGTCTGCCTCCGGGGAAATAGGCTCTCCTCTTATTGAGGAGTAGCTTCCACGGGCTTGGTTTCTCAAGTCAAGTCCTGCGCCAGCGTCATCATCAACGTGGCCGGTATACTTGATAATTAGGGCTTCTCCAGGAGCAATGATATTAGTATTACTTACTTCCCCATTACTACCGTTTAAAAGAGCTATAGTCAAGTTGCCCGAAGAGGGCTCCCATGAAGTACTATAGTCGGTTCCTGAAGTTAATTGCCTATCTACACCATCATCATAAGAATCGTTGCCGTTGGTGTCTATAAAGACCTGTGATATAACCGGGGCCGTCTGCCTCATTCCGGCTGGAATAACGTCTGTTATGACCACGTCAAAAGCTGGAGAGGCGTTAGAGCCACTCCAGTTTTCAAATTTAAGAGTAAACTCAATATCTTCACCAGCTGCCACTTCTTTCGGATTACTTGAACTATAAGTAGAGCCCCATCCCGGATAAGACTTAAATGCCTGAAGGCGGGGCTCAATAACTACCACTTTTGCACTATCGTTCAAAGCTGAAAAGTCAGTGTGAGAATAGTCCTTAGAGTTGCCATCACCGTTATCATAAGAAAAGTCAAGGTAGGAATTATTTGTAAGCTCCTCTCCTGCAGTATTTTCGTCAACGTTCTTTACCCTTGCTCTTATACGAATGTCTAAGTACTTAGGGGCAGTATCAACGGCAAAGGAAGGGTCGTTATTCCCATCGCTATCATCGTCAACGGTGAAGGTATAAACTCCGTCTGAAGAGGTATACTTTGCTCTTAAGCCACCGTCAGAGGAAGAGTAAGAACCATCAGAAGGTATTAGTACATAATTAGAATCGTTATTGCCGTCAAAATAAGCGTCAATAAACTCAAAACCTGAAGGAATAACGTCAGTCAGGTTAACAGCAGAGTAAGTGCCGTTCCCGAGGAGTTTAACCTTTAAGTCAAAAACTACAACGTTTCCAATTGTCGCCTTACCCTGACGGGAGTTGACAACAGAGCCCGGCTCTTTAATCTCAGCAATCTCCTTACTGAAGTTTACGCCAGCTACGTAAGCCTTCGCTCTGTCGTAAGAGTGCCTGCAAACAAGATTGCCACCTTGGTCTTTACACCAGCCTTCAACAATTCCGTAAACTTGAAGATTACCCCCCTCAAGCCTTGCCTTAACTCTTGCTCTCCAAGTACCACCGGGAGGAATACCAGCCCCTCCGTTGATATCGCTATCCTCCCATGTAACCGTTCTTGGGACAGATGAGTTGTCAATTTCCCCGCCTTTGTTGGCAGAAACTACGGTAAAACCATCACCGAGATAGAGAACGAGCTTTAAGTTCTTTGCAGTTGTTGTTCCATTATTTTTCAATTTAACCCTAAAAGTAACAACTTCATCTTCTCCCGCTACTTGTTTATAGGGAATTATCTTAATGTCAACATCAGGATAGGTAGGGTCAACGGTTAACGTATCAGAAATGGTCGTCGGGTTATTACAGCTATCATTTACTTTTACTTGAGTTTGAACGTTAAAGGACGGATGGGAAGGGTCTTCAGAGAGGTTATTATCACAGTATGCCCCATCAGGCTTTACGCGGTACGTTATTGTCAGCGTCTCTCCTGTATCTATGTAATCAAAGTTTCCGTTGGATGAGCTCCAAACAGGCTTATGGCCATCACCTCCTTCAAGACTCGGCTCCTCAGTACTAATAGAGTGATTAGCTGTGGTATCCGATTCACCTTTTTTGTACATAATAGTTGTCCCTTCACCGCTTCCATCATAAACCCAACCTTCAGGAAGGATAGCCTTAACGTGTTCTATTGCACCCGTTTTAGCACCGTCGTTGTGAACTTTTATCGTTAATGTTCCGCTACAGGTAGTAAGTTCCGAGGAAGTAAGTCTAATTGAAGTTTCAAGCTTGGGCTTCGTAATAAGCTTTCCGTACAAGCCGTGAGAGCCTACAATTGAAAAGTCTCTACAGGGTTCATCAAAGTAAGGCTCGTTGGCGGGACATCCGTAGCTAACAATTACATCGTTTGAGGCATCATCTCCACAGCTACTAACTTGGGCCTCAATAATGTAAATATCCTCATCTCCAGGGTCAACGTCTTCCACTTCCCACTCGGGATAACTTCCTCCCTTAACTCCTCCGTCCTCAACATCCTGAGAAGTGATGGAGACAAAGTTAAGGTTTGAGGGAAGTTCATCCCGCAAACTAACGTTTTTGGCTGGAGCTGTACCGCTATTTTTAACCTTTATCCTGTATTGAACAATGTCTCCATTTACAGCATAAACATTCCCTTGCGTCCAATCTGTTCCCTGAGTAGCATTCCGAGCTTCAACAGTTATCTGAAGGTTGGGCTCTTTAACGGGAATGAGCCTATACTGGTTATCTATGGTCTCTCTCTCATCTGAGCCAACCTGACAGGGTTTCTGATAACTTCCAAAGGAAGCCAGAAGTGGATTTTCTGCAACAGAGCAGTTAGTTGCAATTTTAAACTTGATGTAAACGCTCTTCCCACTTTCTACTTCTTTAAGTTCTTCCAGATAACCATCATCTGAACTATCGTAGCCCTGCCATATAAGCTTAGTCCCCTCGGTTTTCGGGTCACTCGCAGAACTCCAACTACTTCCATCAGTACTTACCTGAGCACTTCCAGTTACATACTTCGCCTCAGTATCAAGAAGGTCCTGAATAACCTCTGCCCTATAGACTGTAGTCAAGCCAGAATTCTTCAACTGAAGAATTACTTCTCCTTCATCGCTACACATCTCTACTGATGCCGGAAAGGAGTTGATGGTAATAGCTTCACTATCTGGTTGTGAAAAGTGAGGAAGGTTAATGTTAGTTATTGATTGGCAAGTCTCTTCTCCACATCCCCAGAAGACGTTAATAGTACTTGAATCATCATTTACATCGCAGGAATGCCCGGTTAAACTTATGACAACCTCTATAACTTTGGTTTCCTTAGCAGGTATGTCCCCTAAGCTCCAAATCACCCTTGTAAAACCTGAGGATGGGTCATTTTCTTTTACAGTAGGAGAGGTGTTGTTCCCGTCAATCGTTGAGCTCTCATAGTGGAAGTTGGGGCCTAAGATGTCCTCAACTTTGACGTTATAAGCAGTTCCTGAACCCCTGTTTGTAACGTAAATTTTCCACCTTAGCTCCTTTTCTGTAACTGGATAATCTTCCGGAGTCACGTTAACTATCAGGTCACCTCTATTTGATAGAACAGGTGAAGCAGAAGCGCTAACGCTCCTTTCAACTCCACCGCAAGTTCCATTGCAGCAAGAAGAGGCTTCCGTCCCATTATCTTCTCTTGACTTATAAGTCGCAGTAGTAGAAACATTTGGCTGAGTGCCGCACTTTTTTCTTACTTTAAAAGTTAAAGTTCCACTCTCAGAAATCTCTCCGTCAAAGCTAAAGACAACTTTATTCGGGTTAGACTTATCAACAGTAGGAGCTTTGTCATTAAACCCTGAAACACTAAGGTCCCCTAAGTAAGCGTAGTTGTCAGTCGGAAACTCAACTTTAAGGTCGTGATAGGGAACGTCAGCTAATTGATTAACTTTGATTTCCATGTCGTAAGTTCCACAGTCCTCAACAACCGGAGGGAGGCTAATTTCAACACCAATGTTGGCCCTTTTAGCTGTTACTACTAAATGCTGAAGGTAATGCCCAGTTTGTGTACTACAACTACCCTCATTACCGTTAATTGACAAATCGCTAATCGTATCCCACAAGACGACAGGAGCACCATCTAATTTGTCCTCACAGGCGTAAACTTTATATCTAACTTTTAAGTTATTACCTGCAACGTTGTCCTCTCCGCCACCTGTAGAGTCAATCGCAGATAGAAAAGACAGGTCAATGTGGAGTTTTCCATCACCATCAACGGAAACGTAGTTTGAAGGAACCGCCTGCCAACCGGTCCAGTTTTCGTCATCTCCGTCATCAGTATCAAAGTTAAACTCAGCACTGCCATCTATGTAGCAAAGGTCTCCCCCATGAAGGTCGTCAGTTAATGAAGTTCCATTCCAGACCCCAGCAACACCGGTTCCGATTGTATATTCATTAGTTATTGTTATACCTTCAGAATTACAGGTCTCAAGGGAGCCGCTGGCAAACTTCTGCTGGTTAACCACATTGTTTGGGTTGTTGTTTATGTAGACGAAACTGGCAGAGCTCCCTCTAAGCTCGCAACCCTCCTTATCAGTTGCCGAGTAGCTTGCAGTATTCTGAATAGTTAACCCTTGGAGACAAGGGTCATTTTTTAAGTTTCCGTTAATTGTGAGCTTCGCGCCGTCGGCTTCGTCTGGAGAAACTGTCCAGGTTATCTTATTGTCATTAACGCTGACCGTTCCAGCAGTAGCTGAGGCCGAAACGTTCTCTATTTCTGAAGGGACTTCATCGGTAACAGTGATATCACCGTTTATACCCGAAGGAGAGGAAACGTTAAGGGTTATATCAAAACTAACGGAATTACCAATAGCAACGTACTGCTCTGAAGGCTCTTTGCTTATCTCAATTGTAGGAACACCTGAAGTTGAAAAAGAGATGTACTTCGTAGGCGCATAAAAGTGTTTACCACAGCTGTTTAAGTAGTCGGGATGAAGCGTAATTATGCCAGAAGGTGCTCTATCGCTACAAGTTGAGTTTACCCTGATGTCAAACTGGAGTTCTACGCTGGAGGAGGGAGCTATCTGGCCAGAGTAAGAGAATATACCTGTAGAGCTATCGTAGCTCCAGCCATCAGAGACGTTAGAAATAGAGACGGGTAAGTCTTCTAAGTTTGTGTCAAATTTAAAGTTAAAAGCAGTTCCAGTTCCGTTATTACTTACCGATATTGTCACTGTTCTGGTTCCGCCGTAAGGAACTTCAATAGGGTCAGGAGAGATGGTGTAATCAATGTTTGGATTCTTAATCTTTACCATAACCCCTGAAGATACCTGTGGCTCTTCTCCACACTTCTCACTACTCGTGAGCGTTCCTACGAGATTTTCACAAGCCTCAACTTTTAAGTCAAAAGTGTAAGAATAAGTATCGTCTTCAGTCCTCCCCGGAATTTCCTCAACGGTAGCGGTAATTTTCCCGTCATTAAAAGAGCAGACAACGTTATTACAGTTAAGGTTTCCCTGATAAGAAAGACCGTTCTCAAACGTAAACTCACTTGAAACGTTATAAAGGCTTCCATCAGAGGGGTTTTGAAGGGAAATTCTGTAGGTAATAATATCCCCAACCTCAGCTTCAGGAACGGGAGTTGGAGTTATGGAACTACCGTTTATAGCAATGGCCTCTATAACCGGTTTTAAAGCCCCTTTTCTCACTTCAATATCTAACGTCCCCTGAGAGTTCTTCTCAGGGTCAGAAAGGTCAGGCAGACCGTGGTACTTAGCTGTAGCCAAGTTTGTCTTATAACCTATTGAAGCTGAACACTTTGCCGTCAGCTTCAGTTTAACCGTAAGAATGTCACCCTTTAACAGGTTTGGCAGACCTGTCAGGGAAACTCTATCGCCATCATTGCTTGAGTTATACCCCGAAACCGGAGAACCGTTCTTCTCCACCGAGACAACACTTAGGAGTTCAAAGTTTTCTGGATAATCGTCTTCAAGGGTTATCCCGTAAGCTACTCCTGGGCCCGTATTCTCTACGGTAATTGTATAGACTGCCCCATCACTACTTCCCCTTGAAATTACCTCTGGTCCTTCCTTAGAAACATTCAGGGATGGAGAGGAGTTTGGGACTCCCGGCGAGGGGGAATCAAACTCGGCAAAAAACTGCCCATCATCCTGGTCAATACCATCCTCACCAAGGCCAACGGAATGGCCTTCGTCCAAAAAAGAGATGTCAATATTGTTATTCCACTCAACTCCATCAGGAGGAGGGTCAACTGCACTACCAGAGCCGTAGGCAACATAATCAACAGGATTACCGGAGGAGTCCTTTAAAAGTAAGTCATCCCCGTCGTTATCAAGCCATGATTCATCAACTCCAGTGTAAAGGTGGTAGACAGGCCCTTCAAGGTCGTCGGTTCCTGTGCCGATATGGAGAACAACAATCTCTCCGGCTTTCAAGCTGAAGTTTGGAAGGGTGTAAACGTGTCCATCATTATCGGTAAACTGCCAGTTGGAGAGGTTAACATCACTTTTGGCAATAAACTCAACCCACTCATTCCCCAAATCGCTACCTGACGGGTCAAAGAGGAACTCGTTTATTACTAAAGAATTACTTCCTCCCAGAGCAACAGAGGAAAAGAACAGTAAAAGAGAAAGGGCTCTAAATAATAGTTTCGGCATTCCCTTCACTCCTCCTTATACTTAACCGAAGGAACAGTCATTGGAATTTTCCTGTACTTACTATCCGACGTGTTTGATAACTTTAGAAAAAAGCACCTACCTGCCCTGGATGTTATTTCCTTATCAAAACAGAACCTAATAACCGAATAAGGTTTAGCCGTCTCTAAAACTACCTTTAAGCCCCTGCCCCTTGTGAGCTTCATTCCCTCCGGGAATTTAAGTTTAACGCCTCAAGGTTTGGAGTAGGAGGTAAGTCTAAGGTCCCTACCGGTATCGTTAAAGAGCTCAAGAACTAACCGGACTCTACCTAAGGCGCTAACAAAAATTTCCCCTTTCCCTTTAGATAGCTTTAACTCAGCGCTTGAAGCAGGAATTGACCAGAAAACAAAGATGAAGAACAAAGCTAATTTTCCCATCTTTTCCCGTCCCCCTTTAGTTTTAAGAACTTTAGCTTTTTCATGCTCTTCTCATCAAATTTTAACCGGAACTTCAAATAAAGGCCTTTTGCCCAGTACTTTGCATTATCAAAATCTTCATCGTAAAACCCGTTAAAGTTGTAGCCCAGAGATACCCAGAAATTTTCAAAGAGGACATAACCTACTTCGGGACCCCAGGAAAGAGTATAGGTGTCTGTCGTAGGCTGTCTTAAAATTCCAGCGTGGAATCCAAAGTCAAGCTTATCGGTAATATCATATAGGAGCCTTCCCCTTACAAGGTCGGTAAAGGAGGTTCCAACATCCTTAACGTCAACGTACTTAGCTGCATACTCACCCATAAGAGTAAGCCTTTCCTTGGGTTGCCAGTTGACGTGATAGGAGAGTATATACCTGTTCGTAGTCTCATCTCTACTTGAGACCTTCCACCGCAACTTCAATAAGTAGTTT
>Ga0256837_1001722_pt1 | contig 14619 bp, 13 predicted proteins | sample 4562384metaG_FD_185976 | JGI IMG/M metagenome (GOLD analysis project Ga0256837, IMG submission 185976) | Hydrothermal vent microbial communities from Guaymas Basin, Mexico - 4561-384 | ecosystem: Environmental > Aquatic > Marine > Hydrothermal vents | place: Mexico: Guaymas Basin | collected... | reverse complement strand
TAGCTTGATAATGTTCTTTTACATCATGACATCTTATAATAGTAGCACCTTTTTTTATACCATCTAAATGTATAGCTAAAGTTCCTGGTAATCGTTCTTGTGGATCTGATTTTATAATATTATTTATTAAAGATTTTCTACTAGCACCTAGAAGTACTTCATAGCCAAAGTGTAAAAAATGTTCCATATTTTGTAATAATATAAGATTATGCTCTAATGTTTTTCCAAAACCAATACCAACATCTAAAATAATCTTTTTTATACCAAATTTTTTTGCTTTTGTTATTCTTTGTTGAAAAAATTGATCAATCTCTAAAATAACATTATCGTAAGTGGGATTTTGTTGCATTGTATTTGGAGTACCTTGCATATGCATTATTACTATTGAGGCATTATATTTTGCAGTTAATTTTGCAATTTTATTATTTGATAATCCTGTGATATCATTTACTATATTAAAACCACTTTTTAAAGCATATTTAACCACTTTTGGAGTATAACTATCTATACTAAAATCAACTTGTTTATAAAGCTTCTCTTTTTTGATAGTATCACATATATATTTTACTCTTTTTAATTCCTCTTTTTTATCTACAAATTCACTTCCAGGTCTGCTTGAAACTGCACCTATATCTATAATAGATGCTCCATCTTGTATCATCTTTTTTATCATATTTATAGCATCTTGTTTTTTGTATCTACTATTAGCAAAAAAACTATCATCATTTGCATTTATTACACCCATTATTTTAATATCTTTTTTAGATGGTTTAATAAAAGATTTTAGATTTTTTGCTAACTCTTTTAATCCAAATGGTTGAGATAACTCTTTTTTAGATAATATCTCAAAATGTTTTGCAGTACCTAAAAGTATCACATTGACATACTGTTCTTTTGCTACTATTGTACCTCTAGGAACTGCAAGATCTGCCCCAATTGATAATGCATCTTGTTTTAGAATATTTGCTCCACCTACATGAATATTTTGTATATATAAAGCAAATATTTTAGATTTTTTATCTAAAATATTTACCCCTATAGTATCACATCCTAATTTTTTTAGTTTTTGTTTTAAGTTATTTGTATCTATTTTATAATATTTCATAATGATATTATAGCCCTTTAACTATTTCAATTACTTTAGAAGCATATCCCCACTCATTATCATACCAAAGCACTAATTTTAACATATTATTATTTGTTTGAGTATATCTATGATCTAAAATAGTAGTATATGATAAACCTTGAAAATCACTTGAAACCAAAGGATCATAATTGTTTAAAACAATATCATACTTTTGTTTTTTTGCATACTTTTTAGATAACTTTAAAAAATCATCTTTTTTAATATCATTTTTTAAAAACAATACTATATTAATAACCCCTACAGTTTGAGTAGGAACTCTAAGAGAACTAGATGTTAAAATATTATTTAAATTTGGTTTTATATAACTACAAGCTTCTACAGTTGTTGTTGCTGATGGAATTATATTATTTACACTTCCTCTTCCAAACTCAAAATTACACTTTACACCTCTATTTTGACTCCCTATACAATTACTATCTAAAACTTTTTGATGATTTAAAAGAGGATGTATAGTTGTAATATCTCCACATAATATCCCATATTTGGACTCAACCATATCAAGTAATGGCAACAATGCTGTTGCATTACAAGAGCTTGTTGATATTATTTTTGGTTTTGTTTTTAAAAGCTTATCATTTACTCCTAATATTATATTTGGAATATTTTTTGTAGGATGGGTTATAACTATATGTTTAACTTTTAATTTTTGTAAAATCTTTATATCTTGATCAACTCCACTACTATCAATAATAATATCAATATTTGTAAGATCTAGATCTTGTATATTTTTATAATGTGTTATTGTTATTTTTACAGAACTATTTTTTATACTATTTTTATCTACTTTAAATTTATCTTTAATAGATCCATAAGTTGAATCATAATTGATATTATAAGCTATATTTTCTATATTTTGATTTAACTCATTTATAGTTATTATATTGATATATTTTGATTTCAAACTAAGACGAAAGATAGATTTACCTATTCGTCCTAGTCCATTTAGAATTATATTCACTTCTTTTTTAATCCTCTAAAATTAGAGCTTTTACTCCTGGCAGTACTTTTCCCTCTATTAATTCTAGTGATGCTCCACCACCTGTACTTATAAATGTCATATCATCCTCATCTCCAGTTCTTCTTACTAGATCTGCTGTATCTCCACCACCAACTACTGTAGTTGCATATGAAGAAGCAACTGCATGAGATAGTTTTGTACTTCCTTTTGCAAACTTATCCATCTCATACACCCCCATAGGTCCATTCCAAAGAATTGTATGTGCATCTTCTAGTGCTTGGGCAAATAGTAAAGCAGAAGCTGGTCCAATGTCAAGTCCCATCCAACCTTTTGGTATCTCTTGTATTGGCACTGCTCTAGCAAATGCTTCTGCATCAAACTCTTCAGCTACAACTGCATCTACAGGAAGATAAAATTTTACCCCTAAAGTTTTTGCTTCATCCATAATTTTTATAGCATCAGGAATTAAATCTTCTTCAACAAGTGAGTTTCCTATTTCATGACCCAAAGCCTTAAGAAAAGTAAATGCCATACCACCGCCTATGATAATCTTATCTACTTTTGGCACAAGATTATAAAGGGCTTGAAGTTTACCACTTACTTTACTACCACCTACTATACTTACAAATGGTCTTTTAGGCTCTTTTATAATATGTGAAAAATACTGAATCTCTTTTGCTAGTAAAAAACCAGCTGCTTTATGCTCTATATCAAAATGAGCAGCAATTCCCTCAACTGAAGCATGAGCTCTATGAGATACTCCAAATGCATCATTTATATAAATATCAGCCATAGATGCTAAAGTTTTAGAAAGAGTTTCATCATTTTTAGTCTCACCATCTTCAAATCTCATATTTTCTAAAAACATTATCTCTCCACATTGAAGATCTTTTGCCATTTGTACTGTTTCTTCACATACTATACTTGGAGCTAATTTTATATCCATTTTTAATAATGTTTTTAATCTTTGTTTTACAGGTCTTAAAGAGTATTTTTTTTCATAACCATTTTTTGGTCGTCCAAAATGACTAGCAATAATAATAGCACAATCATTATCTATACAATATCTAATAGTATTTAAAGCACTTCTTATCCTTCTATCATCTGTAATATTTTGATACTCATCAACAGGTACATTAAAATCACATCTTAAAAAAACTTTTTTTTCTGTTATATCTATATTTTTTATCTCTTGTAGTTTCATAAAATCCCCTTATTTTCTTGTATGACCCTCTATTATAAATCTTAAAGCATTTAATCTGATAAATCCTTCGGCATCTTTTTGGTTATACACTTCATCTGCTTCAAATGTAGAGTGTTCTTCACTAAAAAGTGATTTAGGGCTTGTTCTTCCTACTACAAAAATATTTCCTTTATAAAGTTTTAATCGAACTTCACCTTCTACATTTTTTTGAGTTTCATCTATAAGAGATTGAAGTGCTTTTCTTTCAGGTGCAAACCAATATCCGTTGTAAATTAACTCTGCATATTTTGGCATAATACTATCTTTTAAGTGTGCTTCTTCTCTATCAAGACAAATACTTTCTATAGCTCTATGTGCTTTTAACATAATAGTACCACCTGGAGTTTCATAACAACCTCTAGCTTTCATACCTACATATCTATTTTCAACTATATCTATTCTTCCAATTCCATGTTTATTTCCATAATCATTTAGTTTTTTAAGAAGTGTTGCAGGGCTTAATTCTTCACCATTTATAGAGATTGGATCTCCATTTTTATACCCAATTGTAATATACTCAGGTGTATCAGGAGCTTTTATAGGGTCTGTAGTCCATAACCACATAGAATCTTCTGGTTCATTAGCTGGATTTTCAAGATGCAATCCTTCATAAGAGATATGAAGTAGATTTGCATCCATAGAGTATGGAGATACTGATGGGTTCCCATCTTCATCAAGATGTTTTTGAGCTATTTCAATACCATGTTCTTTTGCATAAGCTAATAGTTTTTCACGACTATTTAGATCCCACTCTCTCCAAGGAGCAATCACTGTAATATCTGGATTTAAACCTAAATATCCAAGTTCAAATCTCACTTGATCGTTTCCTTTTCCTGTTGCTCCATGAGCTACAGCATCTGCACCCATTTTAGTAGCAATTTCAATCTGTTTTTTTGCAATAAGTGGTCTAGCTATTGAAGTACCTAAAAGATATTCACCCTCATAAATAGCATTTGCTCTAAACATAGGAAATACATAATCTTTTACAAATTCCTCTTTTATATCAAGTATAAAAATATTTTCCTCTTTTATACCCATAGCAAGTGCTTTTACTCTTGCTGGTTCTACCTCTTCACCTTGACCTAAATCAGCTGTAAAAGTGATAACTTCTGCACCATACTCATCTTGAAGCCATTTTAAAATAATACTAGTATCTAGTCCACCACTATAAGCTAAAACTACTTTTTTTACATTTTTTTTATTCAATTTCTTCTCCATATAATTTAATTTGGTATTATTTTCATATTATATCTAGTAAATATTAAACTAAAGAACATATTTATATACAATTTGATACAATTAGACAAAAATTAACCAAAAAGGTGATCTATAGATGAAAAAACTTTTTATTCCTGCTTTTACTGCACTTCTTATATCTGCTACATTTGCTAAAGAAGCTATAAAAACAGAACCAACAAGACTAGAATCGTATACAAAATTACAAAAAGTGATATCAGCAGTTGAGTTATTATATGTAGATGATATGAATCTTAGTAAAATAGTTGATAAAGCAATTAGTGGTCTTTTACACGAATTAGATGCACATTCTGATATGTTAAATCAAGACTCTTATAAACAAATGAAAGTTGAAACAAAAGGTGAATTTGGTGGTCTAGGTATTGTTGTAGGTAAAAGAGATGGGGCTTTGACTGTAATATCTCCAATAGATGATACCCCTGCATTTAAAGCAGGAATAAAAGCTGGTGATATAATCTTAAAAATAAATGATGAATCTACACTAAATATGAATTTATCAGATGCTGTTGATACAATGAGAGGAAAAGTAGGTGATCCTATTGAGATAACAATTGTAAGAAAAGGTGAAACAAAACCTTTAAAAATAAAAATTATAAGAGATATTATAAAAATAGAATCTGTTACTGCTAAAATGATAAATAAAGAGATATTATATCTAAGAATTGCTTCTTTTATGGATATGAATGTTGCTGCTGATTTAACTAAGTTTATAAAACAATACAAAAAAGAGACAAAAGCTATAATAATAGATCTAAGAAATAATCCTGGTGGACTTTTAGATCAAGCTATAAAAACTATAGATCTTTTTGTAGATAAAGGTGTTGCCGTATCACAAAAAGGTAGAAATAAAGCAGATGATGAATATTTTCAATTAAGCTCTTTAAATACTATTACAAAAGTACCTATGGTAATTCTTGTAAATGAGGGAAGTGCAAGTGCAAGTGAGATTGTAAGTGGTGGATTACAAGATCTAAAAAGAGCTGTTATTGTAGGTAAAACTACATTTGGAAAAGGGAGTGTTCAAAGAATAATACCAATAACTCCAGATCAAAGTGAAGCTATAAAATTAACAGTTGCAAAATATTATCTTCCAAGTGGTAGAACTATTCAAGCAAAGGGAATTATACCTGATATTAAGGTTTTTGCTGGTAAAGTTTTGACTCAAAAAGAGTCTGATTTTATTATAAAAGAGAAAGAGTTAAGAAAACATTTAAAAGGTGAATTAGAAAAAATAGGTAATATAAAAAAAGATGATAATAAAACAAAAGTAGATAAAACAATTATCACTCCAAAACAACTACTAAAAGACAATCAATTAAAAGTTGGTGTAGATATATTAAAATCTCTAATAATAATGAAAAAATAAAGGATATTTAAAATGGAAAAAACAAACTTACTTTATGAAGGAAAAGCAAAAAAGATTTGGGAAACTAAAGATCCTGATCTTTTAATCTCAGAATTTAAAGATGACTTAACAGCATTTAATGGTGAAAAAAAGTCAAGTGAAGAGGGTAAAGGTGCATTAAACAACAAAATTTCAACAGAACTTTTTAAACTTTTAAATAACAAGGGTATCCCTACTCATTTTGTAGAGATATTAGATGATAATAATATGCTTCATAAAAGATGTGAAGTTATACTAATAGAGGTAATTGTAAGAAATATTGCAACTGGTAGTTTAAGTAAAAATTTAGGTATAGAAGATGGAAAAATACTTCCTTTTACACTTGTAGAGTTTGATTATAAAAATGATGAGCTAGGTGACCCTAAACTAAATGATCAACATGCACTTATATTAGAGCTTGTGCAGTATCAAGATGAGTTAGATAAAATACGAAGAGTAGCAAGAGAGATAAACGATATCTTAAAACCATTTTTTAAAACAAAAGGTTTAAATCTTGTAGATTTTAAATTAGAGTTTGGGTATGATAAAGATAGAAATATTATTTTAATAGATGAAATAAGTCCAGATAACTGTAGATTTTGGGATATAAATTCAGGTCAAAAGCTAGATAAAGATAGATTTAGACAAGGTTTAGGTGGTCTAAAAGTAGCTTATGAAGAAGTTTTAAATAGAATATTAAATTAAAAAAAAGGATATAAATTGAGAGCAATTATAAATATAGCATTAAAACAAGGAGTTTTAGACTCAGCAGGAAAAGCAACACATCATACACTAGATACTATAGGTTTTAAAGATATAGTAAAAGATGTAAGAGTTGGTAAACAAATCATTATGGAGCTTACTTCAACATCACAAGATGAAGCAAAAAAAGAGGTAACAAGTATGTGTGAACAGCTTTTAGCAAATACTGTAATTGAAGATTATGATATTACTATAGAAGAGTAGATGATGAAAGTTGTAGTTTTACAGTTCCCTGGAACAAATTGTGAGTATGATACAAAGTATGCTTTTGAAAAATTAGGTGCAACAGTAGAGATTATTTGGCATGATAATGTATCTATACCTACAGATACTAATCTTGTTGTGATTCCTGGTGGTTTTTCTTATGGAGATTATCTAAGAAGTGGAGCATTAGCTAAATTTGCAAAAATTATGAATAGTGTAAAACAATATGCAGCAGATGGTGGAAAGATACTTGGTATTTGTAATGGTTTTCAAGTATTAGTAGAAACAGGACTTCTTCCTGGTGCTTTAAAAAGAAATGATAATTTACATTTTATATCAAAATATCATCATTTAAAAGTTATAAATAATGATAATATATTTTTAAAACAATTAAATAAAAATGATATAGTAAATATACCTGTAGCACATCATGATGGAAATTATTATATAGATGAAGCAGGATTAAAAGATTTAGAAGAAAATAATCAAATTTTATTAAAATATTGTAATAAAGATGGTGAAACTCAAATTTTAAATGGTAGTGTAGATCAAATAGCTGGTATTTGTAATAAAGAGAAAAATATATTTGGGCTTATGCCTCATCCTGAGCGTGCAATAGAGGAACTTTTAGGTTGTGATGATGGGGTAAAAATGCTTCAAGGTTTTTTTAACTAATTTATATTTGATGAAAATAATATTTAAAATAGCTTTATTTTTTATTATTTTTATCAATAATAGTGTAGCTGGTGATATAGAATCTAAAAATCTATATCTCTCTTATAACTCTTATCCAAAAAGGGTATTTACAAATCAAAGATTTATTATAGATCTAAAAGCTATTATTTTAAATCCAAAAGATACTTACAATAAAATTATTACCACTTTTGCAGGGGCAAAAAACCTTCAAATTATAACACAAGATCCTATTTGGATACAACAAAAAAACAACCAATATAGTACAAAATTACAGTTTAAAGCAGAAGATAAAAAATTTATATTACCTACAATTACATTAGCTTTATTTTATGATGATGAGATTGTAGATTATATCTCTTTGGATCCTTTAGATATCTCTTTTGAACAAATAGCTATAGATCAAAATCTATTTTCTAATATTATAGCATCTAATATTGATATATTACAAGTTAATACAAAACAATATGATAATAATAATATCTTAGCTACTATTGTATTAGAAGCACAAAAAAGTAATCTTGAAGATATCTATTTAAAAGGTTATAAAGAGCAAGGTATAGAAAGTTATTCAGATAAAGAAAATATTCAAAGATTATATTATTATGTAGTTATACCTATTCATAAAAAAGTTTTAAAATTTACATATTATAATACTCGGAAAAAAGATTTTATTTTACTTAATATTAATGTAACTCTAAAAGAGGAGTTAGTTAGTACTCAAACAAACTTAAACCCTTATAATAGTAATTTGCTTTTTTATAAACAAATAATTGCTATAATACTTTTTTTAATTTTTGCATGTTTATTATATCTAAGAAAAAATTTATTTTATTTTATAACTACTACAATTTTATTATTGATTGTAACATATCTATTTATACCAAATAAAAAAATTGTTTTAGAGAAAAATAAAAAGATATATATATTACCAACAAAAAATTCTACAATTTTTAAAATAACTACAAAAAAAGAACTTGTAGAGGTTATTAATACAAAAAATAATTTTAAAAAAATAATTTTAAAAAATAAAAATATAGGATGGATAAAAGATGACAGATAAAATAAAGGCTTATTTTACAATTGTACAAATGATTATTACAGTTTCTATTGTAATAATTTTAATGTTTATATTTAAAAGTAAGATACATTATATAAGACAAAAATGGGCAAAGCTACAGATGATACTTTTAGGTATAGAGCTTCAAATTGAGGGTAAACCTGATCTTGATGCTAATATGTTAATGATAAATCATCAGTCTGTTCTTGATATTATAATTTTAGAATATTTATATGCTAAAAATATATCATGGATAGCAAAAAAGGAGATAGGTGATATCCCATGGTTTGGATATATTTTAAAACTACCAAATATGATACAAGTTCAAAGAGAGAGTAAAAGTAGTTTAGTAAAACTTTTAAAAGATTCAAAAATAGCACTTGATAATAATAGACCTATTGCTATTTTCCCAGAAGGTACTAGAAGTAATACAGATAAATTACGAAAATTTAAAGCTGGAGCAAAAATCATAGCTGAAAAATTTGATTTAAAAGTACAACCTATTATTTTAATAGGTACTGGAAAACTATTTGATTCTAAAAAACTAACACAAAAAAGTGGAAAAGTAATAATTAAATATCTTCCAAGTGTACAAGCTGTAAAAAAATCATCATGGTGGGATGATACACAAAAATTAATGAATGAAGAATATCAAAAAGGATTGTTAGAATATGACATTTAATGCAAGTACAATAGCAGCTGTTGGATTAGGTGGTGCTTTAGGAGCAATTAGTAGATTTTATATTGGACTTCAAGTTGTAAAATATTATCCTCATGAGATACCATTTGCTACACTAGCTGTAAATTTATTGGGTAGTTTTATTATAGGTATTCTTGTAGCACTTTTCTTACATTTTACACCAAATGATACCTTAAGAGGATTTTTAGTTACAGGTTTTTTAGGAGCATTAACTACATATTCTACTTTTGCAATAGAAAGTTTTATACTTTTAGGTAGTAATTTTTGGTATGGATTACTCAATATTGGATTAAATCTGTTTGGAACAATTAGTTTTGCAGCTGTAGGCTATAAAATTATAGCTTATATATTTCGCTTCTAGTTTACTGTTACTCTTTGTAATACTTAACCCTTTTAGTCCAATAAATCTAAAAAAAATTAATAATACTTTATAAACAAATATGATACAATGAGTCAAATTTCTAATTTTAAATAAATTTAATATAAAAAAGGAACAACAATATGAGTATTCCAATTCATAAATATGATGTAGTAATTGTAGGAGCTGGACTTGCTGGTTGTGCAGCAGCTAGAGAAGCAGCTCATGCTGGTTTAAACGTTTGTGTTTTAACAAAACTTCATCCTTTAAGATCACATTCAGGTGCCGCTCAAGGTGGTATTAATGCAGCTTTAAGTGATGAAGATAGTATAGAACTTCACGAGTTTGATACAGTAAAAGGAAGTGATTATTTAGGTGATCAAGATGCTATTAAACTTATGTGTTCTAAAGCACCTGAAACTATTAGATGGGCCGAGAGAATGGGAGCTGCATTTAGTAGAAATGAAGAGGGGAAAATAGCTCAAAGACCATTTGGTGGTCAAAGTAGCCCACGAGCTTGTTATGCAAAAGATAGAACAGGTCTTACACTACTTCAAACTATTTATGAACAAGCTTGTAGAGATGGTGTTACTTTTGATGATGAGTATTATTGTAGTGATATTATATACAAAGATGGAAAAGTAAGTGGGGTATATGCATATAATCTTGTAGATAGTTCAGCTCAAATTTTCAATGCAAGAGCAGTTATGTTTGCAACTGGTGGATATGGTAGAGCTTTTAAAATCAACTCAAATGCACATGCAAATACAGGAGATGCACTAAGTATTGTAGCTCGTCATGGACTTCCTTTAGAAGATATGGAGTTTGTACAGTTTCATCCAACAGGAATTGCTGGAAGTGGAGTTCTAATAAGTGAGGCAGCAAGAGGAGAAGGTGGAAAACTTTTCAACTCTAAAGGTGAAAGATTTATGGAAAAATATGCCCCAAATAAACTAGAATTAGCTTCAAGAGATGTAGTAAGTCGTGCTATTACTCAAGAGATATTAGAGGGTCGTGGATGTGGAGAAAATAAAGATCATGTTCATATTGATCTAACTCATCTTGGTGCAGATTTAATCAATACAAAATTACCAGAATTAAGAGATCTAGCTATTACATTTTTAGGTCAAGATATGATAAAAGAGCCTATTAGTATTGCTGCAACTGCTCACTATAGTATGGGTGGGATCCCTTGTGATAAAGAGGGACATGTAAGAGCAAATACAAAAGATCTTGTAGAAGGTTTTTATGCAGCTGGAGAGTGTAGCTGTGTAAGTGTACATGGTGCAAATAGATTAGGAGCAAATTCAGTTTTAGAAGCTTTATTTTTTGGAAGACATGTTGGTCAAACTATAGTAGAAGATATAAAAAATGGTATACCATTTAATGATGTTCATATATCTGATGTACAAAATGCTATAGATGAGTTAGAAAATATAAGAAAATCAAATGGTGATGAAAGAGTTCCAGCTTTAAGAGATGAACTTCAACAAACTATGACAAATAATGCAGGTGTATTTAGAACAGAAAAATCACTTTTAGAACAAAGAGAAATTTTAAAAGATCTTAAAAAAAGATTTAAAAATATTAGATTAGATGATAAATCAAAAATATACAATACAGATCTACAAGAAGCAGTAGAATTAAGCCATATGATCGATTTTAGTGCATTTATAGTTGAGGGTGCTATTAATAGAAAAGAAAGTCGTGGTGCTCACTTTAGAAATGATTATCCTAATAGAGATGATGAAAAATATCTAAAACATACTATGGCATATATGGATAAAAATGGAAATATCTCAATTGAGTATATGGATGTAGTAATGGGTAATTTTAAACCAGAAGTTAGAACATATTAGGAGAAGATTATGAGTGATGCAAAAAAAATAAAAGTAAAAGTATTTAGATTTAACAAAGCTACTGATTATCTACCACATTATGATACATTTGAGATGAATGTAACAAAAGATGAACTAGTGCTTGATGTAATGAATCGTATAAAATGGGAGCATGATGGGTCTTTTTCTTATAGAAGAAGTTGTCGACATGGTATTTGTGGTTCTTGTGCAGTAAAAGTAAATGGTAAACCTACACTTGCTTGTAAAGATAATGTACTAGAACTTACAAAATTATTTGGTGATGAGCTTGTAATAGAACCTCAAGATATCAAACGAGCATATAAAGATATGGTTATAGATAAAGAGAATTTCTGGAATAAATACAATGAAGTTCAACCATATCTAGTAGCTGATATAGATGAATTTCCAGAACAAGAAAATCTAGTAACTTGCGAAGATGCAAATAAGCTTGATGAGGCAGATTATTGTATACAATGTGGAAATTGTTTTTATGCATGTCCCGCTGTTGAGGTAAATGAAGATTACCTAGGACCTGCAGCTCTTGTAAAAGCTTGGAGGTTTAACTCTGATGTAAGAGATGAAGCTACAAATGAGAGATTAGAAACTTTACAAGAACCAGGTAAAGGTATATGGGATTGTGTAAAATGTAATGAGTGTGCAGAGGCTTGTCCAAAAGAGATAAATCCTATTGATAAGATCACAAAACTTCATCAACAATCATTTAAAAATAATATGCATTTAAAAAATGTAGCAACAAGACATGCTGTAGGATTTAAATGGTCTATTGAAAAACATGGTATCTTAGATGAAGGTGAATTAGTAAGATATAGTGAAGGTAATCTTGGAGTTATGAAACATATTCCAGAAGCTATTGCTATGTATAAAAGAGGTAAGATAGTTATGCCTTGGGAGATGCCAAAATCAAAAAATCTTGATGAGATCAAAAAATTAGTTGATATAGCTTCAACTGCAAAATATTAGGGAGTAAAAAATGGATACTAATAATAAAACACTAAAATATGCATTATATACAGGATGTACTGCAAGAGAATCTACTCCTGAGTTGTTGAAATCTACAATGGCTATAGCTAAAAAGCTTGGTATTGAGTTGGTTTTACTTGATGAAGCTAGTTGTTGTGGAGCTAGTCATCTACAAGATTTTGATGATAATTTATCACTTGTATTAAATGCTAGAAATATTTGTTATGCTGAAAAATTAGAGTTGCCACTTGTTACTATTTGTAATACTTGTCAGTTAAATACAGCTATGGCAAAAGATAGATTAGATAATGATTCTGATTTAAAAGATAAAATAAATGAACAACTAAAAGAGGTAGGATTAGAATATAAAGGTACAAGTGAAGTTAAACACTTTTTATATGCTTTACAAGATGATTTTGGATACGATAAGATAAAAGAGCTTGTAACTAACCCTATTAGTGATATAAATGTAGCTTCATTTTATGGATGTCATAATATAAGACCATCTCATCTACAAAATAAAAGTAATGGTGGAGAAAACTCTTATAAACCAACATCTTTAGATAATCTTGTAGAAGCTTTAGGTGGAAATCCAGTAGAATATGAATCAAAAAATAAATGTTGTGGTTTTCATGTAGAATTACAAAACCCTACAACTGCAAATAAACTAAGTGGAACTGCTATGCTTGATGCTATAGATAACGATGCAGATGTTATGGTGACACCTTGTCCACTTTGTCATTTAAGAATGGATGTTCAACAACATAATATCAGTAAAGAGATTGGTAGAAAAGTAAATATACCAGTACTTCACCTTCCTCAAATGATAGGTATAGCCCTTGGTATTGACCCTAAAGAGTTAGGACTTGATCATAATATAACTCAAACTGGACTTGATCTTGAGGTTCCAAAGTAAGGTTAAACCCTTACTTTACTATATATGACTTGTAATTATTTTAATAAATGTGGAGGATGTTCACTACCATCTGATACATATGAAAATCAACTAAACCAAAAAATAGATCAACAAAAAGAAAAATTTAAAGAATTTTATGATGGTTCTATGGATATTATTAAAAGTAGTGATGGTGCTTTTAGAAATAGAGCAGAATTTCGTATATACAAAACTTTTGATGACGATAATAATTTTAAATTAAATTATGCTATGAGTGATGTGGATAAAAAAGTCCTTATCATTGATAGTTGCTCTATCGTATCTAAAAATATATCAGATCTTATGCCATCTTTATTGTTAAAACTTCAATCTAATAAAACACTAAATTTTAAACTATTTTCTATAGAATTTTTAAGTTCTACAACTTCTGATATTTTAGTAACTTTAATATATCATAAAAAATTAGATGAAACTTGGAATAAAGAAGCTAAAGATTTAGCAGAATTTTTTGGTATTAAGATTATAGGTAGAAGTAGAAAACAAAAAGTTGTTTTAAGCAATGATTTTATAGATGAGAATTTTTTTATAGATAAGCAACAGTTTTATTTTAGATACAATGAAGGTGGATTTACACAACCAAATCAAGGTGTAAATAAACAAATGATATCATGGGTATTAAATAATATAATAGCAAAAGATGATCTATGTGAACTTTATTGTGGTGGTGGAAATTTTACTATACCTTTATCTACAAAATTTAATAAAATTTTAGCTACAGAAATAAGTAAAACATCTATAAAATCTGCAAAGTTAAACACACAATTAAATAATATCAATAATATACAATTTATAAGAATGAGTAGTGAAGAGTTTGTAGAAGCAAAATCTAAAAAACGGGAATTTAGAAGATTAAAACAGGAAAATATTGAACTAGATGATTATAATTTTTCTACTATTTTTGTAGATCCACCAAGAGCAGGATTAGATAATATTACACTAGATTTAGTAAAAGATTTTGATCAAATTATCTATATATCATGCAATCCTGATACACTTAAAAGAGATTTAGAAACTCTTATCAAAACACACAAAATTGAGAGATTTGCTTTATTTGATCA
>Ga0256837_1001719_pt1 | contig 14636 bp, 17 predicted proteins | sample 4562384metaG_FD_185976 | JGI IMG/M metagenome (GOLD analysis project Ga0256837, IMG submission 185976) | Hydrothermal vent microbial communities from Guaymas Basin, Mexico - 4561-384 | ecosystem: Environmental > Aquatic > Marine > Hydrothermal vents | place: Mexico: Guaymas Basin | collected... | reverse complement strand
AGCCGTTCAGGAAGATTTCGATGCTGATTTTGCTACTGACGGGGAGTGTGAAGAGATTATTAAAAGATATGCAAACGAAGAAAATTATCTGATGGACCCTCATACTGCAACTGCTATAAAAGCGTATGAAAATTTAAAAGAAAAAGGAAAGCTCAATAAATATACGGTGGCGTATTCAACAGCCGAGTGGACGAAATTCGCTCCGAGTATCTATTATGCCCTAACAGGCGAGGATGTTGATAGGGAAATTGCCGAGCTTGAAGAAAACACCATTTCAGATAAAGACGCAATTGCCTATATTGAAGCCCATTATGATGTAAAAGCGCCTGAAATGATAAGGGAGCTTTTTGAAAAAGAGATTGTAAATGAAAATATTATTCCAAAAGATGCGATTAAAGAAGAGATTGTCAAGTTTATTAAAGAATGAAAGTAGTTTTTGGAATATATCTTTTTATTCTGGTTGGATTTATTGCCAAAAAAAGTTTTAAAGAAATTGATGAAAAAACGCTGGTAATTTTATCCACATATTTTCTTCAGCCATTTCTTACCCTTTGGGGTATAATGTTAATTCCTATTAATTATGATTTGATTATATCTCCTATTGCTTATCTTGCAGCTGTTTTTGCTGCATTGGTCTTTACCTCTTTTAGTGCTTTTTTTCTTAAAGACAAAAAAGAAAAAATAATAGCCTCTCTTACTCCCCTTATAGCAAATACAGGCAATCTTGGTATTCCTTTAAGTTATGCCCTTTTTGGTGACATAGGCGCTTCTATTGCTACAATGATTAATCTTGCAAACATATTTTTTATTTACTCTTTTGGTATTTTTTTCTTTGCAAAAGGAGAATATCCCTTTAAGGAGGCTTTAAAAAAGATAATAAAAATACCGGTGTTGTGGGTTGGAATAATAGCGCTTGTTTTAAACATAAGCGGTGTTAGCTTTGATAGAGATATTATGAAAATTCTTCAGATGGGAGCGTTTTCGTCTATTGTTGTGCAGCTTTTGATTTTTGGAGCTTATATTGCCCGGGTAAAAATCAAAGAGATTGATTTTAAATTAAGTTTTATAACTGTTATTAATAAATTTGTCGTTTTTCCTGCCGTTTCTTATTTTGTCTTAAAATTTTTTAATTTAAAACCTGTTTTTTTTAAAACTGTAATGCTAGAAATTTTAACCCCTTTAGCTATTACAAATGTAAATTTAGCCGCACTTTTTAATCTCTATCCTCAAAAAGTTGCATATTTGGTGGTTTTGACATCAATTCTGTTTTTAGGAGTTGTTTTTGTGATATAATTAATTTCAAATTAATAAAAAAGGGGAAAAAATGAAGAAGTTTTTTGCATTTTTGTTATTTTTAAGCTCTTTTTTAAATGCAGGTGATTATTTATGGATTTATTGTGGAGTGACAATGAAAAAACCTATAAAAGAGATGGCGAGAGAATTTGAAAAATTTCATCCGGGTGTAAAGGTTAGGCATCTTTTTGGTTCAAGTGGAGTTCTATTTAGAAAATTAATGAGAGCAAAAAGAGCTGATTTATATCTTCCGGGAAGTCCTAAATTTTATAAAAAAGCCCCTGAGCTTTTTTCAAAAAAAGCTGTAATAGGTTATAATCAACTAGCAATTTTTACTCAAAAAGCTAATCCTAAACATATTAAATCATTAGAGGATTTTAAAAGAAGTGATGTAAGAATAGGGCTTGGAGATGCTCACTCATCTGTGGGAAAAGCTGCAAAAGATACTTTAATAAGATATGGGGGAGAGAAATTTTATAATTATGTAAGAAAAAGGGCAAAGATTTATTTTGCATCACCGGAATTAGTCAGTGCTTTAAGAGCCGATGAGGTAGATACAGATTTAAATTGGAGAGCTGTTTATTTTTGGGGTGATAACAGGAATTATGTGGAGTTAATTCCATTACCAACCGAATTTGCACCTAAAAAGCCTTTAATTCTTTCAGTTACCTCTTTTTCTAAACATAAAGATTTGGCTAATCAGTTTTTAGAGTTTGCTTCCTCAAAAAAAGGTCAGGAAATTATGGCTAAGTGGGGATTTAGCAACTCCCGCCGAAACCATCGCCCTTAAGGGCGGTGATGAAAGGCGGATAGAAAAATTCTCGGAAATTAAATTCCCATTGGAATTCTTTTATAAATTTTGTTAAAATTATAAATAACGATAACCAAGTTAAGCCCATAAAACACGTAGGGCTGGAGCAGTCCGAGATGGGGTCCCCACAAAAATCATTTTGTGGGGATTCATTTATGCCTGTGGAGGTAGCTCTGGCGAGGTCTGTTTATACAGACTAGTCATCTACCTATGAAGCAGGAAGCTCCGCTCTTTAGGGCGGGGTAGCTCACATAATTCCCCTTAGTTTTAAACTTAAAATTCCAAAATATTCGTGAATGGCTTTGTAGCTTGCATATAAACTGTGCATATTTGGGAAAAAATCCCACAGTGAATAAATCGGAGATTTATAAAATCCAACTGGTTTTGTAATTATTTTAAAGCCAAAATATTTAAAAATGTAATAACTTCTTTTCATATGGTAAGCACTTGTTACAAGAAAAATTTTTTTTGGCAGTTTTAATTTTTCAAAAAGTTTTTTGGTAAATTTTGCATTTTCATAAGTATCTAAGGATAAAGGTTCAAAATAGGTTTTTATGTGAGAGTTGCAAACGGAACTAATAAGTTTTATATCTTTTTTGGTATATTCAGCTTCATTATCCCTGCCGCCTCCTGTAAAAATAAAAGGTAAATTATATTGTTTTGCTAAAAGCACTCCATAAATTTCTCTTTTAAAAGCATCGGGCTTAGCGTGAAGAATATCGTTTGGATTACTTCCCCCTCCTAAAACTACAACGGCTTTTGGAGTTATATTGTCTTGATAAGAAAAACTCTCAAGCGGGGTTAAAAGCCAGTTTGAAACGGGTTTTATTGACAATAGGTAAAGTGTAATTGCAAAGATAATAAAAATTATTTTAAATCGTTTTGCAAAAACTGAAGCTAAAATAAGTATAATTATAAAAATTCCAGGAGGCAGAAAAATATAAGTAAATAACTTTGATATTACATACATCATAAGGAGTCCTTTTGAATGTAATTATAACAGGTGCAAGCAGGGGAATAGGAAGAGAACTTGTTAAAAGATATTCAAAAAAAGCACATAAAATCTATGCAGTTGCAAGAAATGAAAAAAAACTAAAAGAGTTAGCTAAAGAGTTTAAAAATATTGAGCCTGTTGTTTTGGATTTGGCAAATTTAGAAGATGTAAGGAAATTTGGCAAAAGTGTTAAAAATGTTGATTTGGTAATTTGTAACGGGGCAATTTCTCTTCCACACTCTCCTTCTTTTACACCTTTTGAAGATTTTAAAAAAACTTTTGATATAAATTTTCTGAGTATTCACGCTTTGCTTGAAGGAGTTGTTCCTAATATGAAAAAGGGAAAAATTGTATTAATTTCCTCTTTGGCATCTTTAATTGGAGCTCCAAGTTCGATGCCTTACAGTGCAAGTAAAAGGGCTCTTAATTCATATGCGCAGTCTTTAAGAAACCTTTTAGCTCCAGATATTGAAGTAATAAATATACTTCCGGGCTTTATTAAAACGGATATGACGGTAAAAAATGATTTTTATATGCCATTTTTAATGGAATTAGAAGAGGGGGTTGATGAAATTCAAAAAGCTATTGAGAAAGGCTATAAAGAGTATGCTTTTCCAAAGAGACTTTATTATTTAATTAAACTTTTTAATATGTTGCCACTTTCTTTGCAGGATAAACTATTGCAAAAAGTTGCAAAATAAGATATATTTAGTCAAAAAAGGGTATTAATGATATCTGTTTGCACTTATTGCGGGGTTGGGTGTGAGATTGATGTTGAGGTTAAAGATAATAAAATAGAAAAAATTAAGCCTTTAAAAAGTGGAATTTCAAGTGGAGGGGAGCTGTGTATTAAAGGAAAATACGGGTATGAATTTTTGAATAATAGACTTAATAAACATTTAATAAGTTATGAATTTGTTGAAAAAAACGCCTCTGATATGCCTTTTGATTTACAGGTTAGGCTTGCAAATTTAACCCCTTTTGATGAAAGGTTTTACGAAGCTCCTTTTTCTTTAACAGCTTCAATTGCAGCTTGGAAACTTCAGGATATTATTAAAAAATATACCTCACGCTCAATCGGTGCAATAGGGGGAGCGAGGACTAATATTGAGAGTGCATGGTTTTTTCAGCATTTTGCAAGAAAAATATTAAAAACTCCGAATGTAGATAACTGTGCAAGGGTTTGTCACTCTCCGAGTCTTAGCGGACTTAAAATGAGTATAGGAGAGGGTGCAAGCAGCGTTGATTTTGATTCTATTTTTGATAGCGAGGTTATTTTTGTAATAGGTTCAAACACAACAGAAGCTCACCCTATGGTTGCAAGCAGGATTATTAAAGCTAAAAAAAGAGGGGCTAAATTAATTGTTGTTGATGTAAGGAAGATTCCTTTAATGAAATTTGCCGATATTTCTGTTGTTTTGCCTTTTGAATCAAATCTCTTGTTTTTAAATGCAATTGCAAAAGAGCTTATTGAAAAAGATTTAATAGATACAGAGTTTATTAAAAACAGGTGTGTAAAGTTTGAAGAGTATAAAGAACTTCTTTTAAAAGATAGATATGACAAGAACTTTTTTACAAAATTAAAAGGCTTTGAAGATATAAAAAACAAAATCGAAGAAATTGCAAAACTAATAACACAAAAAACTATTTTTGCATGGGGTCTTGGGGTAACTGAGCATATTGACGGGACTGAGAGTGTAAATGCAATAAGTAACCTTGCAATGCTTACAGGCAATTTTAAAAAAGGTGCTGGGGTATTGCCTTTAAGAGGACAAAATAATGTTCAGGGAGCCTGTGATGTAGGGTGTTTGCCATACTTTTTACCTGATTACATAAGACCTGATGAGAGTGAAATAGGACTTATGACACCTGATATGATAGATGAGATTTTAAAAGGGAATATAAAGGCGATTATCAATATGGGAGAGGATATTTTACATATTCATCCAAACCAAAATAAAATTCATAAAGCCTTTAAGGAGCTTGAATTTTTAATGGTAATGGAAGTTATGGAAAATGAAATTACAAAGAGTGCTGATATTGTATTTGCAGTAAAAAGCGCTTATGAAAAAACAGGAATATATGTAAATGCCGAAAGACGACTTCATTTAAGCAGACCTTTAGTAAAAAGCGAATTGCCAGATGACTGGGAAGTAATAAAAGAGATTGCTAAAAATATGGGAGAGAGTGTAGGTTTTAATTCAAGTGAAGATGTTTTTGAAGAGTGTAAAAAGGAAGTTAGCCGTTTTGAAGGGGCTACTTATGAAAGGCTTGAAAAAAAACCGCTTCAGTGGCCTGTTAAAAAAGACGGAAGCGATTCTCGAGTGCTGCATTTAAAAAAGTTTAGCACTCCTGATGGAAAAGGGCATTTTCATTATCATAAATATCATTTAAGAGGAGAAGTTAAGGATTTAATAGAAGGGAAAAAAAGGTGGTGGCTAAATACAGGAAGGGCTCTTGCCCAATATAACAACGCAGCTCAGACAAAACATAGTCAAAAGCTTATAAAAAGATATGAAGATGATGTTTTACTTGTAAATGAATGTCACAGGGGTGAAATAAGTGAAATTGTAAAATTAAAAAGCATATATGGGGAAAGTAAAGAGCTTAAAGTAAAATTTACAAAATCTGTTAGACCCTATACACTTTTTAGTACGTTTCATTTTGCAAAAAACCGTATAAATTATCTTTTTGGGGATGAGGCTGACCATAAGGTAAAGACTGCAAGGTTTAAAGCTCTTGAGGTTGAGATTGTCAATTTATAGGGCTTTTGCCTTTTTGTATTAAAGTGACAGACTCTTCAAAGAGCCTCTAAGTCCTAATTGCTAAAAAATATTTTAATTTTTATTTTAAAAACATTGACAATACCTGACTAAATAAGCTATAATTTCAATGTTAAATTAATTAAAACTTTAAGGAGGGGAAGATGGCAGAAGTTAAAAAAAGACTTCAAGAAAACAAAGAAGTTACAAAACAAGTAGAAGCTGCACAAGATAATTATGTTGATGAAAGAGTTAAAAAAATTACAGAAGAGGCAGTAGAAGCAATAGAACTTGTTGCAAAAGTAGTTGATTTACTTGATGAAAAACAAAAAGACAAAGCACTTGAAGAAATTGCAAATGTTTTAGGAAAACTTGAAGTATTAATTGCAAGAGACCCTAATTTACAATTAGTTCCTGTTGATGTAAAAGAACAAGTGGTTGACTTTCCTGGAACTGTTGATGATGTTGAAGCTGCAAAAACAGAAATTGTGGCATTAATTAAAGCAGGTGAAGTTCAACTTGCAAGAGATATTATGCTAAACTTAGCAAGTGAACTTGATATTTTTGTTACAGCACTTCCTATAGGAACATATCCGGTTGTATTAAAAGCTATTATTCCTTTAATCGAGCAAGAAAAATATGAGGAAGCAAAAGCGCTTTTAATTGAAGCTCTTGAGACATTAGTTCTTGAAAAGATTGTAATTCCTCTGCCAATTCTAAGAGCAGAGCAGGCAATTATAAGAGCAAACGAGCTTGCAAACGGTGAAAATCCAAATAAAGATGAATTAAAAGAGCTTCTTGCATATGCAAAAGAACAGCTTGAACTTGCAGAAGCGTTAGGATACGGAAAAGTAGAAATTGATTATAAAGACCTTTATGAAGAAATTGAAAAACTTGAAAAAATTCTTGAAGGTGAAGAATCAACAAAAGGTATTTTTGAAACACTTAAAGAAAAATTATCAGCTATTATGGCGAAATTCAATCAGCCAAAAGCTCCTACAAAAATGCCTCAGGCATCAGATAATGAAAAAAAAGAGGAGTCTAAATAAGACTTCTCTATTTTACTCCGTGAGTATTTAAAAACTCCTTTTTACTAATTAGATTTTCTAAAATTGCAAAAAGTATCATAAAATTTATAAAACTTGTACCTCCGTGACTGATAAGCGGCAGGGGTACTCCCACAACTGGTGCTAGATTCATAGTCATTGCCATATTTACAAACGCATAAATAAAAATCATAAGTCCAACACCTATATACATAACTTTTGCAAAATAGTCATCTTTTAATTTTTCAGCTCGTTTTAATAGATACCAGATTAAAATAAAATAAAGCCCTATGATGCTAAGAGCTCCAATAAAGCCAAATCTTTCTACCAAATAAGCAAAAATAAAATCACTACTCGCAATAGGTAAAAATTTAAGCTGGGTTTGAGTTGCCTCTTTTTTACTTTTTCCGCTGATACCTCCGCTTCCTATTGCGATTAAAGACTGTTTTACGTGATAGCTAGGTTTGTTTAAAAATTGTTCTATTCTTTTTTTTTGATAATCTTTAAGAAGATACTTGTATGCTATTGGAATAAATATAATACTAAAGATTCCGATACTAATCCATATTTTTTTATCAACACCTATAATAAACAAAACTCCAAATCCTACAATTAACGTAATAAGAGCAGTTCCTAAATCCGGTTCTTTGGCTATTAAAAAAAACGGAATTATGATATACATAGAGAGTTTTGCAAACTCCTTTAAATTATAAACAGGCCTTGGAGGATATCTGTAAATTAAATATCCAAGCATTAAAAGAAGTGTTGTTTTCATAAATTCTGAGGGTTGAATGGTTAAATTTAAAAGAGGAATTTTTAGCCATCTTTTAGCACCTAAAATGCTTATTCCGAAAAAATCAACCATAAAAAGCAGTCCTACATTCAACCAATAAACAAAAGGAATAAGCCATAAAAATCTTCTTATAGGAATTAAATAGACAATAATAAAGGCAATAATCCCTATTCCTATATAAAGGAGTTCTTTATAAAATAGTTTATGGGATATTTCATTTACTAAAAACAGACTAACTGCTATAAAAGGTAAAAGAAGAAGAATTAAAAAAAAATCAAACTTCTTTATTGACATGGATTTTTTATATAGTGTTCAAATAGATTTTCTAATTTTTCAGAAAGTTTTCGCGAATTTTTATCTACTTCTTTAAATATTTCAATAACTTTGTCTTTTTCTTTAAGACACGTTTTTGTTTTTGTGCACTCAAGTGCTTTGTTTGTAAGGTCGTGAATATTTTTGTGATATTTATTTTTAATTTCTTTATACTCTTCTAAACATCCGAATTTTTTAATTGTTTGCTCATCATTTAACCATCTTCCAAATTCACATTCATCTGAAGATACCTGATGTATCTCTTCTTCTCCTACTACAGCTTCGTAAGCGTTTAGTTTATAAATTAAATGGGCAAGTTTGGCTAAGTCAAGATACATTCTTGTCAGAGCAAAATCAACATTATTTCTGTTTTCCTGAGCTTTGTTTCTAAATCCTAAAATAAGATGGCTAACTATATCAATATCTTCTTTTGAAGCGTTTGCCATATGGTTTATGGTGTCTGCATTTGCCTGAATGTCGCTTGTTTCTTGTTGAAGGGTTTTAATTGTTATTGAAATTTCTGAAGTGGCTTTTTGGGTTCTCTCTGCAAGTTTTCTAATTTCGTCCGCAACAACTGCAAATCCTCTTCCGTGTTCGCCTGCACGAGCCGCTTCAATTGCGGCATTAAGAGCTAATAAATTTGTCTGGTCTGCAATGTCTGTAATAAGTTCTACAATTTTTCCAATTTCTTCTGCTCTTTGAGAGAGCATATTTATAGATTCATTTGTGTGTGCTATAAATTCAATAAGTTCGTTTAAAACATTTGTTAGATTTTCTATTTTTTTAGCCGAATCATCAGCTCCTTCATAAATTTCTTTGGATAATTCATCTATTTTCAGCATAAATTTTTTTAAATCTATATTAAAAGAATCTTTAATTTCATTAATTTGGGCTTTTATTCCTCCCCCTAAATTGTTAAGAGTAATAAAAAGCTCGCTTCTTGCCTGTTCTTTAATGGCAGTTGAAATTGCTTTTATAGCTTCGTTTATCATAAGGACTGTGTTTCTAAATCTTCCTTTATATCCCTGAGGAGCTATGTCTCTATAATCTATTCCGTTTTCTGCGGCTGTAATAGATTCTTTTATGTCTCTTTCAAATGCTTCAAGCTGGTCTAATAAATCATTTACATCCCAAGCCATATTGCTTAGCGGGTCTTGCGGGTTTATGTTTGTAATTCTTCCTTCAAAATCACCGTTTGCAGCGCTTTTAATAAGCTTTTGAATTTTTAAAAGTAGTGAAGATTCTTTTTTTGATTTTATAAATAAAGGAGCTAAAGCTACAATTAATCCTACAGAACCTAAGGCAATTATAATTAAATCGTTTTTATAGATGCCATATAATGCAATTATGCCTAATAATATGGATACTGATATATTAAATATTTTATAGTTCATTAATAATTCCTTTTTGAATTTTTATCATTAATTCATTAAAGCTCATTCCCTTTTCATTTAAGAACTCTTCAACCGCTTTTAACGAGCCTTCCATTCCCTCTGTTTGTTCAATTTCTTTAAGCTGCATATAAAGGGGTTCTATAATCTGTTTAAAGCCGTCTATTGGCTTTCTTCTTACTGAATAATAGCCTATTATCTGTTCGTTTATATTAAAAGTAGGGGATATGTTTGCAAACACCCAGTAAAACCCTCCGTCTTTTCTTAAGTTCTTTACAAATCCAAACCACTCTTTTCCATTTTGAATATGCTCATAAAGTATTTTAAAAGCACATCTTGGCATATCTGGATGTCTTAAAATATTGTGTGGTTTTCCTAAAAGTTCCTTTTCCTGATATCCGCTTATTTTAATAAAAATTCTGTTTCCATATAAAATTCTGCTTTTCAAATCAGTTTTTGAGACTATAAAATCCTCTTCTTTTAAAAAAACTTCTTTGTTAATAGGAGTAACTTTCGGTTTTTTCATAAATTCTCCTTTAATTTGACCGCATCTATTCCAAGATGTGCCGGTGTTTCAATATCATCTAAACTTTTTATAAGATAGACGATTTTTGTGTCTAAAAGATATTCATTTGCAATTTTTTGAAATTTTTTTGCATTTTCTATATTATCGGTAAAAACATATTTAGCTTTAAGGTTTGATACAAAAATAAGTTCTTTAATGTTATTGATAATAACTCCATATGCTATGTTGTTTATTTTGCAGAAATTAAATACTTCTAAAGAAGAATCGCAATAATGAAATACGAGTGTGGAATTTGGAGGGGTTTTTTTGATATCTTCAATTGTTTTTACCCTTACAAATTTTTCATTATTAAATGGGGGTTCAAGAATTATCATAACATTCCCTGCAGATATTTTTTCCGTTAATTTTTTTAATTTCTTCTTTTGGATAAAATGTTTGGCATTTATCGCATAAAATTAAATCTTTGCTTTCATCTGTATTTTCATTTTTAATCTCTTTTTTCTTAAAAAAAAGAAAATATACAGATGCTATTATTATAAGAAAAAGAATCAATTTTCCCATTTTAAGCCTTTATGAAAACGTAGTTTCTGTTGTTTTTTGAACTTATTTTGGCTTTTATATCTTTTAATTCGTCAAAAACATTAGAGCCTTTATATAAAAGTATTGTACCATCTTTTTTTATAAAGGGTTTTGCTATTTTTAGTATTTCAGGAGTAGGCATTACGGCTCTGCTTGTAATTAAATCCGCTTTTTTTATATCTGTTTGTTCTAATCTTTTTGGCACTATTTCTACGTTTTTTAAACCTAAAATGGTTTTTAAGTAGTTTAAGAAACTATATCTTTTTTTTAAGGGTTCAACTAAATACCATTTAGTTTCTGGCATAGCTATTGCTAAAATAAGCCCCGGAAATCCAGCTCCTGTTCCTATATCTATTGCGGTTTTTGATTTTTTTAAAGAAGGCTCAATTTCAAGCGGATACAAACTGTCTTCAATTTGAAGTTGAATTTCCTCTTTTGTATTGTAATTTGTAAGTTTGTGTATTTTATTCCATTTTAAAAGCTCATTTGTAAATTTTTCGAATTTATTCATCTTTTTCCTTTGCATATATTATCTTCAATCATAAGATATTCATCTTTTGAGAGAATTTTTAATCTACTTAAAATAGGGAGTAAGAGCCTAAAATACCATTTTGGCATTTCAATGATTATCGGGTTTTTATTGAATTTTTTAAAACCGTCTTTAAAAATTTTTTTCATTGAGACAATTTCTTTTCCGCATATTTCAAATTCGCCTTTTAAATTCTCTTTTATTATTTTTTCTATAATTTTTGCTATTTTTTCAATTTCAACAGGGGCTACTTTCATTTTTGGTACAAAAATTATTGGGAGATTTTTAAATTTTTCTAAGTCTTTGTAAAGTTTTTGATTTTCTCCAAGTATTATGGAAGGTTTTAAAATTGCATAATTTTTTAAGTTCTTTTTTATAATCTCTTCTCCTAAGGCTTTTGTTTGATGGTATCTTGATGGATGTTCTTTTTTACTTCCAAGAGCTGAGAAGTGGATTAGTTTTTTGTTTTTTAATTTTGGAAGTAACTCTTTTAACTTTTTGATATGAGATTGTTCATATGTATATTTTTCCTCTTTTAAAATTCCTATTGTGTTAATTACAATATCGGCTTTATCAATCTCCTCTGTTAGATTTTTTTTAAAATACTCTTTTAAATATTCTCCTACAAATCCGTTACTTGTTATATAAATTTTATAATTTATGTCCAAGTTTTTCCTTTTTTGTTCTCAGATAATTTTCATTAAAAGGGTTTGGTTTTATTTTAATAGGAAGTCTTTCAATAACCTCAATTTCTTTTAAAGCAAACTCTTTTCTTGGGTTGTTTGTAAGAAGTTTTATTTTTTTTATGTTAAACTCTTTTAAGATTTTTTCGACTATACTAAAATCCCTCATATCCGCTTCAAATCCTAATTGATGGTTTGCTTCTACGGTATCAAAACCCCTGTCTTGAAGGGCGTATGCATTTACTTTGTTAAAAAGCCCAATGCCTCTGCCTTCCTGTCTGAGATAAATTATCATTCCCCCGTGTTTTTGAATTTCTTTCATTGCATATTCAAGCTGTTCTCCGCAATCGCATTTTAAAGAGCCTAAAGCGTCTCCTGTTAAACATTCACTGTGAATTCTTATAATGGGAATTTCAGGGAGCTTTTTTGTAAAAATTACAAGATGTTCTTTTTCATTTTCTTTAAATGACTGAATTTTAAACTCTCCGAATTTTGTAGGAAGGTTTGCAATTTGAGATTTTTCCAAAAATGCTCCTTTTTTGATAAAATTATATCTAAAAGAAAGGATAGATATTGAGACATTTTTTATGGCTTGTAGATTTTTCAAAAGATGAAATTCAAAAAATTATTGATTTAGCTTTTCAAATTAAAAAAGAGACAAAAGCCAATATTTTTAAACCTTATTTAAAATACAATCAGCTTGCAATGATTTTTGAAAAAAGCTCAACCCGTACAAGAGTCAGTTTTGAAGTTGGAATTAATCAGCTTGGGGGAAATGGTATTTTTTTAAGCAGTCGCGATATTCAGTTAGGAAGAGGGGAACCCCTTAAAGATACTGCAAGAGTTATAAGCTCTATGGTTGATTTGATAATGATTAGGACTTTTGGACAAGAGAGATTAGAAGAGTTTGCAAAATACTCTAAAGTGCCTGTAATCAACGGACTTACAGACCTTTGTCATCCGGTTCAGCTGCTTGCAGATTTAATGACTATGATAGAATTTAAAAAATTTGATTTTGAAAATCCTAAAAACACAATCGTAGCATATGTAGGTGATGGTAACAATATGGCAAATTCATGGGCAATTTTAGCGGCAAAACTTGGATTTGAACTTAGAATTGCGACTCCAAAAGGATATGAAATTGATGAAGGTATAAGAGAAAAAGCCCTTGAGTTTGCAAGAAAAAGCGGGGCTGAGCTTATTTTTACAAATGACCCAGAAGAAGCTGTAAAAAATGCCGATGTGGTTACTACAGACACGTGGGTGAGTATGGGGCAAGAAGATGAAAAAGAAAAGAGAATAAAAGATTTTAGAGGTTTTGAAGTAGATGCTAATATTATGGGGCTTGCAAAAAAAGATGCGATTTTTCTTCACTGTCTTCCGGCTTACAGAGGATATGAAGTAAGTGAGGATGTGTTTGAAGCTCATTCTGATGAAATATTTAAAGAGGCTGAAAATAGACTTCACGCTCAAAAAGGACTTATGGTATGGCTAAAGAAACAGCAAGAAAAATAGATTCAAAAACTATAGTTAAGTGTAATGACTTAGAAATAATTGAAGGGGATTTAAACAATCCTCTTTGGGTTATGCTAACTCCTCAGCAAAAAGTAAAAGTTGTGCTTGATGTTGATGAATATATGAGTATGATGGAAACTTTAAAAAAGGCAATGAAAGAGAATATAGATTTAAAACTTGAAAAAGAGATTTTAAGTGAATTCCCTATAGATTATGAAGATGTAAGGGCAGTTGTTTTAGAAGAGATGAAAAGTTCTGATAAAAGTATTAAAGAGATAGTGGAAAAAGTAAAGCTTGAACATCCTAATCTTTTTTATAATCTTGATTTAGATAAAATCTTCTAAAAGATAAGTTTTTTCCTTTTGTTAATTTTTTCTTGACAAAAATTTTTTTATTTATTATAATTTTCTTGTAGCAATTTAATTGCAAATAGGAGGTGCCATATGGCATGTGAAAAAGATACAAAAGAAATGGCACAAAAAATAGAAGAAACTAAGGAGGTAAAAATGGAAGAAATTAAAACTCAAGAAGGTGTATTAGTTCTAAAGAATATACCGGAATTTAAAATGGAAGCTTATGATGCGGCAACAGGGCATTATACAGAAGTTAGCAGTGATGATTATAAAGGAAAATGGACAGTAGTATGTTTTTATCCGGCAGACTTTACATTTGTATGTCCAACTGAAATCGCAGCAATGAACGCAGCATTACCATTTTTAAAAGAATTAGGTGTTGAGGTATTAGCAGTTTCAACTGATACAAAATTTTCACACAAAAGATTTGTAGAAACTGAGCCGCTATTAAAAGACCTTAAACTTACAATTGCAGCTGACCCTACTGGAGAAGTTACAAGAAAATTCGGTGTAATGATTGAAGGTGCCGGACTTGCTCTTAGAGGAAGATTTTTAATCAATCCAGACGGACAAATTGTGGCTGAAGAAGTTCAAGCTCCACCAGTTGGTAGAAGTGTAAAAGAATTCTTAAGACAAATTATGGCTCACCAATATGCATATAAAACTGGTGAAGTATGTCCTGCAAACTGGAGACCTGGTAAAAAAACTCTTCCGGTTAATACAGATATTGAACCAATGACAGGAAATGTTGGTAAATATGTAAGTTTAGAAGATTTAATTGATGAAAATGATGTAAAAGAGATGGAAGAAATGTTAAAAAAATTCAAAGAGCTTAACATTTAAGCTCTTTTTTTCTTTTCTTTAAAGTCGGGGGTCTTTAAAGAGAAGAAAAAAGAAAGGTTAAAATGAAAAATTATAGAAATTTACTTGAAGAATCAAATTTAAAAACAACACCTCAGCGTCTTGCAATATTAAAAGAACTCGATAAACAAGGACACGCAAGTATTGAAGAGATTTATGAAAGCATAAAAGAGATGTTTCCAAGTATC
>Ga0256837_1001718_pt1 | contig 14640 bp, 11 predicted proteins | sample 4562384metaG_FD_185976 | JGI IMG/M metagenome (GOLD analysis project Ga0256837, IMG submission 185976) | Hydrothermal vent microbial communities from Guaymas Basin, Mexico - 4561-384 | ecosystem: Environmental > Aquatic > Marine > Hydrothermal vents | place: Mexico: Guaymas Basin | collected... | reverse complement strand
CAAACAAGTTGAGAAGTGTGTATTTGGTAGAGAGGGTGCTAATACTAAAATTATAGATGCAAATGGTGATGTAGTAGAATCTACTGATGGTGAGTATGATAATTATAAAAAAATATATCAAGAATATGTTGATTTTCCGAAAGATTCAAAAGGCTCAAAATACCAAGCAGGTGTTTTCTTTGCTTATGAAGCTTGTGGAATGAGTTTTAGAAAAGGCTCAGAAATTATGGATAATATGAGTAAATTTGTTGGTCATATTGTAGTTTAATTTACAAATTTTTAATCTAAAATCTTTAAAAACTATTTTTTAAGGATTTTAAGATTATCTCTTTATGGTTCATTGATGAATCTGAATTTAGTACCATTTTAAGCATATCATCATTTAAAAACTTTACATAAAAAGATTTTATATATTTATAGCTATAGCTTTTTTTGATAGTTGGATAGATATACTTTTTACTAATATCAAGTTGCATAAACATAAATAGAGTAAAAGTTACAATAATAACAACCTCTACAATAGTTATAATTTTTGCAAAAACCATTTTAAGTTGAGCATTATTTATAAATTTTGCACTAAATGAATATATAAAACTCCATGAAAAATAGATAATTAAAGCATTTAAACTAAACCCTATAAGTATGAGTATAGTGTAGGTATCAGCTTTTATAATATGCCATTTACTTAGGTGTACCCCAGTATATATAGCGAACTTTGTACTTATACTTATAAGAGCAAAAACTTTAAAATACTCAAAAACTTTTATATATGTTTTTCTTTTATAGTTGTAGTAGATACCAAAAGAGATAATTAGAAGTAGAAATATATCTATGAGTAGATATAGATTAATAAATTTCATTTTACTTACCTAGAACTTAAAAAATTTGAAGCTCTAGTAAACCTTGCCATATTACAGAGCTTAGGATTCCTGCTGTAAAACCAGCAATAATATCATCACCCATTACACCAATTCCACCTTTCGCTTCACGGTCAATTCTACCTATGATAGATGGTTTAGCTATATCAAAGTATCTAAAAAGTGCAAATGATAAGATTGATTGGATTAGAAATCCATTTTCTAATGTTGTAACTTCACCCATACCTATACTAATAGCAGGAGCAACACTAAGTGCAAACCACATCCCCGCTAACTCATCTATAACGATTCTTTTATCATCATGGATTCCAGATGTTTCTTCGTATCTATTTATAGCACGAATAGCAATTATACTAATAAGAATCGTAGCTAAAAATAGTGTTTGAGGTTCAAAATATATGAGTATTAACATACCTAATGGTAATGATACTAATGTACCAACAGTTCCTGGTGCTTTTGGAGCTAATCCACTATATCCTAAAGTTATAAAAAACCAATTCATAATTTATCCTATGTTAGTGATGTTGTTTGGTAGAGTTTCATTAACTCTAAATAAAAATCTTGTTCTGTATGCTCTTCTAAAAGACCAGTAGCTGGTAAAATATCATAATATAATTTACCAAGATTTTTAAATCTATTTGGAAGAATTCTGGATAATAAAAAAGCAGAAATCTCTTTTCTCATTAAAACAGCAGGTGGTAAGATACCTAACTCTAAAAGCTCTAGTATAGAATCTGAATGATATGATGTTTGGTGATGTTGACCATGTGGACAAGTATCTTTACTCACAAGTGTTGTACATTGGTCACAGTAAACATACTCACTAGCTATCACTACATCTATATCGATTCCAACAAGTTTATCTATGATAGATTTATTGGAATTACAATCATAATACATTCCTAAACCAGCATGGTTTCTACCAACTACAAGTCTATCACAACCATAATTTTTTGCAACAATAGCATCAATAATTATCTCATTTAACCCTGCAAAAATATAACTATTTTCTAGTGGAACTATAACTACTCTATTTTTTGGTAAAAAGTTATTTATAAAGTATTCTAAAGTCTCTTTTCTTAAATCATAATTTAGATTAGCACTCTCATAAGGTTTAAGTAAAAAGATTACAAGTAAATCAGTAGAATCTAAAGTTTGACGAATTAATCTTTCATGCGCACGATGAAGAGGATTTACAGCCATAAAAAGTGAAGCTGTATGTTTAGCATTTATAAGCTTTTTAGCATCTTTTATTTTTTGTAGATTCTTACTTGGGGCATGATTTATAATTTCATAGTGACCATTAATAGCCCAGTTCCCAAGTCTTTTTGTAGTAGCCATAACACCAGGGTGAGTTAAATCATCTGTACCGTATATATGTTTAATTCTATCAGTTGGGTTGATTCTAAAAATCTCATCAACTACAAGTGTTGCAAACTCTTTTTGTTCACAAAGTATAGTTATCTCTTCTCCATGTTTAAGTGTAGATAATACTTTTTCATTTCTTTTTCCAGCTGGTGCTAAGATAAACGGAAAAGGAAATGTTTGCCCCTTAACTAATGAGCTATCTAAAACTAACTGAGTTTTATTTTTTCCCATAAGATTAGAAACAGGGTGTAAAAGACCATCTTTAACTAACTCTAATGCTGAGGCTGCTTCTCTATCTATAAGAAGTGTTTTATTTTTTCTTGATGATGTCATACTTTTTTCGTTTTTCCCATAAACTTTTTCTACTAATACCTAGTTTTTTTGATAGTTCAGTATCTGGAAACTTGTGTTGATAATTAAGCACTATAAACTTAACATAATCTTCTATTGGTAAAATATCACCCTCTTCAAAAACATTGTTATCACTTTTAATCTCTACAACACGGTAGTCAACATTTTCTATTTTATCATTACTAGATACAATTATTTGTTTGTTAGCTATTAAACCACAAAAGTTTTTTCTATCATTCTCTTTTAGAGTTTGGTAGTCAGTTATATATACTATATCATTTTGAGGTAGCGAATTTAGCTCAGAGATAGCTTTTGAATCTGTTAATGATATAAAATGGATAGCTTTATTTTTTTTCTTTGCATATTCAAAAGCAAAAGCATCAGCATATTTTTGAAAACTTGATGAAATATATAAAGGTAAATTTACATTATCGTAATCATGCTCTTTTGTAACACTTGAAAATGTATGATTCAGATATTTTTCATAAGCTTCATTTCTTTTTTTAAGTTTTTCATAGTCCTGATAATGGTTTATCTTTCTAATTAACTCTTCAATCATAAATGGTTTTAAAATATAATCTTTTGCACCAGCAGATAAAGGTTTTGAAACAGTATCATTACTGATATATGAAACCATAAGAATTACAATAGAGTTCTTAAAATATTCAATGATAGGATTAAAATCTTGACCATTTATATTTGTTGATAGTAAAACAACATCGTAACCTGTACTTTTTACTGCATCTTTTGTAGATGTACACATCTCACAATTATGTCCTTGTTCACCTAGCTTTGTAGCTATGCTTTGTGCTAAATAGATCTCATTTTCTATTATTAGTATTTTCAATTTTTTGTCCAATCATAATATTTTATATTTGCATTTGCAATAACTCCAACACCCTCACCACGACCTATAAAGCCTAGCTTTTCAGTTGTTGTTGCTTTTATATTTACTCTCGAGCTATCTATACTTAGTATATCAGCAAGTGTTTTTCTCATTTGTAATTTATACTTATTTACTTTTGGTTTTTCTGCTGTAATTGTTAAGTCAATATTTACAATAAGAAAACCAAAGTTATAAATTTTTGTAATTACTCTTTTTAGTAACTCTTTAGAATCTATACCTTTATAAGTATCATCATTATCAGGAAACATCATCCCAATATCACCCATCCCAGAAGCACCGAGTAGGGCATCTATAAGGGCATGAATAGCTACATCCCCATCACTATGTGCTTTAAAACCAAAATCTGATTCTATTTTAACTCCACAAAGAAACATCTCACCTTTAGTATCAAAAGCATGAACATCAAAACCTGTCCCAGATAGTATATCTTTAGATGGTTCTTTTAAACATCCTATCTTTTTCAAATCTTCTATGAATGTAATTTTATGAGCATCATCTTCACCTAGTATAAACTCTCTTGAGCCACTAACTGCAACTATAGCACTACTTTCATCAGTAAATTCTTCATCTGTTAGAAGAGCTTTTTTTAGAATAGAAGTTGATGATAACTGAGGTGTTTGAACTCGTTTAACTTTATCTCTATCTATTGTCTTATCTTCATAAACGATAGTATCACTTACTTTTAGATATGGAACTATAGAATCTGCTTTATCTTTGAAAGATATTATTTTTGCTAATAACTCTTTACTAACACAAGCTCTAGCAATATCACTAACAAGAACATAGTCTGTTTCAACAATATCTAAAGCATTTCTAAGTGATTGTTGTCGAGTGTTACCACCCTTCACAAAACTATAATCAGCATAATTTTTCATAAACTCTATCTCATCAATAGAAGAGGCTATAATGATTTTATGAAAAAAACCAGTTTTTTCAAACTTCTGTGCTACAAATTGCCACAATGGAGTATTTTCACTTCTAAGCCATTGCTTTTTTACATCTAGTTCAAAACGGCTAGAACTACCCGCTGCAAGTAAAATAAGGGTTAAATCAGACAATTAAATATCCTATGTCATTAAAGTGTTACGAAATTATACATTAGTAAGCTTTTTTTATCTTGATAGTAACTAAATAGAAATTTAGCTAAAATTCAGATTATATTTTAAGTGGATAAATTTTTTATGAATGAAGCTCAAACAAGAACAAAGTTAATTGATGGTGAACTTATAGAGTGTGGTTGGAATATTTCTGATATTACAAAAGTGATTCAAGAGTATGAGATAAAACTTGATGATTCATTACCACCTTTTTTTGATAAAACTAAAAGATATGTTGATTATGCTTTACTAAATAAAACAAATCATATTATAGCTATTGTTGAAGCTAAAAGAGATTCTAAAAGTGTAGAATCTGCTAAAACACAAGCTGAATACTATGCTAAAAGAATTAAAAATACTCAAGGGTTCGCACCATTTGTTTATATAACAAATGGATTTGAAATAGAGTTTTGGGATACAGAAAATTATCCAATACGAACAGTTTTATCATACCATTCAGTTGATGACTTAGAAGCTTATAGAAAACGAAATGACAAACATATAAAGCTATCATCTGAGCTACTTAACAAAGATATAGCAGGACGATACTATCAAACAAATGCTATTACTAAATCACTTGAAACATTATCGGCTAAACATAGAAGTATTTTATGGGTTATGGCTACGGGAACGGGTAAAACTAGAACAGTTATATCTTTTGTAGATGTTTTACTTCGTCAAGGATTCATTAAAAGAGTTTTATTTTTAGCAGATAGAAGAGAGTTAGCTAATCAAGCTATGGATAACTTCAAAGAGCATTTACCAAACCAAGTAAAAGAGAGAATTGAAACGGGAAGTTTTGAAAAGAACAAAAATCTTTATGTATCAACTTACCAAACTATGATGAGTTTAGTCAAAAAAATAGATATATCACAAGGCTTTTTTGATTTAATCATTGCCGATGAGAGCCATAGAAGTATTTATAACTACTATGGGCAACTCTTTTTAAAATTTGATGCTATAAAATTGGGTTTAACTGCTACACCTGTTGATTTTATAGATAGAGATACATTTAAGTTCTTTATGAGTGAAAAAGGAAATCCTACTTTTACTTTTACTTATACTTATGAAGAAGCTTTAAAAGATAAATTTTTATCCCCTTATGATGTTATAAATGTAAAAACAAATTTTTTAGATGATGGCATAAGGTTTAATCTTCTTCCAAAAGAGGAGCAAGAGAGACTTTTAGTAGATGGTTATAGTGGTGAAGAGATAGACTTTGAGGGTTCAAGTGTTGAAAAAATGGTTAAAAATGACGACACAAATAGATTGATTCTCACTACACTTATAGAAGATGGATATAAAGACCCTAAGACAAATTTACCTGCTAAAAGTATTATATTTGCTATCAATAAACCTCATGCTTATAGACTTGCGAAGCTTTTTGATGAGCTTTACCCACAATATAATTCAAAAGTAGCAAAAGTTATAGTCTCAGGTTTGAACAATACAGATGAACTTTTGAAAGAGTTTATAGATAAACATGAAAACAATGGAAGTGAATTTAACATAGCTATATCGGTAGGGATGCTCGATACTGGTGTAGATATTCCTAAACTTATGAATCTTGTATTTGCTAAACCTATCTACTCAAAATCAAAATTTTGGCAAATGATAGGGCGAGGAACTAGACTTTATGATGGGGATTATAAAAAAGAGAAATTTGTAATTTTTGACTTTTGGGGTAATTTTGAATACTTCAATGAAAAACCAAGTGGAGAGACTCCACAAGAGCAAAAAAGTTTACATAGGGCGATTTTTGAGCAAAATATAGAGTTACTTAAAAACCTAAATGTAGATGATTCTAAACTTCTAAAACAAGAGATAAAAAAGCATATAGAGCAGATTCCAAAAGATGACTACTTTGTGAAGCAATATCTAAAAGAGTTAAACCCTTTTTTAGATGATTTTGAAAACAATTTAGTGAGTTTAAGCACCATATCTAAACTATTTGACAGAATTACTGTAAAAAATTATAGTGAGTTGAGATTCAGACTACAAACAAAAAAGCTACAAACTTACAAAGTGATTCAAGATGATGATAAACTTCAAAAAAGTATAGAAAAAGTTGTAAATGATGTTTTTAGACTTCAAAAAACTATAACAGAAGTTAAGAATCAAGATGAACTTCTAACACAAGCTGAAGATGGACTTTTTTGGTTGGAACTTGACTTTGTAGAGATAAATGCCACTACAAACATCTTAGCCCCTCTCATGGTTTACAAATCTAAACAAGAGGTTTCAAAAGAGTATCATTTTGACCTAAAAGATGCTATAAAAAGTAAAACAGATATAACTATAAACCATCTTAGTGTAGAGTTAAAAGCTTATGATGAGCATATACTTCAAGTGATTCAAAGACTTACAAATGAGAATCCAACTCTACAAAAACTGTTTGTAGGTATAGCTTTAGAGAACAAAGATATTCAATCTTTAAAAGATGAACTTTTAAAAGAGGATATAGAGGTAGAGAAACTAAGTGAACTGTTTGAGTGTAAATCTAACGATATTGTAGAAATATTTAACCACATCATAAACAAAAAAGAGTACAAACTCCCACACCTTTTAGATGGCTTTTTAAACAAACATAAACTAAACTCAAACCAAATAGAGTTCATAAAAGCGATAAAGCACTATGTAGAGGAAAAACACGACATAAAAAGGGTAGATTTAGTAAAAAACCCATTTACAAAATTTCACAAGATCGGAATCCAAGGGATGTTCAAAGGTTCACTGATGATGGAACTTGTTGAGATAATTGATGATAAAAAGATTTTTTGATATATAATTAGATAAAATCTAATAGAAAAAAGGTGGATATAAATGATAGATTTAAGACAAAAAGCATTTAATAATATTAGTAAAATCATTGCTATTAGTAGATATGATATAGAGCAAAGACAGTTAATAAATGATTATGGATTAAACATTCATTCTGAAAATTGGTTTAGAGATATATTCAATTTTGTATATGAATACTCTTTTGAAAATGCCAATTTTGAAAATCAAAATATTGCTCATATAGATTTAATTGATAAAACTAATAAATTAATATATCAAATTACAACAACAAGAACAAAAGAAAAAATTGAAAATACACTCAAGGCACTTGATAATAAAATATATACGGGATACTCTCTTAAAATATTTTATCTACTTGATAAAGCAAATCCAAATAAAAATACAGAATTAGAACTAAAATACAATATTAATTTAAAAGATTGTTTATTAGATTATACAGATTTAATAACTGATATTAATAATCTTGAAACAGCCAAACTTATAGAATTAAATAATAAATATTTTGATGGAATAGAGGAAAAATATACAGAAGAGATAACATTAAATTTAGTTTTTAAACACCTACTTAAAAATCATACAACAATAAAGCTAAATTATGATGATGACTTAGGAAGTATAGATATAACAAAAAAGATAAATCTTAATAATCTAAACCAAAAAATAATAAATAAAATAAATAATGGGTTAGAGTATATCTCTATAATAAATGAAATTGATAGTGAAGATAATTTGCTTAGTGAACTAAGAAGTTTAGTTGTTGAAGATTTATATAGGGAAGTTTTATTGAAATTGTTGGCTACGAAGGTATCTAAAAAAGAGATAGAAAATAAAACAATTTTAGAGCTTCATAATTTTTCAAAATCATATGATATGAATTTTAATAAAGTGATACATAATTTATATCTATTGTTAGAAAATAAAATAGATATAAAAGATTTTAATTCAACTTCTATAAGTTGGATTATTATAGCTTTTTTCTTTGAGATATGCGATGTAGGGATAAAAGAATGATAATGCCATCTAAAGTTGTAAAGCCAGTAGATAGTTTAATCTCTTTATCTTCAACGGTTATAGAAATATTACAAGAAAATAGTATGGATTTAGATGATTTATTAGTAGAGTTCAATACTAGATACTATAAAGAGATTACAATAGAAAAATTGATTTTATGTTTGGATTTTCTATTTATAATAGATAAAATAAAGGATGAAAATGAAATTATTACAATTAACATCTGATAATAAAAAGTTTAATACTATAAATTTTCAAGATGGATTAAACATTGTCGTAGGTTCTCAATTAACCAAAGAGAAAAAAAAATCTATTAATGGAGTTGGTAAAAGTATATCTTTATCATTAATTCATTATATGTTTGGTTCATCATTTAAAACACCAACAGAGAAAAAATTAGAAAAATATTTAGCTACCTATGGATTTTTTGAATTAGTTTTTTCACATAAAGAAGTTGAGTACCTTATAAAAAAAGATTTTTCACAAACTCATTATTATATAAATGGGGAAAAAGTTTTAAAAACGAATTATCCAAAAAGATTAAATAAAATCTTTTTGAATAATGATGAAGCTAAACCATCATTTAAGCATATACTAAATACATTTGCTAGGCGATATAGTAGTGATAGTGGAATGATTTATTATAGTAATATTCTCACTCAACAAGGGCGACCAATAGAGGATTATCAGCAACAATATACAAATTTATCATTACTTGGTGTTGATATGGCATTGGTGAAAAGAAGTTTTGAGATTAAAGACAAAATTGCTAAGTTAAAAAAAGCTGAAATTACAATTAGAGATTATGAGAAAGCCTTAGATAAAACAAATATAGATGATATAAAAGATGAGATTGAAAGATTAAGTATAGAATTAGAAAATTTTGTGATAGCAGAGAATTTTGATAAATTAAAACAAGAGGCAGATAGTTTAACAGAAGAGATAAATAATTTTAGAAATGAGATATTTTTTAAAACAAAAAAACTTAAACTAAAAGAGTTAAACTATGAAAATTCTGAAAATACTAATGTTGATATAAAAAAGATAGAGGAACTTTTTAATGAGGTTAATTTTTTCTTTGAAGCGAAGGTAACAAAAAGATTAGAAGAATCACAAGAGTTTCATAATAATTTGATAACTAATAGAAAAAAAAGATTGTCTCAGGAGATGAAAGAGTTAAATATTTCATTAGAAAAATCACAACTTAGTATGGATTCTATTTCTCAAAAACGGGATTCTATATTAAAAGATTTAAATAATAAAGGTGCTTTAGAAGAGAGAGATACACTAAAAAATAGGTTGAAAACACTCGAAAATGAAAAAAATGATTTAGAAAAGTATGAACATATTTTAAGTGACTTTAAAAAAGATAAAAGTTCATTAGAAGTTGATGATGCTATGATTAAAAGAGAGAGTATATCTTACTTGGAAAAGAATCATAAACATTTTGAATTTATACAAAAAAACTTTAGAAATCTTGTAAAACAGTTTTATGACAATTTGGGAGGTTCATTTAAGATAGATGAAGCTCCAACAGCAAAATATCTTTTTAATATAAATTCACATATTCCAAAAGAGGGTTCACAAGGGGTGGGTGAAGTTAAAATATTTTGTTATGATGTTTTACTTTACCAATTAAATAAAAATGTATTAAACTTTTTAGCACATGATGGTTGTCTTTTTTCAGAAATGGACAGAAGACAAAAATCAACTATTTTTAAAGTGATTTTAGAACTTATAAAAGATAAAGATTTTCAATATTTTTTAAATATAGGAGATAATACACTCAATGAAATTTTAGATGAAGATAATGAGATTAAAATTTTAACAGATGAAGAGAAAGAGATTATTAAAAATAGTATAAGAGTTAGACTCTCTGATAAAGAGGAAAAAAATTGGTTATTTGGAGAGAGTTTTGATTAAAAATATACTTGATGGGTGGAGAGTTGAGAAGTTGGGAAAAGTTTTTATCGTAAAGGATGGTACACACGATTCTCCAAAGTATGTGATAGATAATACAACATACCCACTTTTAACATCTAAAAATATTAAAGATGGAAAACTATCTTTAACTGATTGTAATTATATTAGTAAAGAAGATTTTGATAAGATAAATAAAAGAAGTCAAGTACATAAAAATGATATTATAATGCCTATGATAGGGACAATAGGTAATCCATTGTTACTTATAAATGAACCGAATTTTGCTATAAAGAATGTTGCTCTTTTTAAGCCAAAAGCTGATAATCCAAAGTTTTTATTACATTACTTAAAAAGTAGTTTTATTAAACAGAAATTTTTATTTGATTCAAGGGGTGGAACTCAAAAGTTTGTTAGTTTAACATATTTAAGAAATTTACCAATCCCAATCCCACCCCTCCAACAACAAAAAAAGATAGTAAAAGTTCTTGATATTAGTTCGGCATTGGTAGAGAAACAAAAAGAGCTTATAGCAAACTATGATTTGTTTTTAAAATCTAAGTTTATAGAGATGTTTGGTGACCCTATTAAGAATCCTATGGGATGGGAAATTGAAAAACTTTCCAATCTTGGAAAATGGCAAAGTGGTGGAACACCATCGAGAAGTAATACATTATTTTATAAAGGTAATATTGATTGGTATTCATCTGGTGAATTAAATAATTTATATACAATTAATTCTAAAGAAAAAATAACAGAAGAAGCATTAAAAAAAAGTTCTGCTAAACTATTTAAAAAGAACACTATATTAATTGGGATGTATGATACAGCTGCTTTTAAAATGAGTATTTTGAAAAATGAAGGTTCAACTAATCAAGCAATTGCTAATCTTGATAATAATTTAGAAAAAACAAATGTATTATGGCTATATTTTGTTTTTCTTTTAAATAAAAAAGTTTATTTAAATTCAAGAGCTGGTGTTAGACAGCAAAATTTATCATTATCTAAAATAAAATGTTTTAATACTATCTTACCCCCAATAACCCTACAAAACAAATTTGCAAAAATAGTAGAAAAAATAGAAACCATAAAAACAAAAGAAACCAAAAAACTAAACCACTTAGAAACACTTCATAAAAGCCTTATGGATAAAGCTTTCAAAGGGGAAATAAAATAGTGCTAGAGTATGCTTCATCTATAAAAGATTTTTTTAGTAAAAAAGTGGAAATACTATTTTTTTGACATCTTTTAGAAAAACAAATAAAAATGATATAAAAAGAATAAAAAATAAAGTTAAAAAAGGGTTGGCTAAAATAGTAGTAGATAAATAAGACTAAAAAGCGATGGACTCTCACCCCCATCCTAAACCCGTTCTACAAAAGTAGCGGTACGACCGAGAGATTTATCGCGTCATCTTTTTAGTCTATGTAGGATGATTGTATTACATAGCATATTAAATAAAACTTAATTAAGTATATAAGAGAGATAAAAAAGGAGATAAAATGTTCATAAGAACCGAAGTAAAAAGTAAAATAGATTCTATTTGGGGTAAGTTTTGGAGTGGTGGAATCGCTAACCCACTTAATGCCATAGAGCAGATAACAGCACTTATATTTTTAAAAATGTTAAGTGAGAAAGATAATCAAAAAATTGCTCAGTCCTCTTTTACGGGGGAAGATTATATATCTATTTTTGAAGATAACACAAAAGCAAAATGGGATAATTTTAAAGAGTTAGATAGTGAGAGTATGCTCCAAACTGTTAGAGATGAGGCATTTCCTTTTATAAAGAATTATAATGAGGGGAGTGAGTTTAACAAGTCTCTTAAAGATTTAGCTTTTATTATCACTAAACCATCTTTACTTAGTGAAACAGTAGAATCACTTGAAGAGGTGTTTAACATCTTAGAAGAGGATGATAATGGTTTTATGGATAGCTTGGGAGATATGTATGAGTACCTTTTAAGTGAGATAAGTTCAAGTGGTAAAAATGGGCAGTTTAGAACTCCTCGTCATATCATTAAGATGATAACTGAACTTGTAAATCCTCAAATAGGGGAGAGAGTATTTGACCCAAGTTTAGGAACAGCAGGATTCTTAGTAAGTGCTTATACCCATATGCTTCAACCATATACAGAAGAGGGTGGAAAGCTAGGGGCAAATTTAACAGATAATGCTTTATGGGAAAAACTATCTAACGATACTTTTTTTGGAAACGATAGCGATATAAGTATGATAAGAATCTCAATGATGAATATGATGCTTCACGACATAGAAAACCCACATATAAAACAGATAGATACACTCTCAAAAAGATATGATGAGAAAGATAAATATCAAGTAGTTTTAGCAAACCCACCATTTAAAGGGAGCATAGATAAAGATGATAAAAGTGAAGATTTTAGCATTAGTTCTACTAAAACAGAACTTCTTTTTATAGACCTAATCTCAAGGGTTTTAGATGTTGGTGGTAGATGTGGGGTTATTATCCCTGAGGGTGTTTTATTTGGGAGTTCTAAGGCTCATAAAATTTTGAGAAAGAATCTTTTAGAGAACAATGAACTCAAAGCAGTTATATCTATGCCAAGTGGAGTTTTTAAACCTTATGCTGGGGTTTCTACTGCTGTTTTAGTATTTGTAAAAGGTGGCTTAACTTCAAAGGTTTGGTTTTACGATATGGAAGCTGATGGGTATAGCTTAGATGACAAACGAAATAAACAAGAGAAAAATGATATACCAAATATTATAGAAGAGTATAAGCATAAAGATAAGGAAGAGTATAAAGATACTAAAAAACACTTTTTTGTTGAGGTTAGTGAGATCGTTGAGAATGATTATGATTTATCTATAAACAGTTATAAAACTATAGAGTATAAAGAGATTGATTATCCAGCTACTGATGAGATTTTAGATGATATTGGTGGATTATCTAACAGTATTGATAAAGATTTAAGAGAGCTAAAACAGCTTCTATAATAGGTTCAGGTTATTGTAATTTTTATCTAGTGATATAGTTTAATATTAGATTAACTTTATTTGATTATATTTTCAATACTATAAAAATATATTATGATTAAACTAGGAGAAACTATGAGAACTTCATGGGTAAAAGAGCGTGAAAATGATCCTGTTAGAACACAAATGTTCTATGCAAGAGAGGGTATTATCACCCAAGAGATGGAATATGTTGCAAAAGTGGAAAATTTATCTCCAGAGTTAGTTCGTAGTGAAATTGCTCGTGGTAGATTAATTATCCCTGCAAATGTTAATCATACAACATTAGAACCAATGGCTATCGGTATAGCATCAACTTGTAAAATCAATGCTAACATTGGTTCATCAGCTATCGCTTCTGATGTTCAGGGTGAAGTTGAAAAGATGCAAGTTTCTCAACACTATAAAGCTGATACTGCTATGGATTTATCTACTGGTGGTGATTTAGATGAGATTAGAAAAGCTGTTATTGGAGCATCTAAGATTCCTATCGGAACTGTGCCTATTTACCAAATTTTACACGATGTTGGAAATAAAATAGAAGATTTAACTATAGAAGTTATGTTAGATGTTTTAGAAAGACAAGCAAAGCAGGGTGTTTCTTACTTTACTATCCATGCTGGATTCTTACTAGAAACTATGCCAAAAATTGCTAAAAGAAAGATGGGAATCGTTTCTCGTGGTGGTTCTTTAATGGCAGCATGGATGATGCACTACCATAGAGAAAATCCTTTTTATACAGCTTATGATGAAATTTTAGATATTTGTGCTAAATATGATGTAGCATTATCTTTAGGTGATTCTCTTCGTCCCGGTTGTTTAGCAGATGCTTCTGATGATGCACAATTAGGTGAGTTAAAAGTTTTAGGTGATTTAACTCTTCGTGCTTGGGAAAAAAATGTTCAAGTTATGATTGAGGGTCCAGGTCATGTTCCTTTAAATCAAGTTGAAAGAAATATGAAACTTCAAAGAGAGCTTTGTCATGAAGCACCTTTTTATATCCTTGGACCATTAGTAACTGATATAGCTGCTGGATATGACCATATCTCTAGTGCTATTGGTGCTGCTGTTGGTGGATGGCATGGTGCTTCAATGTTATGTTATGTAACACCAAAAGAGCATTTAGGTCTTCCAAATGCTGATGATGTTCGTGAGGGGATTATCGCTTATAAAATTGCTGCTCATGCAGCAGACATAGCTAGAGGTCGTAAAGGTGCTAGAGATGTTGATGATGAGATGAGTGATGCTCGTTATAACTTTGACTGGGAAAAACAGTTTGAATTAGCACTTGATAGTGAAAGAGCTAGAGAGTA
>Ga0256837_1001717_pt1 | contig 14641 bp, 14 predicted proteins | sample 4562384metaG_FD_185976 | JGI IMG/M metagenome (GOLD analysis project Ga0256837, IMG submission 185976) | Hydrothermal vent microbial communities from Guaymas Basin, Mexico - 4561-384 | ecosystem: Environmental > Aquatic > Marine > Hydrothermal vents | place: Mexico: Guaymas Basin | collected... | reverse complement strand
CCTTATCTCAAGTCAAAAAAGAATGGTTAAAATATAAAGGATGGTTTTGTTTAAATGCTTAATTCAAGTTTATGACTCCTGCTTTAATAGTAATTTTAGGCCCACCATCTGTACTTTGTCCAGCTGAATATTTTTCCGAAACTGCGCCTGTAACCTTCTCGTCTTTGGTGCTTTTATAAATTTGCTCTACTTTTCCTTTGATGGTCTCTTTGTGGTCACCACCAATTAGTATAGTTTCTTTGGCATCATATTTTGTTTCCACATCTGCTTGAACCGTTATTCTTTGGTTCATTTTGGTGAGTCTATGATAATCTTTATTTATGATTTCATAGTGATTGCCAACTGTTTTAGCTTGATAATCTCCTTTATCCTGAATCTCCCAATATGTTCCGGATTTATGAAAAAAATGAATTCTCTCATTTCCTTTTGTGCTATCATATTCTATTATACTTTGACCTTTTGTTTCAAAAACTATATTATCTGGATATTTTGCTTTTGAAGATGCTTCAAGAATTTCGTTCCAAGTTCCGCCTGTGCTTGTGGATATCCCCTTATCTTTATTGGCGTCCCTGATTTTTTTGATAGGTGTTTCGACAAACTTTCTATTTGCAGCAAGCCTATTTATATCTGGTTCATTGAGCTTCTCTTTTATTGGATATTTTTTATCAGGATCATAAAAACCTCCATTGGCCTTTGAAGCACCTGGTCCTTGTTTTGTGGACACTGAATAAATTATACCTGCTATGATGGGCCTATTCCAATCGCCGCCATCAAAGAAAACCCAAACCCATGTTCCTTTTAATGGCACAGAGGATACACCAAAACCTGACATACCACCACCAAAACCTGTACTGACCATAAGTTCAGCCCAAGGAAGCTCGTTGGTTGGTACGCCTTTATTTTTGCCGGTTCTTTTTGCATTCTGAGGATGAATACCCAAAATTCTTACTCTACATCTTCCTAAAGTTCCTCCGGCTTCTTTGGAATCATCATTGTCTTCAACGACAGCCCTATAAAAAACATTTTGTGAAGGGCTGATATTGTGTAGATGATCTGAATTATCAAATAGCATTTATGCCTCCTTATTTTGCAAATTTGGCACGCACAAGTACCAATCGCATTACATAATCTGGAGGGGTAATAAAATCGGTAATTTCCATTATCAACCACTCTCCATTTAGATTAGATTCTGGTTCAGTATTTTTTGAGTAATTTACCAAATCCAATTCTACTATATCGCCAATATTTGTGTCGAATTTTCCTGGGACCAAAATTTCTAATTCTAAAGTTTTATAAACATTTTTACCCCACATAAATTCTGTTGCTTCCTTAATATTATAATCAGATTTATAAAAATGTTTATCTCCTGTGCTTGGAAGTTTAGCGTCCTTCATACCTTTAGATGATATTTTACCTAAAGCATCCTCAAAATCTGCCTTTTCCCATTTTGGGTCCTTTTTTGTGACATCAAAACTAGCAACCTTCCCGTTTGGCAAAAATGCATTGGTTTCAACAACCTTGCCAAAATTTGCCTTATATTCATAGATTTTGCGTCTATACGAAGCATTCGGAGTGTTATACCTAAATTTATCTCCTTTTTTTGGGAGGCTAAATATTTTTTTGAGAGGCTGTATAACATATTCATCCCTTGTTTGGTACCACATTACATTATTATTCCTCGCCAGCCAATGTGTTACAACATTAAAAGGGACATGCAATGGCATAACAAAATTTTTATGTTTTGGTAAACCTGAGGCAAAATTTTTCTTTTTGTCTGTTAGTAATGTTTTAAGAGTCTCATCATGATTGATAATCTCAACCATATCAGCTTTTTTCCATGACATTTCATTATACATCTGCATTGCTTTAACAGTAACAACATCCATGATAAGGAGTTTGACAACAGGTTTTCCTGATTGAACTCTCGTGTATTGAACATCTGTAATTTTAAATTTTTGCTTTGAAACGGCATCATCAAAATCTGTCATTGCCATAACAACCTCTTCATTGCCTCGAATAGGCAAGTTTTCTATAAGGTTACTAAAATCGTCAAAAGATATCTCACCTATAACCTTAAAATTATTCATATTCCATTTCATTCTTATACTCAGAATTTGTGTATTGGTTAATTTCACGCCACCAATACTTACGGAAAAATCCTTGAGTTGATTTGATTGTAATCCTAATTCGTATCCCATATTGTTTTTGCCTTATATCAAAATATTTTTATTAATTTTAGATTCTTCTTTGATTTTCTCCAATTCTGAAGTCAATTCAGCTAAATCATCGGAAGCAATATATTTAATGTATCTATATTTTTCATTTTTTTCTATTTCTATATTAAGAATATTATCATATTTTTCTTTTATAACTTCATCATTGATTTTTATTGATAATAATTTTCCTTTTTCTTTCCATTTTAATAATTCTCTATCTGCTCTGTTAAGCACTATATCATGATTCACAGGAAGTTCATTCATGCTTCTCATACCATTTAGCACTAAAAGTATATCCCAATAATCAGTGCTTTCATATAATTCAAAAGAAATGGCTTCAAGCAAAGTATCATCTTGCACTTTCATGTTCCTTATATAATCTGCACCAAAATATTTGTTAGGTATATCAGGCAATATATTCAATGTGGTGGTATTTTTTACTAAAGAATCGGCAAATTCGATATTTTCAAATACTAAATATTTATTTTTCATTAATTTCATTATATCTTCCAATCCTCTCTGTATTTTATGCCAAATTCTTTAAAATTCAGTTGTAAATTTATGTGTTTTGGCATTAAGTCAAAAGTAGTAGAAGCATAACCTTGAGCAAAATAATTTATTGTGTAACTAACCAGTGCCATATCATTAAAATTCATTGCCGCCTGAATAACAGGATTACCAAAAATAATTGTCCATATATAAGGCTGTTTCAATAAGCCCACTTTTCCTTTACCTATTCTGTCAGGGGCAGCCCATTTTTTAAGACTTGCTAACAATAAAGCCACTGATGCAGATTCTGCCATACTCTGAGGAATAATCTCCCATTCCCCCGACCAGGATCTGGCATCAGTGCCTTGGTATATATTTGTTTTGAGAGGGTCTAAGACCATTCCAACTTGTCCCATTGCATCTTTGCCAACTTGTGAGCCTTCTAATACATTATTGATCTTCGACATAACGGGGTCCTCTGAACCATAAGTATGAGTCACAGAATCATTTAATCCACCATTCGGGAATCCTAATACAAAGCCTCCTTTTGGGACAGATGTATGCCATGCTTTCTCCCATGCCATTGCTTTATTGACATTAAATTTTTGCTCTTTTGCTACAAAGATTATAAATGGTTTTGCGCCATTATTACCAGGTATCAAAATATCCAACGGATACATCATATTAGCACTCCTTTTATTTTTATTTATAAATTATATTATTCCGCCTACCAAAGATAGCATCTCATCATTAAATTTTGTGTTGCTAAGAGTCAACTGAGGCTGTATTTTTGGTGCAGCCTGCTGTATGATTGTCGTATTTCCTTTTTCAGATGCCCGCACTTCTTGCCTTTTGTCTGTTGTTTTCGCTGCCATTGTTCTTGTTTTATCATCTATACCTATATTTTTCTCTCTTTTGTTTTGAACAATTACATCTTTATTTTTTGATGATTCTGTTATATTTGCAGCTTTTGCTATATTTTTAATAATGTTTGCAGTTCCGTCTGTTTCTATAATAGATGCTTCAGATTTCTCTGAAATAGGAAGCATAGAGCCTTTATTTATATTGCCAAATAATCCTTTCATGCTAGATAAACTTGCACCAATTCCCCCTATTACTTTTGAACCCAGGTTTTTTGCTTCAGTAAGGCCATCACTTGCCATACCAGTGATGCCACTCATGCTCCTTATTCTTTTTGATAATCCTGAAGGAAGAATATTTGCTGTAATATTCTTGCCTCCCATACCAATAGAACCTAGAGCATCAGTGACTTTATTTTTTGCTCTTTCCTTTCTCTCTTCGGGTGATAACTCATCTATCTCATCGGAATTACCTTTAATATTAAAGGAACCATCTTTATCTATACTTATGCCATCTTTTATACCTAACATACCAAATACAGAATTCATATCTCCTGTTATATTTCCAGAAATACCATTCATTATGTTCTTGATATCTCTAGTCTTACCTTGAGTACCCAACATATCTTTAGTTCCTTGAGAATTATTAGAAAACCCAAGACCTGAAGCATCAAGACCTTTGCTTATTGCCTTACCTGGTGTGCTATCTGTGCCATCTATATCATTTGGCTCTGAGGTATCTTCTTTGGGATTTAGTCCTAATTTTCCATTATTTAATTTTAATGTCGAAATATAATCAAAATTAGGACAAGATTTTGATGAAACCTCTCTGTGTCCATGAAATGTAATATCATGATCATATGCTTTATCAATATCAGTGCATAATTTTTTAAGACCTTTTAATTGAGCACTGTTAAATAATTTTTCTTGTTTGCCGTGTAACACAATAGCAATAGTGCCTGTGTTATTTCCACCTTGCGCTGCAGGTATTTTTTCGATAGGACGTCCTTTTGATACACTACCATCTTTGTGAATCATATAATGATATCCTATATCACTCCAGCCCCTCGCTATATGCCACTCTCTAATTGTTTCTACATTATCATGTTGAGGATAATCTGAATCAGAACAGTGCATAAATACTCTATCAACATCTCTATTCGGTTTTTTGAATTTTCCTGCTGATACTCCCTTATTTTTAGAGCCTTTTTTTCTTCCTCTTTTATTTGCTTTACCTGGTATTTTATCTTGTTTTCCAATATCATTAGGCGGCATATCATCATAATTATCATCTGATAATGTCTTTATAGTACTTTGAGACTTATTATTTTTTATTATATTTGTATCTTTTGTATAATTTGTGGCCATATTAATAGTTTTACTATAAGTTTTCTCTTTTTTAAATGGTTTGACCTTGATTTTTCCTGCCTTAGGATCTTTGAAATCATTATTAACTATATCGTTTATAATTTTATTTTGTTTTTCTCCTAAAGGATCATCTTTATCTGCCATCCCCAAATACATTTCTTCTTGAGCATTCGTAAGTCTTATAGATAACCCATTTACAGTAATTACAGTGCCTGATGGTTTGCCTCTATTTAGCAAGTCAATGATAGCTTGTTTTGCGCCAATACCTTTGCCCTCTGCCTCTTTTTCTATCAATGAATTTTTCAGTGCTTCGTCTCTTGTATTAATAATTTCTTTTATTAATTCTTTATCTAATGTATATTCTTTTGATCCATCATTTGTGCTCCGAGTACCTTGAGCGCTTGCTTTTGGTTTATCTGTATCATTGGCAGATTTTTTGGCGCCAAGCTCTTTAAGCATAGACTCTGATAAAACAAATTCTTTCTTATGCACAACACCAGCAATCTCATCTTTTTTGCCTTCACCTGTCCAACCACCTTCACTAAATTGTGATAAACCCAGTTCTTCGGCAACAGGCTTATTTGGATTAGTTTTCTGTGCCATACCCCTATTTTGAGTGTTATTTGCCGCAGGCTGAGAAGGTTCTTTCTCTTTTGCTTTTTTATCTATTATTGCTTGTAACTTTTTATTATCGGTATCAGAATAATCTCCAGAATCTATAAATTCCTTTAGAACGGCAGGTTTATATTTTTCGACTGCAGACCAATCTTTAATCTCATCTTTACCGCCCCAATGAGTTTCGATAGCACCAGAATCTTCTAGTTTTCCTTGTGCTGTTTTGGCGTCCTTTTCAATCAATTTTTGTTGTTCATATTTTGGGTCTTTCCCGAATATCATATCTATAACAGTATCAGGAATAAGAGGGTTCATCCTGAGAAGTTTGGCATAGCCTTGAACAACATCACTGATTTTTTCACTTATCCAATCACCGATACCCGAAACAGCGCTTTTTATAGATGCCCAAATTTCTGAACCAATTTCTTTCATTTTCTTAATGCTGAACATAGATTTTACCTCTGTCATAAAATCAGGAAAAAATGTTTCAAGTAGGTCCCAAACCGTTACGATAATTCCTAGGAATGGTATGATTTTTGCTAGAGGTTTCAAAACCTTAAGCACACCACCAACGCCTTTACCCATTTTCATAGCACCACCGATGCCTTTTTCAACAAGTTTTGAACCAATATCCTTAACCTTATTTCCTATCGTTTCCATTTTTTTGCCCATACCTGACATTTTAGCCGATATATTTTTTGTAAAAGTACCGAATTTCTCGCCCACATTAAGAGCCATTCCTTTCACTTTTTCTGTTGCCGCAGATAATCCTGTTACAGCCATGTCTTTGACCTTAGATAGCCCGGTCACAGCCATATCCTTGACCTTATTGATGCCTTGTTTTGCTAATTCTCCTGCTTTGGAAGCTAATGTAGATACACCGTCCATTGCCAATTTTGTAATACCCTTAACAAGGTTGAACAGTCCCTTAGCAGCAAATTTGCCTAATTTCATTGCAATACCACCGAGTGTTCCTACAATTTTTGAGAATCCTTTAATGGCAAGTTTCAATGAACCAATAGGGTCGAGAAGCAATTTTGCCAATCCTAATCCCATAATAGTTTCTTTTAAATGCTCTTTTATGAAAGGGAATATTTTGTCTTTGATGAAAGGCCATATTTTTTCTTCTATCAAAGGCCAAAATGTTTTTAAGAGATAAGCGCCACCAAGAAGTTTGCCTATCATACCCAGAATGCCTGAATCACCTTTGACCTTATCCTTAACAATACCAGCACCTGTTTTAATCATAGATGTTCCTTTAGATACCATATCTTTTGCTTTAGACTTTAATGTTTCTTTATATCTATGTTCAGATCTATATTCCGCTTCTTTTTGCTCTTCAAGGGATTCTTTTTGAACATCAAGGGCATCTTTATTCACTTCAAGAATATCTTTATTCGCACTTATATTATTTTGCATTATTTTTGTGTTGTTATCATTAATAGTGTCAATTTTTTTATCAATGCTTTCTTTCATTGATTTTAGTTCGTCACTTAAAAAGATTTTTAATGATGGTATGTCATTTATTTTATTTTTCTTTTTTTCTTTTTTTGTTTTAATAATAGGATTTTTTATAATATCTTTTGTTTTTTGTATTTCATCCAAAGCAGGAATTTTATCAGGAATTACGATAACACTTTTGGCATTATTTGATGCTAAAGCACCCACTTGTACATCTTGAGTTTCATTTGTGCTATTTACTTCAGACATATCTGAGTTTTTGACATTTTTCTTAAGTTCCCTATGTTCTCTGACTTCTCGGGCAGTAATATCTTTTGGGTTTTTATTTTCTCGTTTTTTGAAAGCTTTTTTGAATAATTTACCTAGCATAAAATCTCCTCATAAAGGAATCTCACCTTTATGAGTATTTATATTTTATGCCCAAAGAAGATTAGGAATATATGTATAATCTATTGTTTCCGTATGAGAACATTCTGGGCATGTCCACTTATACTCAATGGTTAATTCATCAACCATTTTTTGGTATTCATCAAAAACTTCATCAAAAATCTTAGAAGGCAATGAATCTATGAAATCAGATAACTCTTTTTTGGTGAACTTATCCTGAACTTTACCATCCATTTCTATACTATGAATATGAATCAAAAAATCCTGATAAATATACTCCACCAAACCATTTTTAAGGCTTAGTTTTTCTTTCTCTTTATTTGAGCGAATTTCACCAAAATTAAACTTAATGTCTTCGACCTCGATACTTTTATATGATGACTTTTTGAATGTCATAATATCTTCTAATTTAACTTTAATTTTTGATGTCTCTTCGCATTTTTCACATTTATGCTCGTCTTCGAGATACTCCGAAATCGATTTGATTCTAATGTCGATTAGTAGTTTCTTCTGCTCCACACCCGACAATACTATATTTTTATCTTCGATGCAGGGGTTTATTAAAATATCATATAGCATTTTATCTGTTATATTATCATCTTGTTTTTCTAATAATTTTAGATATTGTCTTTCCTCTTTTGCTGTCCACTCTTTGAATTTTATTTCTTTATCACCTATCTTTGATACATGATCATATGATCCATTATATTTTAATGCCATTTATTAATCCTTTTATAATATTTTATCTTAATTTTTCTTAATTTTTATTTGTGCTTGTTTTGTTCATCAATTGTATTGCTTAGCATACCAAAGAATAAATCTCTTTCAAACGGAAGAAATTCATCGACCTCAAATATGGAATAATGGCCAAAATACTTCATATTATTATAATATTGATATAAAGTATTTAGGTCTGTCTCTACCATTATCCCCACAAAAAACCCGGTATATACTCGAAATCTATCTCATTTTCTGTATTGCATACCATACAATATGTTGTAAGTTCAAAACTTAATTCACTTTTCATTTCCTGAAATTGCTTATATACATCATCAAATATATATGTTGGCAATTCTTCCACAAAATCTTTTAATTCATCAAAAGAAAATGTATCTTCAACAGTTCCATCTATCTCTATGCTATGAATATGAAGCAAAAATTCAATGAAGGCATAATCAACTTTTGTCTCTGTATCATCAAGTCTTCGCTTCAAATTCTCCGAAATTATTGGACCAAAAGAGAATTTTAAGTTGTCTATAGTAACATCCCTAAAACTATCTGGTTTAAATTTGGTTATTTTATCCAATTCGATATCCATATCATTAACCTGCTTACACTCTTTACAAACAAATCTCATAGGAAATGTTGGTCCCAAAGATTTTTTTCTTATTTCAATCATCAGCATTTTTTGCTCGTTTGGTGATAGAACTACATTTTGGTTCTCAAGACAAGGTTTTATTAGTATATCAAATAACATATTATCTGTTATATTTTCTTCTGATTCAACAGCTATAAGATATTCTTTTTCGTCCTTGGTATTCCAAGGTCTAAACTTAAACTTTTTGTCTCCAATAACAGCTGTATTCTTAAAAACAGTCTCATACTTTAAAGCCATATTAATCCTTTATGTGTTTATATTTTATAAATATTTATAAAGATGGGAGAGTATTAATGTCAGGTCCAATGAATATAGATGCCAAAAATGTCAAATGGCAAGATCCTAGTAAGTTTCAGATTACCTTCACAGGCCCAGGTGCAGAAAAATCAGGTTTGGCGGCCGTTGATCCAAAATTATTAAGCATGTCTTGCACAGGCATTCAACTAGCAGATATAAATCAAACACCCATAGAAGCTTATATAGGTGAATCATGGGTATATAGTAGTGGTAGATTGGAGGCATATCAAATTTCAGTGGGTTTTAAAGATTATAGCAACTTTACATTATATAGACTATGGGCAAAAGCCATTCAAGATTTTTTAAGAGAATATCCCAATGATATAAAATTTAATATTAGTATATATACAGCAGATGATTTCAATCCAACAGACTTTATAAAAATAGTGGAATTTAAGGACTGTTTACTCATTGCTGTTGGCGGAGCCAATCTTGATAATTCTGCTATTGCAAGCATTGCTGAATTTACGGTGCAAATGAAATGTAACTATGTTCAGACATATTAATAGATATATTAGGAGAATAAAATGAGCAGTTCAGTTATACAATCACTAAAAACAACACTAGGCATGGGTGCTAGGGCAAATAAATACAGGGTAACCATAAATGGCACAGGAGATAAATTTTCTCTGGGAGAGATGGGAGATATTTTATGTAAAAGTACCATGATACCAGGTAGAAGTTTTGCTGATATTGAGGTATGGAATCAAGGTAGACTTACAATCGTTGCAGGTGATGCTCAATTTGACGGAACCTGGTCGTGTACATTTTATGATAAAGAAGACCATTCTCTGAGGCAAAAATTTATTGACTGGATGGAATATATAGATTCTGTGGTTAATCATTCAAGAGGAGCCGTTGATCATAGTTCATATATGAATGATGCTATAGTTGAACAATTAAGCACAGTAGATAATTCTGTTACTGCCAAATATACATTCTTAGATGTTTATCCAAAAAGTATATCTGATAGTACTTTGTCCGATGATAGTTCAGATATTATTGAATTTAGTGTGGAATTCAATTATACATCATGGGTAAAATCATAATATATAAATAACATTGAGTTAGATGATACTTACATAAATCATCATAAATTAACAAAATAGGAGAATTATAATGGCATCAAGTAAATTACAAGAACTTAAAACCACTTTGGCAATGGGTGCAAGGGGTAACAAATATAAAATTATGTTATCAGCACCAGTTGGTCCAACTGATGATGTTTTAATCGATACAGTGTGTAAAGGTGGTTCAATACCAGCAAAAACAATAGGACAAATTGAAATTTGGACTCAAGGAAGAAAATTAGTAGTGGCAGGTGATGCCACATATGAGAATGCTTGGAACCTTACATTTTGGAATACACAAGATATGGCTCTTAGAAATGCTTTTGATAAATGGTTAATGTTCATAGATAACATGGAGGAACACTCAAGAGGCGCCACTGACCACGTTTCTTATATGACTGAGACTGCTAAAGTACAGCAACTAAATACATCTTCAAATGAACCAACTGCCACATACGAATTTAGGAACCTATGGCCAACAGGTATTTCAGCTATAGATCTTGCTGATGATCAGCAAGACACGATTACAGAGTTTAGTGTAGATTTCGCTTACTCTCATTGGGTTAGATTAGACTAACCAATGAACTAGGAGAATTTCTCCTAGTTTTTAAGTAAAATTATAATATAAGAATTACTTATATATACTATATTTTGTTCTGTTGCGGTTCTGGGATATAGTATATATAAATAATTAAAAAGATAAACAGAACCGCAACCTCGGTTTGTCTTAAATGGAGCACAATAATGACAAAAGAACATATAAAAGAAAATCTGATGGGTCCATCAGGCAAACTAATACACCAAAGAATTAAAAATCTCAATTATACAATAGAAGATTTATATTGTATATATAAAGATACAGCACCTTCAATATGCGAAAAATGTGGCAAGCATAGGAAATTTATCTCTTTTAATAAAGGTTATTCAAATAAATGCTCAAATAAAAAATGTAATGTCAATATGAAGCATATATATGATTACTCTGATAATGAAATAGAGAAATATATCACCAATAAAGGACTGGATTCAAATTTTAGTGCAAAATGCTTTGAATCAGCACAAGAAATATATAATTATTTTTATAAAACACAATCACCAAAATGTTCACTTTGTCATTCTAATATGAAATTTATCTCATTTAATTTAGGCTATTCCGAAGATAAATGTATTAACACAAATTGTAATAATATAAAAGCAAAGACAAAAAGGGAAGAAACCTGTCAAAGTAAATACGGCGACAGACATTTCAATAACAGAGCTTTAATGAAAAAAACAAAATTAGAAAGATATGGTGATGAAAAATACACCAATACCAAACAAGCAAAAGAAACCAAAAAACTTAGGTATGGAAACGAAAACTTCGTAAATATAGAAAAAAGAAAACAAACAGTAAAAAGACTTAAGAAATCTAATATATCAAGAAGTAAGTTATATCCAAAATTTAATCTGCATAATTTAAATAAGAAGTATATTGAGGAGAACTTTGTAAAAAATGGTTTATTTATGAGCGAGGAGTTTATGAACTATTTTAACTGCAAAGAAACTTGGATGAATGTAAAACTAAGAGAGCTTGATGTATATATAGAAAAAAGAGAGAAGATAGAAGAAAAGATTAATAAGGAATTTGATAATATTTTTATTGTGCGAGATAAAAATATTATAAAACCTTTGGAAATAGATCTGTTAAATGTGGAATATAAATTTGGTATAGAATATAATGGACTTATTTGGCATTCCTATGGGAAATCATCATATAATAGATTCGATAATCATATAGAGGAAGATTATACAAAGTATAATCACTTAAACAAAACTAATCTTATGGAAGATAAAGGATATCAATTATTTCATATCTTTGAAAATGAATGGTTAGATAAAAATAAAAAATCTATATGGACTTCTATTATTAAAGATAAACTAAACAAAAATAAAAAAATATCTGTAAGGGAGTGCACAATCAAAGAAGTATCTGTTCAAGAGGCCAGGATTTTTATAGATGAAAATCATTTGCAAGGATATATTAGGTCCAAAATAAAGATAGGATTATACTATAAAGGTGAACTTATCTCCATAATGACATTTAGAAAAACCAGACCAGATAGGGACATAGAATATGAACTTGTAAGGCTTTGTGCCAAAAAAGGATATAGTATACAAGGTGGTTATTCTATGTTGCTTGAATATTTTGAAAAAGAATATAAGCCTAAAAGTCTTATATCTTATGCAAATAGACGATGGACTAGCAATACTTTTTACGAAGAGAATGGACTTGAATTTGCCTACAAAACAGGTCCCAAATATTTTTATTTCCTTCCAAATAAAAGGGAATTATTCACTATAAATAAATACCAAAAGGATAAAGTAAAAGAGTTAGTGAGCAACTATGATTATAGGGTTAATGAAACCGAAAATATGTACAATAACGGATATAGAAAAATCTATGATTCGGGTGATGCGGTATATATAAAAATATATCAAAACTAGGAGAAATTCTCCTGGTTTTTTAAGTAAATTTATATTATAATAGATTTTATAAAAGACAAAAATATAAATAATTAAAATCTCACCCTTATGAGTCCAGGAATAAAGTCCTGAGTTTGTGGATAGATAACAAATCTTCAGTATAGCCTCTTCTTAAAGTAGGCCAGAAAAAATAAAAAAGTTTTTTCAAAGTTGCATTAGGATTTTTATGTAAAAAAATCTAGTCATTATATTCTTATATAAATAATTATAAAAGGATATAAAATATGCAATACTTTCATCATCAATCAATCAAAAATTATACCATAGCATTATTGAGTTTATTTAACGATATAAGAGTGCCCAGATTTAAGAAAAATGGAGATAAATTACATGATGTAATTGTTCCCATAAAATTCGGAAATAGAGACAAAGCTTTTATGCTTTCTGAGCATGATATAGAGAATCTTCATACAGGCAATGTAAATGTCCTTCCTAGAATGGTACTTCAATTTGATGGCATGACAAAATCACCAGAAAGAGATACTAATAAATTATCAAAAATCAATAAAAGAAAAGTAGGCAATGATCCTACTTCATTGCTATATAACTATCACTATAATGCTGTAGCCTATGACTTTAACTACACAATCTATATAGCAACCAAAACATTCTCTGATGCGACTATAATCGTTGAGCAAATCGCTCCTATGTTTAGACCTGATATAACATTAAAAATTCAAGAACTTGATATTCAAGAAAAACCTACCTCTGTGCCTGTGCAAATTCAAGATTTTAATTTTACTCTACCTGAAGACATGAGTGAAGAAGATATTAGAATAATTGAAGTTGATTTTTCTCTTATAGTCAAAGGAAATCTTTACTTGCCTATTACTGATACTGAAGTTATCAAAGAAATTGAAGTAAATATGGATATAATTGAGTCAAGAAGAACAGAATTAACTGAGAAATATGAATTAGATTTTGAATCTAATGTAGATGCTTCACAGATAAAAACAACGACAAAAGATTCATTATTGCCTGTCGATGAGAAGGACATTGAAAGGGCTCAAGATGATAGTACAACGACAACAGAGCATTATAAAAATTCAGGTGATATTTTTGAAGAATAAATAAAAATAAAAAATAAATAAAAATTTTATATATAAAAGGAAAAATAAAAAAATGAAAAATAATAATATAGATGATATAGATGATTTATTAGAAGGCATTTATGAGGAAGAAATATCTGAAGATACCGAAGATGAAACGTTAAGAGATGCCAAGAAGTTTCTTTCATTAATGGAAGAGTTTGATATAAAAGAGGGCTCAAATATGGAAGCCAATCTTCAAAAAAATAAAAAAGAGATAATAGATGCCAAAGTCACTCTGGTTAATAATGAAGAGGTTAAAGAATATACTTCAAGTATAGTGGAAGCGAATGAACTCCTTGAAGATTTTATATTGATAAGGGAAACATTAAGGGATGATATTAAAGCCACTAGGATTGTTCTGGCGGCATTAAGTGAAGATTTATCATCAACTTCAGCTGAAGATATGAATGGTCAGGTAGTTTTAGCTTTCTCTGATATGAAAAAATCTAATGTTAAAAGTATGGAATTATTGATAAACTCTTATGAAAAAGTAGCACAGACTCAGTTATCTGTTAAGAAATTAACACAAGAATTAAAAACTGAAGATAATAAACAGAGACAATTAGAAAATACTGGGGGAACTAATATACAAAATGCTGTATTTGTGGGTTCCCCAGATGAACTTCTGAAGTCACTTAAAGGAAATTAATCTTTTTAGTCCTTCTTCTTGAGCCCTTTCTTCAGAAAATTCTTTAAATGTTTGCATTAATTTTCCTTTTCTATAATATCAAATGTAATTACCTGAAAATCATCAATAGTATTTAATTCTTTTTTTGTTAAAGCTCTAATACCAAATTCATAATCAATTAAATTATTTTCTAATAATTCTTTTTTATCTCCTAGAAATTTAACATCTGCTTCTAAACCTTTATCAGAAGTTCTGAAA
>Ga0256837_1001716_pt1 | contig 14642 bp, 9 predicted proteins | sample 4562384metaG_FD_185976 | JGI IMG/M metagenome (GOLD analysis project Ga0256837, IMG submission 185976) | Hydrothermal vent microbial communities from Guaymas Basin, Mexico - 4561-384 | ecosystem: Environmental > Aquatic > Marine > Hydrothermal vents | place: Mexico: Guaymas Basin | collected... | reverse complement strand
TCTTCTGGTATGAGTATGAGACTTGCTTTTTCAATTGCTATATATTCAAATCCAAAAATTCTTATAGTTGATGAAGCTCTTTCAGTAGGTGATGCACATTTTGCAGCAAAATGTACAAAAGCTTTAAGAGAAAGAAAGAAAGAAAATATGTCAATTATATATGTATCACATGATTTAAATTCATTAAAAATATTATGTGATAGAGTAATTTTATTGAATCATGGGGAAATGATTAAAGAAGGAAAATCAGAAGAAATTATAAATAATTATAATTTTCTTATATCTAAGCTTAATGATAATGAAGAAAAAATGGTACTTAAAAATAATAATGATTCATTTGGAACATTTGATGTAGAAATAATTAAAGTTATCATAAATGGTGTAAATTCAAATTCAAATATTATAAGTTCTGGAGAATCTACAACTTTAGAAATTAAATTAAAATCACATTGTGATATAAAAAATTTAAATATAGGTATTTTAATTAGAGATAAATTTGGTCAGGATATATTTGGTACAACAAGTAAAAATTTAGGATATGAATATAATTTGAAAAAAAATAAAAATTATAAAATTGTATTTAATTTTGATTTAAATGTAGGAGTTGGAAAGTACTCTATCAGTACTGCATTAACAGTAGGAGAGAATCATTTAGACAATTGTTTACATTGGTTAGATTTTGCAACAAACTTTGAAATTGCAGGCAATAAAGGTGATAGTTTTACTGGTATAAATAAGTTATATCCAAAAATATTAAAAATGGAAGAGTTTGATGAAAAATAAAGATTTCGAACTTATTGAGCATAAAGGTTGCAATATAAATTATGAAAGTGATTTTAGAGTTTTTACTGGTCATCATAATATTTTTTTGGGTTCAAATATTTATTTAGTTGATACTTTAATTAATGCTGGTGATACATTAGGAAAAGTTACAATTGAAGATTATGTTTTTTTTGGTCATGGGGTTAAAATATTAGCAAGAGGTCATAATTATAAAGTTTTTAATAAACAAAGACAACAAGAGACTATAGAAAAACCAATACATATAAAAGAGGGTGCTTGGGTATCGAGTGAAGTTATAATTTTAGGTGGTGTAACAGTTGGTAAAAATTCAGTTATAGGGGCAGGAAGTGTTTTAACTAAAAATGTACCAGATAATGCAATATTTGCAGGTAATCCAGCAAAGTTAATTAAATATGTTAATAGAAAAGTAACATTTATTGAAAAAATAAAATATTATTTTTTTAATAAATGTTAAGGTAATTGATAGATATGGAATTTACAACAAACCAGAAAATAGTATCAGAGTATTATATAGCATCATTAGGAAGAGTTCCAGAGAAAGATGGTTTAGACTATTGGATAGGAAGACTTGAGGGTACAATAGAATCAGAAAGTAAATTAAAGATAGAAGAGATTAGAGATTATTTTTTAGATAGAACAATTGCTGAGGTATTAGAAAGATTTCCAATTGGTCAAGATTCTGTTAATGTAGTTGATAATATATACAAAAATGTATTTGGAAGAGATGCAGATAGTGAAGGTTTGAATTACTGGGTGCAAAGAATAGACGGTATAAATGAAGCAGGTCAAGAGCAATTATCAGAAAATGAACTTATTAGTGAAATGTTGGTTGTGGCTAAGAGTGTTGGAAATGAAGTTGATGGTGAGTACCTCTCTCTTAGTTTAGAAAATGCTGAAAATAATTATTTTAATACTTCTAATATAGATAAAAGCATATACTCAAAAACAAATAATTCTTTAGGAGATTTAAGTACATCAGCTACTTATGGAGTTTCAACACTAGATTCTAATATACATTGGGAAGATGATTTAAATATCACATATAGTTTTAACACTAATATACCAATAGATTATTATAATTATTATGATAGTGAAAAATTAATAGAAGGTTGGGAAACATTAAACGAGAATCAAAAATATACAATTAGTTCAATAATTGAAAAATTAGACGAATTATTGGCAATAACTTTTGAAGAAGTACCATCTAATGGATTAATCCAATTTAATCTTGTTGATATGGATGAAAATACAGCAGGGTTTGCTTTTGTGCCTGGAAAAATTTCTAGCTATGAGGGAGATGTTTTTTTTAATACTGATTTTAATACAGAAGAAAATTATGGATTAGAAGAGGGTGAAGAAGGATATTTAACAATGATACATGAATTAGGTCATGCAATGGGATTAAAACATCCCTTCGAATGTGGAGAAACTTTACCATTAACACTTGATGATACAAATCATTCAGTAATGTCATATACAACTACTAATAATTATATCCCAATTTTATCTTTTAGTAGTACAAAAATATATATGGATTATATAGAAGTTTTACCAAGTTTTTATTCCTTGTATGATGTAGCTGCATTACAGTCAATATATGGTGCAAATACAACTACAAATACACAAAATAATATATATACATTGAAGTATACAGACTATAAAATCCAAACAATTTGGGATGCAGGAGGTATAGATACTATTGATTTATCTAATACTATTGGTGATAGTAACATAGATTTAAGAGGTGGCACAATAAATAGTGCTGATCAATATACCTTAGATAATGTAATTAAGATTAATCAAGATATAAGTACTGCAAATGGTAAATCACAACATAATAATTGGATAGCTGATAATTTAACAGATTTATATAATGATGATAATTTATACACGGGAATAGATAATTTAGGTATTGCAACAGGTACAATTATTGAAAATATTATTACAGGTTCTGGTGATGATACTATTACTGATAATGAAGTAGATAATATTATTGAAACATCTTTTGGTGATGATAAATTTTATTTAGGAAATGGTGGTAGTGATTATGTAGATGGTGGTGATGGAAATGACATTGTTTACTTAAATAATAGTCTAAATGAATTAAATATAGTATATTTAGAAGATGATTACTATATAACAACTTCTAATTATATGGTGCAACTTAGAGATGTAGAACAATTGTTTTTAAATGATAATATTTTATATAATTTAGATTCATTAATAGTCTAAATTAGTATTTCTTAACAACCAATATAGTATAATTTTTTTAAATAAGCTAGGGGGATGTAATTTATGTCAGAGTTAAATACTAAAACACTTTCAGTTGATGAAATTATAGAAAAAGTAAAAGAAGAAGCAAAAAATAAAGTAAGTAATCAAGAAGATTATTTAGTGTATGAGTACCCAATATTGCAAAATAATAGAAAAAATAATTTTTATAATTATGCTAAAAAAATTGGAAAATACCTTCAAAAAATAGGTTTAGGTAGCTTTGTTAGATTTGTTAAAAGTAATTTAATTTTACATAAAAATACTTCTACATATAATATTAAAGACTTAGAAAAATACCATGATGAAGAATTTCTTAAAAATATCTATAGACTATTATTAAATAGAGAGATTGACTTTCAAGGCAAAAGTATATATTTACCAAAATTAAGAGATGGCTCATTATCAAAAAATGAGATAATAACCTCTTTGCACTACTCTTCTGAGGGGCAAGCTCAAGATATAACTATATCTGGGATTAGACAACAGCGAATTCTAGCAATTTTATACAAACTTCCATATATTAATTATCCTATAAAAATTATAGTGATGTTAGCTACATTACCAAAATTATTAGATCGAATAAATAAAAATGAAAATTTTGTTGGAGCAAAATTAGTAAAAAATGAAAATAAATATTTAGAATTAAGTAAAATTATAAAAACAAAAGCATCAATGAGAGAGGTGCAAATATTACAAGAAGATATGGAGACTAAGGCAAATATTAAAGAATTGGAAATTTATTTGAGTTCAATTAATTATGCAAGAAAACAGATAGATATAAGTAAAGAAAATATTCAAACTCTTATAGATGAAGCTAAAAAAAGAATGCCAAATCAAATTTTAAGTGAAAAAGAAACCTTAAGTATTATAGATGAAGAAGAAAACTTCGATAGTTTTTATGTTTCATTTGAAGATCAATTTAGAGGTTCAAAAGAAGAAATTAAAGATAAATTAAAAGTTTATATACCTTATATGGAAAAATTTAAAACTGATGTTAAAATATTAGATGTAGGTTGTGGTAGAGGAGAATGGCTAGAATTATTAAGTGATAATGGCTATAAAAATACCAAGGGTATAGATTTAAACAAAGTGATGGTTACAGTATCAAAAGAATTAGATTTAGATGCAGAATGTACAGATGTTATAAAGTATTTAAAATCTTTAGATGATGAATCGCTTATGGTAATTACAGGATTCCATATTATAGAGCATCTACCATTCAACATATTAATGACACTATTTAAAGAAAGTTTAAGAGTACTAAAAAAAGGTGGTATGATTATTTATGAAACACCAAATCCTAGAAATATTTTGGTTGGTTCATCAGATTTTTATTTAGATCCTACACATATAAGTCCATTACATCCACAAACATTAAAATTTTTAGTTATAGAATCTGGTTTTTCTCAAGTAAAATCATTAATACTAGATAAAGATATATTAACAAATTTTGATCATCTTAAGTTTGATAGTATTGATGATTACATAAATATAGGTAGAGATTTAGTAGTTATTGGTTATAAAATATGAAAATAATTATAGCTTCTATTCAAGTGCCATTTATAGATGGTGGCTCGGTGTTAATGACACAAGGTTTAAAAAAAGCTTTAATTAAATTTGGTCATCAAGTAGAAGTTGTCACTATCCCATTCAAATTTACACCAGTGGAGTATATTGATGATTTAATAGATTTTTGGAAAAATCAAGATTTTAATAATTTTAATGGACACCATATAGATATGGTTATTGCTTTGCAGTTTCCTGCTTTTTATGTACAACATAAAAATAAAGTATTATGGTTAATGCATCAACATAGATCAGTATATGAATTATATAATGAAAATATAGCTACATTAGAAGATAAAAATTTAAAAGAAAAAATAAAAAAAACAGATATTCAAGAATTTTTAAAGATAGATAAAAGATTTAGTATGTGTCAAAATATTTCAAATAGATTATTAAAGTATAACAACATAACTTCAACACCGATTTATCATCCACCATATAGAGAAGATAAATTTTATTGTGAAGATAGTTATAATTATATTTTTTGTCCAAGTAGATTAGAAGAATTAAAAAGACAGGATTTGTTAATAAAAGCTATGCAATATACAAAAACAGATATTGTAGTAATTATTGCAGGTGATGGTGGACAAAAAGATAATTATGAGAATCTTATTAAATCACTAAATATATCACATAAAGTAAAACTAATAGGTTATATCTCACAAGAGGAGAAAGAGACCTATTATGCAAGAAGTTTAGGTGTATTTTTTGCTCCATATGATGAAGATTATGGATATATAACCTTAGAAGCTATGTTGTCATCTAAGCCAGTTATCACATGTAAAGATTCTGGTGGTTCATTAGAGTTTGTGATAGATAATGAAACAGGTTTTATTACTCAACCAGATCCAAAAATTATTGCCCAAAAATTAGATTGGCTTTACAGTAATAAAAAAGAAGCTAAAATGTTAGGGGAAAATGGATTGAAAATATACAAAGAAAAAAATATTAGCTGGGATAATGTTGTAAAAAAATTATTAGGAAATAAGCTTAATTATTTATAGTAGATTAAAAGTGTTAAATAAATATAAAATAAACTAGGATTTAATAAATAAAATGGATACAAACTTAAATATAACATATCAAACTTGTGGAATTGAAAATGTAACAGAATTTTATAAAGATAAATTTGCACACGATGTCAGTTATGACATTCACAATATAAATGCATATGAGTACAATATCTTAAATCTAAAGCAAATGTATGTTTATGATTATATAAAACCAAATTCAGTTATATTGGATTTTGGATGTGGAAGTGGAGTATTTAAGATATTAAAAAACTTAGAAACATATATAGTTGGTGTTGATTTATCTAAAAAAGCAATAAAAAATGCGATAGATTTAAACTCCTATAATGAGGCATATTCACTAGATATATTTGATAGCTTTTTTGATAAATATAAAAATAACTTTGATTATATAATTTCATCAGATGTTTTTGGTCATATAGAGTTTAAAGATAAAGATTTGGTAATTCAACGATTAAAATATCTTTTAAAAGAAGATGGAACAATGATTCATGGTATTGAAACAGGTGATATAAAATACAATGGAATGACAAAAGAAAAAAGAAAAGAATTTTCAATTGTTGATGGTCATATTGGAATGGAATCTGAAGAGATAACAACTAAAAGGTTTAAACAATACTTTCAAAATGTAAATACCTACACTCCATATGGTATTATGAATGATTTGGATGAAATTATAAAACAAAATGAAAGTTATGCCGTTTCCTATTTAGAACCAAAGCTTATAGAATATTTAAAAAAAAATAGGTCAAATAAACTATTTTTAGATGCTTTTAATATAAGTCAATTTTGCACACATAAAGCTTATGAATCAAACATACCAGTAAATACTTTTTTTAACTTATATGGTTTTAGTTTTGTTGTGTGTAGTGATAAAGAGATTAAAAAATATTCACATAAAAAACCACAGACCTCTATACAGTTTAGTCAAGATTTTTATCAAGAAGAATCACTAGATGGCAAAAAATATAGATGGTCAAAACCATATAGTTATCTAAATTTAACAAATGTTAAAGAGTTAGAGTTAGATATAAATTCATATATCCCATCGTACACTCAACAAAATCAAAACATTACAATTTTGGTAAATTCAAAGATAGATAAAAAGCTTTTATTTACAAATAAAAAATCATTAAGTAAATATATATTTAAAAATACACAAGCCCAAGAGAATGTAAAATTAGAATTTTATGCTGATTCTAATTTTACACCATTATTATTTGAATCCGATAGTAATGATGATAGAGTATTAGCCTTTAATATATCTATTGTATCACAGGAGATTTTTTAATGAAAATAGTAATTATCGCTCCAAGTCCTATACCTTTTGGTATAGGTGGCGCTGAAAAATTATGGTGGGGTATGCAAGAGTATATAAATAAAAACACTACAAACCAATGTGAATTAATTAAAATACCTATAAAAGAGGATAGCTTTTGGAACTTAGTTGAATCATATTATAAGTTTTATACTCTTGATTTATCACATTTTGATATGATTATCTCTACAAAGTATCCTGCATGGATGGTAGAACATTCCAACCACCATATATATCTTCAACATTGTTTAAGAGGATTATACGATACTTATCATTTTACAGCTTTACCATTAACATACTCATCAAAACATCCAAAAGTAAACAAAATTATAGAGTTGTTAAATAGTAAGGATACATCTATAACGCAACTATTTGATTCTCTATTTGAATTAAAACTAGATAAAACAGTTCCAAGTAGTACCTATCAGTTTCCAGCACCATTCATAAGAAAAATTATCCATTTTTTAGATAAGAGGGCTATGCAAAACATTAGTAGTTTTTCAGCAATATCTCAGACTGTAATAGACAGAAAAGAGTATTTTCCAGAAAATAGATTAATTCAAAAAATATATCATCCATCAAATCTTACAAAATTAGAAAGTATATCTTATGATTATTTCTTTACAGCAAGTAGACTTGATGGAGCAAAAAGAATTCAGATGATTGTAGAAGCATATATGGCTTCAACTACATCTATCCCTCTAAAAATAGCTGGTTCAGGGCCACTAGAAAAAGAGTTAAAAGAACTAGCAAAAGAGGATTCTCGCATAGAATTTTTAGGTTATATAAGTGATGAAACTCTTAGTAAATATTATTCAAAAGCTTATGGAGTTATTTTTATCCCTTATGATGAAGATTATGGACTTATTACCATAGAAGCTGCTATGTGTAAAAAACCTGTTATAACTTTTTTAGATTCTGGTGGAGTTGGTGAATTTATAGAAAACAAAGTAACAGGTTTAGTCTCTAAACCAAATGTAAAAGAACTTTCAAAAAGTATAGATTATTTATCACAGAATCCACTTCTAACAAAACAGATGGGAGAAAAGGTATATAAAACTGTTCAAAATATAACTTGGAAAAATACAATAGAAAAACTATTAAGCAATTCAGAAAAGAAAAAACAGATAACAGTTGTTTCAACATACCCTATCTATCCACCAAGGGGTGGTGGACAAAATAGAGTTTTTTATCTATATAAGGAGTTAGCAAAAACATTTACAATAGAAGTTATATGTATAGTTCCAAGTGGAGAAAAACATATAAAAACTCAAATAACTCCAGATTTTTGTGAGATAAGGGTACCAAAGTCTATATCACATGAATTAAAAGAGTTAGAGATGCAAAACAAGTCAGGAATCCCAATAACTGATATTGCTATGTTATATTTATATAATGAAACACCACTTTTTGTAGATGCTATAAAAAACTCTTCTAAAAACTCATTTATAGCTATTTCAGTTCAACCATACACATATCAACTTTTAAAAGAACATACCAGTATTCCAATTATCCATGAATCACAAAATGTAGAATATAATCTAAAAAAACAGATGTTAAAAGATACTATATATAACAAAAAACTGTTAGAAAAATTATTTATAGAGGAAAAAGAAGCCTGCATAAATGCAACTTTTACAACTGTATGTGCTATCGAAGATGCTCATACTATGTCTGAATTATATCAATTAGATTTAAAAAAATCTATTGTAGTGCCAAATGGAGTTGACCTAAATACAGTTCCATATATTTCACTAAAAGATAGAAAAATGAAAAATAGATTGTATGATTTTCAAAATGAGAAAATTATACTTTTTATGGGAAGTTGGCATCAGCCAAATATAGATGCAGTAGAGGAGACTTTTAAGATAGCACTTAAGCTAAAAGAATATAAATTTATAATTATTGGTAGTGTTGGGGATTATTTTATCTCTTACGATATACCTAAAAATGTAGCTTTTACAGGAGTTATAACAGATGAGGAGAAAGAGATATACCTAAGTGTCGCATCCATAGCAATCAACCCAATGTTAACAGGCTCAGGCACAAATTTGAAAATGCTAGACTATATGGCAAATGGGATACCAGTAGTAAGTACATATGTGGGTGCAAGAGGTTTAAATATACCTGATGAGTGTATAGCTAAGTGTGACATAAATCAGTTTGACAAATATATACTAAACATAGAAAAACATACAGATATACAAAAGAGTAGAACTTATGTTGAACATAATTTTTCTTGGAAAATTATCAATGAAAATCTACTATCAGAATTGTTAAAATACTAGCTATATGAAAAATAAAACAATATATATAGATGTAACTCAGTATACACAAAACCGTTTAAACACAGGGATACAAAGAGTAGTAAACCAATATCTAAAAAGAGCTATTACAGGTAATTTTGAGATTGTTATCCTATACATAAACAGTTCTAATCACTTTATGCAACTATCCAATAGTGAGATGCAAGAGTTTTTAGAAGATGTAAAAGATTATAAATTCAAATCTTTTAAACATATAGATATATTTGAATCAAAAAATCAAAAAATATTTTTTGATATAGATTCTGTTTGGAATAGTTTATATAAAAGAGAACTATTATATAAACAGTTAAAAGAAAATAATTTTAAAATATACAATTTTATATATGACCTTATCCCTATATTATTTCCAAAATTGTTACATGAAAAAACTAAACAAAATTTTGCACCATATATAAAAGCTATCTACAAATATAGTGATTTTGTTTTTTTTGATTCCAACTCTGCAAAAAATGATTTTTTTAAAATAAAAAAAGAGTTTAACTATAAAAAAGATATATCTTCTAAAGTAGTATATTTAGGTTCAGATATAGTAAAACCATTTGAAAAACCAAATGATAATTATATAGATATATTATCAAAAAAATATATATTATTTGTTGGAACTATTGAACCAAGAAAACTTCAGCCATTGCTTTTAGATGCTTTTGAAGAGTTATACGAAACATACCATAATCTAAATTTAGTTTTTATAGGTAAAACAGGCTGGAATATTCAAAAATTCACCTCTTACCTAAATACTCACCCATTAAAAGATAAAAATATATTTCATTTTGAAAATATAGATGATAATAATTTGAATCACTTTTATAAGAATGCTTTTTTAGTGACATATTTGTCAATATATGAAGGCTATGGCTTACCTATCGCTGAATCATTAAACCATTCAAATATCACAATAGTATCAAAAAATAGTTCTACTCCTGAAGTTGGTGGTGATTTTGTTGATTATGTTACTGATAACTCAAAAGAAAATTTAATCAATATTATTTTCAAATATTTAAAAAATAAAAATATGTATAAAAATAAAAAAAATATGATTTTAAAGGGCTATAAACCTATCTCATGGGATGCTTTCTATCAATCTATGGAAAGAAATATTTAATACAACCACCTCTTTATATCTTCTATTTATATTACTTTAAGTACATATTTTATATAATTACAGACAGTTTCACCTAGGAATGCATGCTGACAATCTAGTTATATTAAAGCTAGCATGTCTAAAATCAAACTAAAAAGACATCTAGCAATAACTAGATATCCTAGGTTTTACTTAATATTAAGGAGAAAATATGGCATTTACAACTAATCAACAAATCGTAGCAGAGTACTACATAGCTTCACTAGGAAGAGCACCAGAAAAAGCTGGTTTAGACTACTGGGTAGGAAGACTAGAAAGTACAGGTTCTGATGCGTTAACTGCAGACCAAATTAGAGATCAGTTTTTAGATAGAAATATTCCAGAAGTTGCAGCTAGATTTCCAGCTGATGCTTCAGTAACAGATACTGTCAACTCTATATACTTAAATGTATTTGGTAGAGATGCAGACAGTGATGGACTAGCATACTGGGTAGGAAGATTAACTGGTGTTAACGAATCTGGTCAAGCTCAACTTTCAGAAAATGAGCTAATCAGTGCAATGCTTACAGAAGCAAAAAACAACACTGTTGATGCTGCTACACTTACTGAGAGTTTAACTGCTGCTGAAACAGTTTATGAGGCTGCTGATGCTGGTTCAGATGCTGCTTCTGAGGCTGCTGCTGCTAAAAATGATGCAAATGCTCTTAAATTAACTACTGGTGCTGATATTATTCAAGGAACGGATGCTGATGATACAATCACTGCATTTATTGGAACTAACTCAGTAAACGGTAATAATCAAGATACATTATCAAGTATTGATATTATTGATGGTGGTGATGGTTATGATACATTAACTATTCAACAATCAAGTACTGCTAATCCAAGTGGTCCAACAATTGCAAATGTTGAAGCTATTACATTAACTCAATTTGGTAATCAAAATTTTAATATGTCAAATGTTACTGGTGTTGAATCGTTTACTAATAAAGGTTCAATTAATCCATTGAATATATTAGCAGTATCTTCAATAATGGATTTAACAGTTCAAAATGTTAATAATAATGCTACAAACTTAACTTATAATGCATCTGCTGTTACAGGTTTAACTGATACTCAAAAATTAACACTTGATAATGCTAGTAATAATGCAGAAATTAATTTTAAGGCAGCTGCAATTGAGACTTTAGCTATTACTACTTCAGGTAATGCAAGCAGAATTGATTTAGATGATTTAGGAGTTTCACTTAAAACTATTACTGTTGATGGTGACCAGAATCTAAGAATTGATAATTTAGATTTAGCTTCAGGAACTGCTGAAGTTCTTACTTCTTTTGATGCTTCTGCTAATACTGGTAATATTAGAGTTGACTTAGCTACAAATGTAACAGCTACAAAAATGGATGTTAAAACTAGTATTGGTGATGATATGGTTATATTTGCTAACATGACAAAAGATGATTCTTTTGATATGGGTGCAGGTAATGATACTTTAGTTCTTTCTGCATTTGGAGGTGAAACAAAATCTACAACAATGACAGGTGTTGAAAATATAGTATTTTCTGCTCAAGCTGCTAATGCAACATTAAATGCAGCAGGTGCAACTGAATTAGAAAGTATCACGATTACTTCTACTGGTGCTGCTAATACTAACACTATCACAAAAGCTGTTGCAACTGCTAAAACAATTAATTTTGATACTATGGATGGTACAACAAATGCTGCAACTTATGAAAATGTAACATTTGGACTAGCAACTACAACTGGTACATCTGATGAATTAACACTTAATTTTCAAAATACAAATACAACTGGTGCTCATGTAAACATAGATGATGATACTCAAATGACTGTAGCAACTATAACAGCTAACGGTATTGAAACTATTAATCTTAATACTGCTGATATGGGTGCAAACAATAATGCTACCTTGAATGATAGTGGTCTTGTTATAACAACATTAGCAACAGATAAAATACAAACACTAAATATCACATCTGATTCATTAGTTACTATTACAAGTGGTTTAGATTCTGATGTAAATGATATCAATGCTACTACTGCTACTGCTGGTGTTGTATTAAATTTAACTAATGGTGCTGATAATTCTGAAACTACTCATGCAAGTTCAACATTAAATATTGATACAGGTGCTGGTGCAGATACTTTGGCTTCTGTAAAAGCAGATGTTGCTACAACTGTTATCAATACAGGTGCTGGTAAGGATTCTATTGCTTTAAAAGCAGGTGACTTTGGTTCTGGTGATACTACAAATGTAGATACTATTACTATTGATGCTGGTGAAGGAGATGATACTGTTGATGTTTCTCTTTCTACTACTTTAGTAGCTGAAGGTACAATCTCTGTTACTTTAGGTGATGGTGTAGATACAATTAAAATTGATGGTGCTCAGGCTAATCAAACAGGTATTACAATAACAGATTTTGTTGTTGGTTCAGGTGGCGATAAAATTGATTTAGCTGCAAGTACAGCTGCACAATATGCTAACCTTACTACTGTTGCTAATATGGCAAGTGGAGAATTAGTTAATGGTATGAATATTTATACTCTAAATGATGCTGCTTCATTGAGTACTACTGATATGGCTACTGCATTTGCTGCTGGTACAGCACTAGTTGATGCAAATACAGCTGGTGATATTGGATATATTATTGCTTCTGATGGAACAGATGCTGGACTATATGAATTTACAGATGCTGCTGGTACTACTGCCATAGCTGCTGGAGAATTAGTATTATTAGCTACTTTAACAGGTGTTTCAGATGCTTCTAAATTAACTGCCGATAATTTTACAGACTTCTTAGCATAGTAATTATTTTACTCGTTTCACATCTTCAGATGTGTAACACATACGGAGAGTCATAAATTCCGTAACTAAAAGCTTCACTTTCTCTTAGGAGTTGGTGGGGCTTTTTTGCTTTCTAAAAACATATAAAAAAAAGGGTGTCAGGCACCCATTTAAAACTTTCCTTAATAAAAAAGGGTGTCAAAAAAGGGTGTCAGGCACCCATTTAAAACTTTCCTTAATAAAATATTAATCTATTTCATGCTATAATACTACATGCCAAGAAAAGAACGCTATCAAGAAGCAGGACAATACCATATTATCAGTCGTGGAGTAGAGCGAAGACTTGTTTTTTTAGAACCACAAGATTATGATTTTTTTTCAAATTTACTACTAAAGCTTACTAAAGAGTATGATATTATTATCCATGCTTATTGTCTTATGACAAATCATTATCACCTATTACTTGAGACTAAACAAATAAACCTTTCAAAAGCTATGCAATTTGTTAATGATAAATACGCAAAATACTTTAACAAAAAATACACAAGAAGTGGTCATTTATGGCAGGGTAGGTACAAATCATACCCACTTTTTGATGATGCACACTTTTGGATAGTAGCTAAGTATATAGAGAGAAATCCAATCAAAGTAGGTATGGTAAAAGATGTCGCAGATTATAGGTTTCAGTCATTTTTTCAGTGGAAATATAAATACGACCACTTTAAACTACTAAACAACTCTATGATATTTAATATGACTTATGATGAGTATGCAAATTATATTGGCAGTGAAATGGATTTAGATGCTATTGATATAGTATATAAATCCCCAAAACTAATAATAAAAGAAGATGGTAAATTTAAAGTTCTAAGTAAAAGATTAAAAACTTTTTTTGAACAAGACCATGATATAAATAGAAATGAAAATATAAAAAAAGCATACGAATATGGATATATAAAATCAGAAATAGCAAATTATCTTCAACTTAGTCATACGGCAGTCTCTAAAATTTTGAAGTAATCCCAGCCGACAGAACATAGGGGTCAGACCCCATTCTGGGAACTTTTCTTAATTTTTTCTTACTCTATCTTTTTCAACAGAAACCTTATTATGTTAATAAAATCATTATTTACTTTAAAAAGCTATACTTCTATTCGTTATTAGTTGGGGTGTATCGTTGTTTATTATACTTTTATTTGTTGATTGCGTTTGTGAAGGAGAAGGTGGGACATGGTTAGCCTTTATACAAAGGATATAACAGATGCACCAAATCATCGTAATTGTTATAATTATTCTGCTGTTAGCAGAAAGATTGTACTAAAAGCTTATAGAGAGTTCTAGCTCTCTATTTGTCCCAACTAATGACATTATACTTCTTTTTTATGAATATACAAAATAAAAATACAATTTTTACATTATAACATAGGGGTCA
>Ga0256837_1001715_pt1 | contig 14644 bp, 10 predicted proteins | sample 4562384metaG_FD_185976 | JGI IMG/M metagenome (GOLD analysis project Ga0256837, IMG submission 185976) | Hydrothermal vent microbial communities from Guaymas Basin, Mexico - 4561-384 | ecosystem: Environmental > Aquatic > Marine > Hydrothermal vents | place: Mexico: Guaymas Basin | collected... | reverse complement strand
CTATACTTGCTAAAACTGCTGATAAACTTGAAAATACAAAGGCATCTGTAAATTCACTTTTTACTATACCACTTATATTTGCTGCAGCACTTTTAAGTTTTGCTCATGGTGCAAATGATGTTGCAAATGCTATAGGGCCTTTAGCTGCTATAAATGATGCTGTTGTTAGTGGTGGAGATTTTGGTGGAAAAGTTGGCATCCCTTTATGGGTTATGGGTGTTGGTGCATTTGGTATAGCAATAGGTCTTGCACTTTATGGACCTAAACTTATAAAAACTGTTGGTAGTGAGATAACTGAACTTGATCAGATGAGAGCATTCTCTATTGCTATGGCTGCTTCTATAACAGTTATTATAGCTTCTCAACTTGGTCTTCCTGTTTCATCTACTCACATTGCAGTTGGTGGTGTTTTTGGTGTTGGTTTTTTAAGAGAATACCTTGATAGTAGTGAGAGTAAATGGCTACAAGATATAAAAGAACAATTTAAAGCTAACAAAAAAGAGCTTGAAAGCTTACAAAAAGAGTTTAAAACTTTAGAATCAAAAGAGAATAAATCTCAAGAAGAGTATGAAAGAATTATAGAACTTTTTAAACTTATTGATGAAAAAGAGGAAGCTGTAAAAGATGAGAAAAAAGAGTACAAAGGTGCTAAAAAAATAAAATATGTAAAAAGAGATGCTATCAAAAAAATAGCAGCAGCTTGGGTTATAACAGTTCCAGCAGCAGCAACACTAAGTGCAGGTGTATTTTTTATGATAAAAGGAATTGTTTCTTAGAAGTATTAAAGCGATAATTGTATATAATTCGCGATTAATATAATATATGGAGATTTTTGCATGACTAAGTACATTTTTGTAACCGGAGGGGTTTTAAGTTCTCTTGGAAAAGGGATAACAGCTGCTAGTATTGGTACACTACTTAAACACTCGGGTAAAGAAGTGGGGATGTTAAAAATTGATCCATATATCAATGTCGATCCTGGAACTATGTCACCACTTGAACATGGTGAAGTTTTTGTTACAAAAGATGGAGCTGAAACAGATTTAGATATAGGTAACTATGAAAGATTTTTAGATGCTTCTTTTTTGAAGTCTTCTAACTTTACTACTGGTCAAGTTTATTCAAGTGTTATAGAAAGAGAACGAGCTGGTGGTTACTTAGGTCAGACTATTCAGGTTATACCTCATATTGTTGGTGAGATTGTAAGTCGTATCAAAAAAGCTGGTGAAGGTCACGAAATCCTTGTTGTTGAACTTGGTGGAACAGTTGGAGATATAGAGGGTTTACCTTTTATGGAAGCTATCCGTCAAATGAAACATGATGATGAAGTAGCTGGAACTTACTTTGTTCATGTAACACTTATCCCATTTATAAAAGCAGCTGGTGAATTAAAATCAAAACCAACTCAACACTCAGTTCAAGAACTTCGTCGCATCGGTATCACTCCTCAAATGATAATTGCTAGAAGTGAAAATGGTCTTCCAAAATCATTTAAGAAAAAACTTGCAATGAGTTGTGATGTAAATGCCGAAAATGTTATTGAAGCGTTAGATGCTGCTTCTATATATGATGTACCTATGAGCTTTTTAAGACAAGATATTTTGAAACCTATTGCAAAAGAGTTAGAATTAGGTGAACTTACTCCAGATATGGATGAGTGGGATAGTTTAGTTAAAAAGATAGTTCAACCAAAAGGTAAAGTTGTTGTTGGTTTTGTTGGAAAATATCTTGAACTTAAAGAAAGTTATAAATCTCTAACTGAAGCACTTATCCATTCAGGAGCTCATCTTGATACTAGAGTTGAGATATGTTGGGTTGATTCAGAACATATAGAAGAAAGAGGAGCTGAAGCTCTTTTAGCTGATTGTGATTCTGTTTTAGTAGCTGGTGGATTTGGTTCTCGTGGTGTTGAGGGTAAAATTAAAGCTATTGAATATGCTCGTGTAAACAATATTCCTTATCTTGGTATCTGTTTGGGTATGCAACTAACTTTAGTAGAATATGCTAGAAATGTTTTAGGTATAGCAGATGCTAACTCAATAGAATTTGATGAAAATACTAAAAATCCATTAATTTACCTTATAGATAACTTTTTAGATCAAAGTGGTGGAACACAACTTAGAACTCATACAAGCCCAATGGGTGGAACTCTAAGACTTGGAGAGTATCCTTGTGATACAAAAGAGGGAAGCATCCTAAGAGAAGCATACAATGGGGAAAAAGTTATACACGAAAGACATCGCCATAGATACGAAGCAAATCCAGTATATAGAAAACAACTTGAAGATGCTGGTATGATAGTAACTGGTGAGAGTAATGGACTTATAGAAACGGTAGAGATAAAAGACCATAAATGGTTCTTAGGTGTGCAGTTTCATCCTGAATTTACATCAAGACTACAAACTCCAAACCCTTCAATTCTTGCTTTTGTTAAGGCTAGTTTAGATAAATAAATATTTAAATCAGATAAAATTTAAAAGGTAGTTAGATTTGTTTCTGACTACCTTTTTTTTTGTCAAAAAAATTAAAAAAGTGAGATAATATGTCTAAACAACTAAATAAACAAATACTTTATAAATTACTTTCATCTCGTTTTGAAACTGAAGATAAAAAACTTTCACAGATTCCAAATCCTGCTTTACTTTATGATGCCGAAAAATCTGCTAAAAAAATTGCTCAAACCATAAGAGATGGTAAAAAAATAGTTTTAGTTGGGGATTATGATGTTGATGGTATTACTTCTACTGCTATTGCAGTTGATTTTTTTAGAAAAATTAATTATCCACTTGAAGCAATTATTCCTAATCGTTTTGTGGATGGATACGGGGTTAGCCCTAGCATACTAGATAGAGTTGAAGCCGATTTAATCATAACAGTTGATAATGGTATCTCTGCTATTGAAGCTGGTAAAATTTGTAAAGAAAGAGGAATAGACCTTATCATTACAGACCATCATACACCAAGTGAGGTATTACCTGAAGCTTATAGTATTGTTGACCCTAAATTATCAGAGTGCGAATATCCATTTAAAGAGATTTGTGGGGCTCAAGTTATCTGGTTACTTTTAGGATTAGTAAAAAAAGAGTTAGCTCTTCAAGTAAATATGAAAGATTTTGTAGACATCCTTTGTATTGCAATTATTGCCGATATTATGCCTCTTATTGATATTAACCGTACACTTGTAAAAGAGGGATTAAAAGCAATTTTAACATCAAATAGACCAGCAAGTATCATAATAAGAGATTTTTTAAATAAACCTAGAATTACAAGTGAAGATATAGCTTTTCAGATAGCACCTCGCATAAATTCTGCTGGAAGATTAGAAGATGCTTCAATAGCTTTAGAATTTTTTACAGCTAAAGATACTCATACAGCTTACAATCAATTTGAGATATTAAACTCTTTAAATGAGCAAAGAAAAGAAACAGAAGCACAAACAACTACTCAAGCTATGCAAGATGCAGATGAAAATTCAAAAGTTTTAGTTGTAGCAGGTGAGCAATGGCATGAGGGGGTAGTTGGTATAGTAGCATCAAGACTTGTAGATAAGTTTGCAAGACCAGCCATAGTTTTAAGTGTAGAAGATGGTGTTGCAAAAGGGAGTGCTAGAAGTATTGGTGATGTTAGTATTTATGAGCTTATAAAAGAAAATGAAGATTATTTAACAAAGTTTGGTGGTCATAAGATGGCAGCAGGACTTGGACTAAATGCAGATGATATAGATGCTTTTAGAAAAGCTATAAATAAAAGTGCTTTAAAAATAGATGAAAAAGATTTTATACCAAAAGATGAAGTATTGGGTAAATTAAGTAGTGATGATATAGATTTTGAACTTTTAGATATTTTAGAAACATTTGAGCCTTACGGTGAAGCAAATCTAAAACCAACTTTTTTAATAAAAGATGCTCAAGTAATAAATATTAAACTAATGGGAAAAGATAAATCTCATTCAAGAATTGAGATAAAACAATCTCAAAATGATAAACAAACTTTAGAATTGATAGCTTTTAGAACAGTTTATGAGATGCCAGAAGATGGACTTATAAGTTGTAGCTATTCAGTTTCTAAAAATGAGTTTAATGGTCGTGTATCTGTTCAGTTATTAGTAGATAAAATCTACTAATAATTAAGAAATCATATGTTTCCCATTTCTTTTTAAAATAATAATTGAAATTAAAAATGCTATTGTACCAAGTGCTGAAAATGCAATCAATAAATTAGTCATTTGTTCCCCCTTTTATAAATGCATAGCCAGTAAGATATAAAATTGTAAATAAGTAAAGAACTAATGCTATATCTACATTTATTTTAATACTTTTTCAATTCATCATTTATCTGAACATAAGCCTCTAAAGGTGTAGTTTCAAAATACTTAATATTATGTTTTTTAGCAAAATCACGAGTCATTTTTTGAATTTTTAAAAGATTAAATCTAGGTGCTTTGGGAAATAGGTGATGCTCTATTTGAGTGTTAAGTCCTCCATAGAACCAATGGATAAATTTTCCACCTTTTAATGAACGAGAAGTTCTCATTTGTAATTCCATCCAAGTAAAATCTTCACTTTCATCTTTTTCAAATACTTCACAACCTAAATGGTTTGTAATAAAGCCAAATGCTAACCAAGGAGATAAAACAAAATTAAGAGTAAGATATACAGTTATCGCTTCATTAAACGGTAAAAAATAAAAGATTGGTCCCCAAACTATTGGCCAATGAAGTAGCATAAGTGCTAACTCCCCCCATTTTTTTCTTTTTATTGCAAAATTATATGATTGAGCGATAAAAGCTGGATACATAAAAAACATTGCACCCCAAAAAACAAGATATTTCACACTTCTTAAAAATGAACTATTTCCTCTATACTTTTCTGTAAAAGCTCCATCCATTGCTAAAATATCTTCATCTTTTTCAGGTACATTACACCAAGTATGGTGATTTATGTTATGTTTAAAATCCCACCAAGAAGATGAGTTAGAAAGAATAATCGCTGCAAAAGGGTAACTTAATAAAAAAGATAATTTCTTATTTTTAAAATATTGAGTATGTAAAATATCATGCGATATAAAAACTGCACGAGTAAAAATGATGCTCATAAAAAAGCCAAGTGCAAATGCACCATAACTAGGAGGATTTAAAGAATCCCAGTTTACTACTATAATGTCAACAATTATCATACATATAATTGTTGCAGCCATTTCAATTGAACCACGAACAGGTATTCTTTCTAGTAAACCAGCAGCACGAACTTCTGATTTTAATTCATCGAACACATCTGGATATTTTGCCATACTCATATTATCACCTCAAGAAATATTATTTAGATTATAACAATTATATTCTGAAATTATCTACTAAGTTATAAAATTTATTTTAATTTAAAATTAAGCTATAAGTAATAAAACTTATGTAAGAATATAATTAATACGAGTTAAAAGGTGGATATTATGCAAGTAGGATTTAATAACCAAACAATGATAAATAATATTAATCAAAAAAAAGATGCTCAGACTGATAGTATAAAAAAATTATCTTCAGCAGAAGAGGATAAAAGTGTTGATCCAGCTATTGCTATAATAGCTCAAGCTATGATGTCAGATATACTTTCAGATACTCAAGGGGTAAAAAATGCAAACTCAGCTTCTGCAATGATGCAAATAGCTGATGGAGCATTATCTCAAGCTAGCGATATGAGTTCGAAACTTCAAGAATTAAGTGTTGCTTCAAATAATGCAGCATTAAGTTCTAGTGAGCAACATGCAATAAAAGTCGAATTTACTAAAACTGTTGAGAGTATAAATTCAACTATTAGTAATGCAAGTTTTAATGGTAAAGGTCTTTTTGGTCAAGATATGACTTTTTCATTAGGAAGTAGTGAGATTTCTATATCGTTACAAGATATAAATTCAAGTAAATTAGATATAAATTCTCAAGATAGTATCAAAGATTTTACAAAACAGTTAAATAATGTGATGAGTAATGTTGGTTCAACTCAAAATGCTATACGATCTTCAGCAGATAATTTGATGAATTCTATAACTCAAAAATCAGCTGCAAGAAGTCAAATGAGTGATGTAGATATGGCTGAAGAGATAAGTAAATATAAAGATAATGATGTTAAATTAGAAGCTTCAATATCAGCTCAAGTAAATTATAATAATTTATCAGCACAAAGAGTTGCTACTCTTTTAGAGTAGTTTAAACTCTTAGTTGGCAGACCATAAGTCTATCAACTAGTATTCGACCAACTTCTTGTTTACCATCTACTATCTCATCTATATTTATACCTTTTAGTTTCTTTTTCTCTTCTTGAGAGATAACTTTTGCTATAAGGTGTATATCTTTTGTATGTTTTCTAACTGTTTTACAAATAGCTACTTTTTTATCTATATTATCAACCGTAACAATTACAGAAGCAGAGCTTTCAGCATGAAGAGCCTCTAGCATAGAAAGTTTAGACATATCTCCTAGATAAGCTTCTTTATTTTTACGAAGAGCCTCTTGAATATTTTTTGGATTATTATCTATGATAACATATGGTGCATCAAAATCATCAAGATGAGATGCAACAGCTCGACCCATATCACTGTAGCCACAAACTATAATATGACCTTTACGAGATTTAAAATCACTTATATTTAGTTTTGAAAATTCATCATCTTTTATAAAACGATTTACAAAACCATTAATATGAGAGATAAAAAATGGTGTAACCATCATAGAAAATATAACTATTAGTAAAAGAAGAGATTCTAATTCTTTGTTTATTAGTCCACCAGCACTAGCTACAGCAAATATAACAAATGAAAATTCTCCAACTTGAGAAATTGAAAGGGCAGTTTTTAGAGATGTTGAATGATTGTTTGAAAATTTTAAAACCATATAAGTTATTGCAGTTTTTAAAATCAACACTAAGATAAAGATACCAATAATTAAGCCAATGTTATTTAAAAAGTAAAAAACATCTATTTTCATACCAACTACGATGAAAAATGTACCTAAAAGTATGTCTTTAAATGGTGCAATATCATACTCAACTTTATGATGGTATTTTGTTTCAGCTATAACCATACCTGCTACAAATGCACCAAGAGAATATGTAAAACCAAAGTATGAAGCTAAAACTGAAGCACTAATAACAATAAACAGTACACTTCCCATAAAGAGTTCATCTTCACCTGATGAAGCAGAAAAATGTAAAAGCCAAGAAACAATTTTTCTACCAACTACAAAAAGTATGGTTATCACAATCAATGCACTTATGATAGTATCTCTTATGATAATAACTACCGATTCATCCCCTTGATTTGTTAAAAATCCCAAGAGAATTAAAAGAGGAATTACGGCAATATCTTGAAATATCAAGATACTTGTTGCTCTTTGTCCATAAGGTGCATAAATCTCTTTTGAGGATTTTAAGTAGCTTAAAACAACAGCAGTTGAAGATAATGAAAATGAAGTAGCGATGATAAGTGAAGTAATAAAATCTAAATTAAATCCAAAAAAGCTAATAGCTAGTATAGCCATAGCAGTAAGTGTTGCTTGCATAAAACCATTACCAAAGATTTCATTTTTCATCTTATACATTTTATCTAGTGATATTTCTAGTCCAATGGTAAACATTAAAAAAACAATTCCAAATTCACCTATATGTTCAAGTGTATGGGACTCTTTTAAACTTTGCATATCTAAAGTGTAGATTAAAATAGTACCTGTAAATATATAACCTATGATTTGAGAAACACCAATTCTTTTTAAAAATATATTTAAAACTGTTGATATACCAAGGGCGATAACTATATATAAAAGTGCTGTATCCATATTTTTCCTAATTTTTTTGAATTATACTATAACCTAGAAATTCCATTTATCAAATCATCAGGAGTCATTGAAAAATCATTTCCTTTATAGTTTGTTGCTAATTTTGTATGTGTAAGTGAAGCTGTTATACTAGCTTCTAGTGAATTATATCCTTGAGCTAACAATGCACCAATAAGTCCACTAAGAATATCTCCACTTCCACCTTTTGCTAATTTTGATGAACCATAATGGTTGATAAAAAATTTATCTTTTTGTCCTATAATGACATTTGCCCCTTTTAAAAGAAGAGTTATATTTGGATATGTTTGGCAAAAAAATTCTACATATTTAAAACGATTTCTTTGTAATTCTTCTATAGTTATATCTGCTATATTTAGAAATTTTAGTGCTATGATAAACTCTTTTGGATGAGGTGTTAAAACTACATTTTTTCTTTTTACTATATTTTTTAATATGGGCATAGTAAATATATCGGCATCTGCTATAAGTGGATAGTTATTATCTAAAAACTTTTCCAATTCAGTATCTGAAAACTCATCCCCTAAACCCATACCAATAGCTAAAGCCGAAGTTGTAGTTGGTAATTTTGTTGAACTCATAATGCTATGTGGTATAAAATCATTTTTAAATCCTACAAGTGTAACCAAACCAGCACCAAATCTTAAAGCAGAAGAAGCACTCATTATAGTAGCTCCACTTTTTTCACCATAAGCAATAGCTAGATGACCAAAACTACCTTTGTGGGTATCTTTTTTATCTCTATATGGAAGTTTTAAATCATCCATATTCAATAGATGCCAATTTGTATCAGTTTCATAAAGTTTGCGAGAAATTCCTAAATCAATAACTTTGATATCCCCTACAAAATCTTTATAAGCATCTAAAAACATATTTTTTTTTAAAGCACCCATAGTTAAGGTTGTATTTGCATAAAATTTATATCCACTTGGTACATCACAAGCGATTTTATAAGCATCTATTGAGTTCATAGTTTTTATAAGGTTTGTAATATTTTTATCAAATTCACTATTAAATCCAGTTCCAACTATGGCATCTACTAAAATATCACATTGTGTTATCTTTTTACATTCTTTTATTTTTATAGCATCAACTCTTTGTTGTTGAAGTAGTGCCATTTTTGATTTTGCTTGTTTAGCATAAAAGATGCTAACATCATAATCTAAGTGTAAAATACGAGCTAAAGCTAGACCATCAGCACCATTGTTTCCACTTCCAACTACTATAATAACTTTTGAATTTTTAGTAAATTTTTCTTTTATAAACTCAGCCATACCATTTGCAGCATGTTCCATCAGTATATCTTCACTTAAATGAAACTCTTCATAACATCTTTTATCTAGTGAGCCAACTTCATTAAATAGTTTTTGCAAGTAAATCCTTTTGGATGTATAATATGGATAAGAGACAATTATAGTCTTTATAATTATTATTATACAGGAGAATAAGAAATATGTCATTTGAACAAGAATCATTGGATTATCATATAGCAAAAGGTGAGTTTGACACAAACGGAAAAACAGGAACACTTTTAACAAAACCTTGTAGCACTTCTAAAGAGTTATCTATGGCTTACAGTCCAGGTGTTGCTTACCCTTGTCTTGAGATAGAAAAAGATATAGACAAAGCATATGATTATACAAATAAGGGTAACTTAGTTGCAGTTGTTAGTGATGGAACAGCAGTTCTTGGGTTAGGGGATATTGGTCATTTAGCTGGTAAACCTGTAATGGAAGGTAAGGGTGTTTTATTTAAGTCATTTGCTAATGTTGATGCAATTGATATTGAGTTAAATACTAAAGATACTGAGGAGATTATTAAGATTGTTTCAGCTATGGCAGATAGTTTTGGTGGTATAAATCTTGAAGATATTTCAGCTCCAAGATGTTTTGAGATAGAAGAGAGATTAAAAGAGATTTGTAATGTTCCAGTTTTTCACGATGATCAACACGGAACAGCAGTGATAACAACAGCTGGACTTATGAATGTTTTAGAAATGAGTGATAAAAAAGTTGAGGATTTAAAAGTTGTAGTTATTGGTGCTGGAGCTGCTGGGATAGCTTGTGCAAAGATGTATAAACACTTAGGTGTGAAAAATATAACTATGCTTGATTCAAAAGGTGTTATCCATAGTGGTAGAGATGATTTAAATAAGTATAAGCAACTTTTTGCATTTGATACTGAAGATAGAACATTAGAAGATGCTATGAAAGATGCAGATATGGTTTTAGGTCTTTCTCAAGCTAATCTTATAACACCTGAAATGGTTAAAAGTATGTCAGATAAAAACCCTATCATCTTTGCTTGTGCAAATCCAAATCCTGAAATTCTTCCTCCAGTTGCAAAAGAGGTTAGAGAAGATATTATTATAGGAACGGGTAGAAGTGATTATCCAAATCAAGTAAATAATGTTTTAGGTTTCCCTCAGATTTTTAGAGGTGCATTGGATGTAAGAGCAACTAAAATCACTGAAAATATGAAGTTATCAGCTGCAAAAGCATTAGCATCATTGGCTAAAGAAGAAGTACCAGCACATGTTAAAAAAGCTCATAATCGTGGAGATGATATGAAATTTGGTCATGAGTATATAATCCCATCACCATTTGATAGAAGAGTTTTAGTTTATGTGGCATCTGCTGTTGCAAAAAGTGCCATAGAAGATGGAGTAGCTAGAGTTAAAGAGTTTGATTTAGATGCTTATAAAGTTAAACTTGAAAGATTGGCAGACCATTTAGATGGAAATATCTAAATAGTTACATTGTCATCATCTAAAGGTTGCTCAAGTGGTGCGCTAAAATAGTACCCTTGAGCATATATAGCACCTATATTTTTTAAAGTGATTGCAATTTCTCTATTTTCTACAAACTCGGAAACTGTTTTCATATTCATACCATTTGCAAAATTCTTAATACTTTTTAGCATATGAAATTTCTTCTTATGAGTAGTTATCTCTTTAACTATTGAACCGTCTATCTTAACTATATCTATATCCAAATCTGAAAAATATGAAAAATTAGAATAACCAGTTCCAAAATCATCTATTAGAACTTTTGAATTATAGCTATGTACTTTTTTGATAAAAGCTTTAACCATTTGCATATCTGTTAAGTGTTCAGATTCTAAAAGTTCTATATCTAATATAGTATTTGAATCTTGATATTTTTGAAGTGTTTCAAATAAAATATTTGTAATTTTTTTATTTGAAATATCTGTCATAGCCATATTTATAGAAAATCTATATTGAGGATATTTTTTTGCTACTTTTATAGTTTTTTCTATCATTGTTTTTGTGATTTCATCATATTGTGAACTTTTTTGTGCAATATCAAGAAATTTAAATGGTGGTAAAAATGTACCATCTTTTAATTTTAATCGTACTAATGATTCATATTTTTCTATTTTTGATGTTTGTAAATTTATAATAGGTTGGAAAAAAGGTACAATTCTATCATCTTGTAAAGCTTCTTTTATAAGTTGAACTATTCTCATATTTTCTTTTACATTTTGTTTTAAATGCAAAGACTCTTCATAGATAGATATGTTTATATTATTTGATTTTTTAATTTGTTTTAGTGTTAAATCTGCATTTTCTAGTATAGGTTTTATATTATTAACTGCTATGCTAACAGTTATTTCTATCTCTATATTATTTATTTTAAATGTATGTTTTGAGATGTATTTTTCTAATTTAGTAGCAATAGCTAATGCTCTTTCTATATTTATATCATTAAATATTACACCAAATTCATCACCACCCAATCTATAAAGAGATGTTTTATCAAAAAATTCCATTTCATTTTTGATAAATTTTGTTAACTCTTTTAATAGTAAATTTCCTATTGAATTTCCATATATATCATTTATATATTTGAAATCATTTATATTTATTAATAGTAATGTTGGATTTTTGAAATCTTTTATATCTAGTTCAAATTTTCTTCTGTTAAATAGATTTGTTAGCTGGTCATAAGTAAGAGAGTATTCTAATGAACTATAAGTATCTAAAAGTTTATGATTTTCATTTTTGTATTTTATAAGAAGTGTAATAATTGTTGCAAATGAAATTAGAAAGATAGAAACAAGAATAAAAGCAAATTTATCTAATGCATTAAAATCATGCATAGCTTTTTTTGAGAATTCATGTTTTATTGTTTCAATTTTGTGATGATTTACATCACAATCTACTATTTTTTTTGTTATTTTAAAAAAGAAAGGATATTCTTTTACTAAAAAACTTGAATGAAGATTGAAACTTTTAATATAATTTTGAACATCTTTATTCGTTGAATTTGAGCTAAGTAGATAATCCTCTTTTTTGATATAAGCTAAATCTTGAAGTTTTTTAACATCATTAAAATGTTTTAATATTATTCTTGCTCTTAAAAGTTCTTTTTTATCATATTTATATAAAATATTTGAGTTGTCTATATGACGGCTTAAAAATAATAATGAGTTTTTTATACTTGCATTTATTCTTAGAAAAAGTTCTATATTTTCTTTACTTATTTTTAAATCTTCACCCAACGATTCTATCTGTTTTTTTATATCTATATAGTTTTTATCAGATAGTATTTTAGAATTTTTTACTTTTAGATAGTTTTTTTCAAGTTTTTTATTTGCTAGAGCTATATCATCTTGATTGATGTATATATACAAACTATTTTTTAATACAAGATTAGTGGTATCAGCATAACTATTTTCAAGATTGTTAATAGATAAGATAAAATTCCTGTGTTGTTGTGTAAAATCTCTTTGTATAGAATAAAAATATATTATAGAGATAAGTGAAATTATTCCAGCTAAAATAAATGTTATAAGTAATTTAGAAAGCTTCATTTATTTCCAATATTTTTGGTTTTTCACCATCTAATGATTTTAAAAAACTTATAATATAATCTGCATCTTTATCTGAAATAATCATACCTAAATTATGTTGAGACATAGAGTTTATTGCTTCTTTAAGTGTTGTTGCACTTGCATCATGAAAATATGGTGCAGTTTGAGTTATATTTCTTAAAGTAGGAACTTTAAATACATTTTTATCAAATTCTTTTTTTGTAACAACACTTCTATCTGGATAATTACTTTTTGTATCATAGTCTATAAAAGTACCCATTTTTTGATAAGAATTACTACCAATATTTATACCATTATGACAAGTTATACATCCGTAGTGTTTAAAAAGTTTATACCCTTTTTCTTCACTATCAGTTAATTTAATTTCACCTCTTAGATATTTATCAAATCTTGAATTTGGTGTAGTTAAGGCTTTTTCAAATTCAACAATAGCTTTTAAAACTAATTTATAATAGATATAAGAAACATGATAAACTTTTTTAAATTCTTTTTTATAAAAACTTGAATTATTTATTCTCATCTCTATAGTTTTTTTATCCATATTATGTTCGTTTGGATTAGTTAATGGTCCATTAGCTTGTTCTAGTAAATCTTTAGCTCGTCCATTCCAAAATTGAACAAAATTATATCTAGCATTTAAAACTGTTGGTGATTGTATATTACCTTTATGATGTTTAAAGCCGATAGATACTTTACGAGGGTCAGCACCACCATGTTCATTTATATCATGACAAGAAAAACAAGATACTGAATAGTCTCGAGATAACATAGCATCAAAAAATAATTTCTTACCAAGCAAAGCTTTTTTCAAATCATAATCAACTTCTAAAGGGATAGGAGATATTGGTTCTTTAGCTTCAAGAATTAGAAAATATAATAAAACAAGTAGTATAAATTTCATATTGACTAATTATATCCACTTAATCTTTGAAATAGTTTTAAACCTTTTTTTGCTTTATAATTTAGGTCATAAGATATATAATTTAAGTAGTTTAGTATCTCTTTTTTTTCAATTTTTGTTTTTTTTGAAGCTTGTTTTAAAATATATTGAGGAATTTTAATTTGTCTTTTTAAGAAGTTTTTCTCAATATTTTTATATAAGTTTTTATTATTATGAAAGCATAATAATGCAAATACAAAAGGTAAATTATATTTTTTATTCCATTGTTCTGCTAAATCAATATAATTATTATTTTCTAAATAATATTTTAGAGCTTTATCACCAATAATAACTTCACCTTTTATATCTAAAATTTGAGCAAGTTTATTTGATGTTGCTGAATCTGAATCTATTTTATTTAAAGTATTTGGTATAACTAAAACACTTAAAACTTCTTTTTTAGCGATAATACCAAGGTTAAGATAATTGTGCTTTTTTGCTTTTATACTGGATATAAAAGCCCCATCAACTCTTTTAGATAAAAATTCATTGTTTATATAAGATGGTACGCCATATTTATATCTAGCATTGTAAGATTTTTTCATAAATGTATGAAATGGTAACAAATTTAAGTAGTCTATTTTTCCAAAAATCATGTGTTTAACTTTCGTTATAGTTAGGGAGACAAGGGAAAAATCCCTTGTGACTATGTTAGTGTAACATAGGTGCTAAAAGGCACATAAGCATTAGTGTGAATAACAGCTTATCCATAATATCTCCCTTAATAATTATTCTTGGAGGGCAAAAAAAAAGGTCAGAAGGTAATTAAGCTTCTGACCTTTTTGCCACTCCATAGAATATTATTAAGTTGTTATTCACGAAAGAATTATAGCATATTATTATTAATTAGCTATAATCAGTATAATAATTTTTAGGAGCATATCAAGTGGTAAGAGTAGAATTTTTAGGTCCTATACAAAAAGAGCCGTTAGAGTTAGATATAACAAACTTAAATGAGTTAGCAAAGATACTTCAAGATGATGAAGAGCTAAAAGAGTGGTTGGGTAATT
>Ga0256837_1001714_pt1 | contig 14644 bp, 14 predicted proteins | sample 4562384metaG_FD_185976 | JGI IMG/M metagenome (GOLD analysis project Ga0256837, IMG submission 185976) | Hydrothermal vent microbial communities from Guaymas Basin, Mexico - 4561-384 | ecosystem: Environmental > Aquatic > Marine > Hydrothermal vents | place: Mexico: Guaymas Basin | collected... | reverse complement strand
TCTTTTAAAATTTGAGCTACACTCGTTCCAACAGTTCCAACACCGATTATTCCAACTTTTATCATTATTTAGTTTCCTTTTCTAACTGTTTTAAAAACTTTTTAATATTTTTAGCTGCTTGACGGATTCTATTATCATTTTCAATAAGTGCAATACGAACATAGTTCTCACCATAAGCACCAAAACCAATCCCTGGAGCTACACAAACACCAGCTTCTACTAAAAGTCTTTTTGAAAACTCTAAAGAACCTAAATGCTCAGCTACTTCTGGTAGTTTAGCCCATATAAACATAGAAGCACGATTTTTTCTCATCTTCCAACCTGCACGATTAAATGCTTCTATACATACCTCTTGACGATGGTCATATTTATTTGTAATATCTTTTACACATTGTTGGTCACCATTTAGGGCAACTGTTGCTGCAACTTGAATCGGAGTAAACATCCCATAATCTAGCCATGATTTTATTTTTATTAATGCTCCGATTAATTTCTTATTCCCAACAAAGAAACCAACTCTCCAACCTGCCATATTGTAAGATTTTGAAAGTGTGAAACTCTCTACTGCAACATCTTTTGCACCCTCTACACTCATAATAGATGGTGTTACATAGCCATCAAATGTTATATCTCCATAAGCAATATCTGAAATAACATAAAATCTTTTCTCTTTTGCCATAGCAACAAGGCGAACATAAAAATCTTGTGTTACTGTAACAGTTGTAGGGTTATGTGGGAAATTAACTAAAACATATTTTGGTTTTGGTGAACTCTCTTTAAAAACTCTTTCTAAATCTTTGAAAAATTTATCTTCATCAAGTTTATAATCTTCATCAAATTCTATACCAAATTTAACAACATTACCACCAGCTAAAATAAAAGAAAATTCATGGATAGGGTAAGTTGGATCTGGAACAACAGCAACATCACCTGGATTTGTGATAGCATAAGTCAAGTGAGCATAACCCTCTTTAGAACCCATTGTTGCTACACACTCTGTCATTGGATCTAAATCACAATCATATCTTCTTTTATACCAATCAGAGATTGCCATAAGAAGTTTTGGGAGACCTTTTGAAGTTGAATAGCCATGTGTTTTTGTTTTTTGAGCCGATTCTACTAGCTTCTCACGAATATGTTCAGGAGTATCACCATCTGGATTACCCATAGAAAAATCTATAACATCCGCACCAGCTCTACGCTCTGCCATTTTAAGTTCATTAACCTCAGCAAAAACATACTTAGGCAGTCTTTTCATTCTATCAAATTGTATCTCATCAAACATTGGAGTTCCTCTAAATAATTAATCGTATTTTAGCGAAATATGTTTAGAAAATAATTATCGTAAACTACTTGCCGTAAGAATAAGGTTGTTTTTAATATTTTTAAGAGTGTAAGAATCTGATATTTTAATATATGTAGCCTGTTTAGGTATATTTAATATTATATTATTTATTTTATCTTTTTTTTCAATTACTTCTAACAGATGCAATGAGCTATTGTAATAAGAAATTTTTGGATGCCAACTATTTCGTATAGAACTAAAAATTTTTAACTTTTGAATCTTTGATACATTTAACCATGACGCATACAAAGATCTTTTAAGTTCATACTCTTCATCAACTTGAAGAGTATCTATATCTAATACAGCATTTTGCATATCAATCGTATATTCCCACGATTGAGCAGAAACTCTTTTTATATTTATAATTTTAGAATCCATTTTTTGAAGTTCTTTTTGTAAAATCATTGGGTCAGTGGCATACTCAGCATTCATCGATATATTCCATATAAATTCTGAATTATCAAAGTTTGATTCAGTTGTTACATATCTATAATAACCAATATTTCTCAATGTATCACCCAATATTTTTATAAAAAATATTGGTGAACTACTAGTTTTAAAACTAAGTTTTAACTCTTGTGGTTTATCAAAAAATAAATTTAAAAGACCATTCTCTTTTAAAGTTTTAACAACTTTTACATCATCTATCCTATTTTTTGTAAAATAGTTTGAAGATGGAGAAAATATAATACTAATAAAATTCTCATTTTCTATATACTTAACATTATCTATAAATGTTTTTATTTTATCTATCAATAATGATTTTTTGCTTATTTGTATTATCTGTTTATTTTCTATCTCATTACTATTTGCATAAATTGATGAAAATATACAAAAATATACAAATAATATTTTTACCATTTAACTAAACCTTTACTTAACTTTTTAAACTCTTTATTCTTAATTATGCTTAATTTACCATCTATATATTTTAAACGAAGTGTTCCAGAATTTTTAAAATTAAATGGTTTAGAATTTAATAAAATATCTATATAACTATGACCTAAAACTAATAAATAATTATTTTTTGGTTCAAGAATAAGTTTATTTCGTACAGTCCCTTGTCTTTTCTTATGTGTATCTAAATTAAATCTGCCAATCCATACTTTTCTTTTAGGCACAATCTCAAAACTCTTTATTATATTTTTTTCTTCAACAACTATCTTTTCCATTGTTCTATTATTTTCAGATTTTTCACTTACAACAGTTACATTTTTTTCTGTGTTATTTATATCACTATTATTAATATCAATAACTTTTATTTTTTTCTTCTCTGAAACTATCTTTTCTTCAACAATTTTTACGATATCTTTCTCTTTTGGTATAGATATTGTTTTTATTGAATTTGAAAATGATGAGATGAAAAAAGCAAATATACTAACAATGATAATCGCAGAAAAGATATAAATTACAGTATTACTTTTTTTTACTTCATCATTAACAAATATATTTTTATTAACATTACTACTTATATCACTAAAATAAGCATCACTTGATTTTCGCAATTCACTTAAATCTATCTCATATTCTCTTTCTAAAATAGATATAAATCCATTAACCTGTAATTTAGTTAATCCATCAAATGTTTCATGAAGAATTGCCTGTGCATGATGTTTAGATATATGAGTATCATTATGTATCTTTTGAGCACCTATATTTTGTAACTCTTGAATAGCTTCACTCATACTCTCATTCTATCCATTAAGATAGCTCCAGCAACACTAACATTTAAAGAATCAAAATCGTGTTTCATTTTTATACTAACCACCTCATCCAATTTAGAGATAACACGAGAAGTAAGACCTTCACCCTCACTACCTAAAACTAATACCCGTTTTCGCTCTATATAAACATCATTAATATCTCTTCCAGCCATATCGGCACCATAAATTGTAAAATCTGACATCTTAAAATCATTGAGTACATCATGAACATTATTTTCAATAGCAAATGGCATATTGAACAATGCTCCTGTACTTGTTCTTAATATTGGAGCAATTGGTAAGCTTTTTACACCACAAGCGATAACAGCATCAACACCTAAAGCATAAGCACTTCTAATTATTGCACCTATATTTCCAACATCAGTTATACCTGAAAGTACTAAAACAAACTTTTTCTCAAAGAAAAAATTATATGGTTGGAGTTGATACTCGTCAACCTCTGCTAGAAATCCTTGATGATTTGCATTTTTACACATCTTTTGTGCTGCTTCATTTGGGATTCTTTTTACTTCAAATCCCATTTTCATAAGACGAGAATACTCTTTTTTTTCAAGCTCTTTTGATAGATAAAGAGTTTTAATTTTTTGTGGAAAATTGTTGATTAAATAATAGATTGGTTGTTTTGCGTAAATTAACATAATTGATACCTTTTTATTGAGGGGGAGATTCTATCTAAAAATAGTTAAGAGTGAGATTATTTTAAAAAGTTAAAAGCCTTTGATAACACTCTTTTGTATTTTCACCAGTTATTTTACATATAAGTTTAGCTTGAACTTTCTTAGGTAAATCAAGAGCTAAAATATCATTTTGAGTGATTGCTGAACCATTATGAGATTCTCCAGCTTTAACAACAACTACCCATTCACCCCTAATTGAAGAATCAAACTTTTCTAATATTTCTGATGCTGTTCCATGAAAATATTTTTGATATTTTTTTGTAAGTTCTTTTGCTAAAAAGAGTTCTCTTGTTGGTTCCTCTTTATCAATCTCATTCAATAGCTTTTCAAGTCTATGTGGAGATTCATATAGGATAGTTGTATATCCATTATGAAGAGCTTCTTGAAGACCTGTACTACGAGAACTCCCTTTACCATCTAGGAATCCAAAAAATAGCATCTGTGTTTCAATAAATCCACTAGCAACAAAAGCAGTTAAAAGTGCATTCGCACCAGGGAAAATATCATAAGCTATATCATTATCTATACAATATCGTACAAGAACCTGACCCGGATCACTAATCCCTGGCATCCCTGCATCACTTACATAAACAATATTTTGCTCAAAAAAAGTTATATCTAATTTTTCAACAAAAGATTTTTCATTATGTGAGTGTAGTGAGATAAAATCTTGATTTTCTTTAAATGAAGTGCCATATCTATCTTTTAAAATATGGATAAGTTTTTTTGTAACACGAGTATCTTCGCAGAGGAGTATATCAGCCTCACTTAAAGCCTCAATGGCTCTAAGTGAGATGTCGCCTATGTTACCAATTGGAGTAGGAACTAGACTAAGCAAGAATAACTCTTGATTATTTTTTTGCAGCGTAACGAGCGTTAAATTTCTCGATTCTACCAGCAGTATCTACCATTCTCTCAGAACCTGTAAAGAAAGGGTGACATTCAGAACAAATATCAATTTTAAGCTCATCTTTAATAGCTTTATTTTGGAAAACATTTCCACATGTACAAGTTACAGTACAATCTACAAAGTTAGGGTGTAAATCTTTTTTCATTTTTTTGCCTTTTGATACTCGGTAATTTACGAATATCTATATATTTTTAAATCCGTATGGGGGCAGATTTTTGGAAATTGAATTATATCTAAACTAATCTTTATTTTCAAATATATTAAAATAATTCTCTTACTTTAATAGCCAATTGTTTTGGAAGTAATCCTAAAGATTCTTCAATAAGCTTAGTATTTCCATGTGTTATATACTTATCTTCATACTCAAAACTTTTTAATTGAATATCAGTAATTCTTTCCTCTGCTAAAAATTCTAAAATAGCAGAACCTACTCCACCCATTTTTGAACTATCTGAAAATATAAACCATCTCTTGTGTTTAGTTGCTAAATCTTTTAACATATTTGTATCTAATGGCTTAACAAATCTTAAATCTAAAATAGATACTTTAGAATCTAAAATCTCTGCTGTTTCATAAGTTCTTCCGACACCATTGCCATATCCAATAAATAATATATCACTATCATTTGAGCGAAGAAGTTGAGATTTAGCTAGTTCAAAGGGTGTTGATTCTGGCATAGTTGTTTGGATGAATGAACCTCTTGGATATCTTAGTGAACATGGATGCTGATACTTATGTGCAAAAGCCATAGCTTGATGAAAACTTTTCTCATCTCTGGGAGCAAAAAGTGTCATATTTGGTAATGCTCTTAAAAAAGATATATCAAAAGCACCTTGATGAGTTTCACCATCTTCACCCACTATTCCAGCACGATCAAGTGCAAAAACAACGGGCAAATCCATTAAACAGGTATCATGCATAACTTGATCAAATCCTCTTTGTAAAAAAGTTGAATAGATTGTACAAAATGGTTTAAAACCCTCTTTTGCTAATGCAGACATAGATGTAACAGCATGTTGTTCAGCAATAGCAACATCCCAAAATCTATCAGGATATACCTCTATCAATTTAGATAAACCTGTTCCACTAGGCATTGCAGCTGTTGCCCCTACCACTTTTTCATCTTTTTTTGCAAGATGCATTAATGCTTCTGAATAGATTTGAGTTGCACTTTTGGAAGTACTTTTTTTACTACTATTTCCATTGCTTAAATCAAATGGACCAACACCATGCCATTTTTCCTCTTTACCCTCTGCAATATCATAGCCTTTACCTTTAAGCGTTTGACAATGAACAATTACAGGTTTTTTTAGATTTTTTGCTTTTTGTAAAATATCAATAAGTGATTCTAAATTATGCCCATCAACTGGGCCAATATAATCAATTCCCATCTCTTCAAACATAATCCCAGGAGTGATAAGCTTTAAACTCTCCTCCATCTTTTTGGCTACATAGTGAGCACCTTCACCAAAATTATCTACAAAATTTTCAGTATGCTTTTTAAATTTTTGATAAAATGAACCAGCCATTGCAGAACTTAACATTCTACTCAATGCTCCAATAGGTTTTGCAATACTCATCTCATTATCATTTAAAATAATAACCATTGGATATTTTCTATCCCCTAGTTCATTTAGAGCTTCATAAACCATTCCCGCCGTCATTGAACCATCACCTATCATCACTACTGGAATTCTAGAATCTTGTTCACCTTTTAGGGCAATAGCTTTTGCAGCTCCTACACCCAAAGAGATAGATGTAGAACTATGTCCAGCAACAAAATAATCATCATCACTCTCACTAGGCTTTGTGTATCCACACAAACCATTAAATTGACGAAGAGTATCAAACTCCTTCCATCTATCTGTTAAAAGTTTATGAGCATAAGACTGATGAGAAACATCAAATATAAATGGATCTTTTTTTGAATCAAACACTTTGTGCATAGCAACAATAAGTTCAGTCGCACCAAGTGTTGAACTTAAATGTCCACCATTTTTACTTACAACTCTTAGAATCTCTTCTCTAATATTTTCACAAATCTCTTCTAATTCTTGTATATTTTTATTTTTAATCACTTAATACTACCCTCTTTACTCTGTCAAATCTTTTAGATATTTGAGCATCTATATTTCCTGCATCACTTATTGCTATAACTCCACCACTTGCAATAGCTCCATCAGAAATAACTTCTATATGCTTTAATGAACCTATATGTTGTGAAATTGCACCATGGTCATTTGGATTTACTTTCAATGTAATTTTAGAAGCATTTTGTAACTCTTTTATCAGTTCATCACAAAGTGATTTTGCAACCTCAATAGATGAAGCTTCCAAATCAACCTTTATTACTTCAGAAGCTATGTCCAAAGCGGCATTCATTAGTTTTGCTTTTATATTTTCCAAAGCTGTTTCAAACTCTTTAGCTGTTGCTTCAAGTGTTGCAATAGAAGATGAAAATTGAGATAAACTCTTTTGTCCTTGTAGTTGTTCATTTTTTAGTTGCTCTTTTTTTCCTGCTTCTTTCCCCTCTTCAAAAGCAGATTTTTTTACAATCTCCAAGTTTTTTTCATATTCCAACTCTTTATCTTCTAATTTCATTTGAAGTTTAATAAAATTTGATGACATTTCATCTGTTTTTTTCATTAAAGATTCAATAAGTGAATTTTTAGAATCTTGACTCAATGCACTAGAATCTACATCTTCTATTTTTTGTTTTTCAATATGTAATGGCTCATAAGCAGATTTTTTATCACTCTCTTTTGCACTATTATTTTCACCTTCATTCATTGAAAAAATTTTAAAATTATATTTATCAATATTATGTTTATGTGTTTTATCATTAGAAATTATTGTTGTCATTGCTACTCAACCATCTCTTCAGTTGAACCCATTTGAATAGTTCCAGATTCAGCAAGAACATTAACAGTTTCAACTATTTTTCTTTGAGCAGTTTCTACATCTTTCATCTTAACAGCACCAAGGAACTGCATCTCCTCTTCAAATGCTTCTCTTGCTCTCTCACTCATTGCAGAGAAGAATTTTTCTTTTAACTCTTCAGGGGAAGATTTCAAAGCTAACATTAAGTCAGCTTTATCTGACTCTTTTAATATTTCAGATATAGCATTTTTATCAAGTGAAACAATATCTTCAAAAGTAAACATCATCTCTTTAATTAAATTCGCTAATTCTTCATCTTGTTGTTCAATAGTTGCCAAAGTAGCTTTAGATGATTTTGCACCAAGACGGTTAAATACATCTGCAACAGCACGAGGTCCACCAACTTCAACTTTATAGGAAGCAAGAGATTCCAGTTTTGATTCAAGTACAGCAGAAACTCTTTTAATTACAGATGGTGAGATATCGCCAAGTTTTGCCATTCTCATTGCAACTTCACTTCTTAAATCATCTGAAAAAAACTGTAATGTATCAGCAGCTTCAGTAGAATCCATATGTGCTAAAATTAAAGCTATAGTTTGTGGATGTTCATATTGAATAAAATCAGAAAGTTGTTGAGGCTTTATTTTCGAAAGATATGCAAAATTCTGAGTATTTTGCATACTTTTAGATAACTTATCTAAAACTTTTTTAGCCTCTTCTGGACCAAGTGTTCTATAAAGTAACTCTCTAGCATACTCTAAACCACCACTATTAAGAAACTGTCCTGATTGAAAAATGGCGTGAAACTCTTCTAGTACAGCAGTAGCAATAGGCTTATCAATAGAAGTACCCATTGCAATATGTTTTGAAATTTCAGTAATTCCATCAACATTCATATGAGAAAATATCTCTGCAGACATCTCCTCGCCCAACATCAATAATAAAATAGCAATCTTTTCTGCTATACTCATCTCATCAAATACCGCTTGTTGTTGAGGGGTTAAATTAGCCATTATTTACCTTTTTCATTTGATATACCTTCAAACTCTTCATTAAGAAGAGCTGATAAAAGTCTTGCTATCTCTTCTGTTGAATCTTCAGCCATAGTTTTAATCTTTTCAAGTAATACATCGTGTTTTAACTCATCTTCATTAAATCCACCACTAACACCAAGCTGATCTTCAACTTTCTTTCTCATCTGTTGAACTTTTTCTATTAAATCATCATCTTCATCATCTTCTAAATCTAATATAGGTTTAGCTAGTTCATCTTCCTCTTTTGATATCTCAAGCATTCTTTCAGAAAATGGAATAATTATTTTTCTATATAAAATAAAAAGTAAAATAAGAACAAATATATATTTAAATAAACCAGAAAATGGTGCTAAATAAACTTCACTAAATTTTAAGGCTTTAGTTACACCATCTTCACCAATGCTTACATTATCTCTCTTAAAACGTAAATTTTTTACACTTATAAGATCACCTCTAGATTTATCAATACCTATTGATTGACTTACAAGTGATGTTAAAGCTAAAATATCTGTTTCATCTAAAGGAATATATTCAGTTTCCTCATTTTTTGTACCATCTTCATTTGTTTTATACTCATATTTTCCATCAACAACAACAGCTGCTGTAATTCTCTTTATTCTAGCAAACTGTGATTTTGTTGTTGATACTGTTTTACCAATTTCATAATTCGTTGTTCCAGTATTTTTTTCATATTTTTCAGCACTTTTATTATTTTTTAAACCCTGAACAGGTCCAATATTACTTACTGTACCAGGTACTCCACCAACTTCTGCTGGTGTTGAACCTTCCCTTTTTTCTTCACTTATCTGTTCACTTCTTACAACATTTTCTGGATCATAGCTCTCAGAAGTTGAATTTTTTATAGAAAAATCAAACTCTATTGTGACCTGAGCTTTTACACTTTCTTTACCACCAACAAATGGTGAAATTATTTTCATAATTTTCTCTTGACGCTTTTTTTCTTCTTTATTTTTATACTTTTGTTGTACTGCAGAAAGCTCTCCCATTTGAGCCATCTCATCTTCATCACCTAAAGTTTCCCCTTCACTATTTATAAGCATTACATCTTGAGGGTTTAATTTTGCTACTGAAGATGCAATAAGATTTTTAATACCTCTAATTTGTCTACTTGATAAATTTCTTCCATCTACTAATTCAACCATTACTGATGCAGTAGGTGGAACATCTTTTGATACAAAGAGAGAATCTTTTGGAAGTGCTAAAGATACACTAGCACTATTTATTGGTGATAAGGCGTTTACAGTACGAGAGAGTTCACCCTCTAATGCACGAAGATATTTAACATTTTGGTCAAAACTAGTTGCTCCAAACTCTTGAGTATCAAAAAGCTCAAAACCTACTCCACTATCTTTTGGTATCCCTTGTGCTGCTATCGAAATTCTTTGTTTATAAACTACACTTTTTGGAACTTTTATTACATTATTTGCTAAAAGTTCATAGGGTATATTGTCTTTTTCTAGCTGTTCTACAACCTTAGCCGCATCTGAAGAACTTAATGAATCAAAAAGTACTTCATATTTATTTTCTACATCTTTACTAGCACTATATACTACCATCAATATTAAAAATGCAACTATACCGATAATGGCTACTGCAATAATTATTTTTTGCTGTTTTGTAAGTTTAGTATACAAAGTAACTAACTGTGAGAAAAGTACCTTAAAATCCATCTATTTCCAATTAATTAACTATATTATCTCTAATATAAGTTCAAAAAAACGGCTATTTTGTTTTGATGTTCCAACCGTTACTCTGATTGCATTCATTCCATAACTAATCAAATCTCTAACAATCATCCCTTTTGTTAAAAGTTTATTTGCAATATCTGTTGAGTTTAGATTTTCACTAAAACAAAGTGTGACAAAGTTTGTATAACTTTCAATAATCTCTATATTATTATGAGATGCAAACTCTTCATATCGTTTCATCTCTTCAAAACTTAATTCTATACTTTTATTTACAAATCCCTCATCTTCTAAAGCAACTGATGCAGCTTCTAAAGAGAGTGTAGTAATATTAAAAGGTGGTCTTAGTTTATAAAATTCTTTAATAATTTTTGAATTTGATATACCATACCCTACTCTCATTCCACCAAGACCATATGCTTTTGAAAATGTTCCAAGATAAACAACATTATCAAATTTTTCAATTAATTCTTTTGGTTCAACTTTTTTAGCTTCATCTTTAAATAAGGCATACTCCATATAGGCACCATCAACAACAACTAAAGTATCAGAATCTATTTTAGAGATAAACTCAAACATCTCTTTAGAATCAATTGCATCTCCCGTAGGATTATTTGGTGTACATAAAAATATAATTGATGGTTTTTGTTCAAGATATAATTTATAAAACTCTTCTAAATCATGGTGTTGTGAAGCTGTTCTAATAATCTCAGCACCAACATGTTTTGCATAAATTTCATACATTGCGAATGTTACACTATTGATTAGAATCTTAGAGTTTGAATCTGCTTTTGCATGCATTAAAAATTCAATAACTTGATCACTTCCTGAGCCAATGATAATATTATCATCATTAACTGAGAATCTATCACTTAAAGCAGTCTTTAATTTTATCATCGAATCATCAGGATAAAGTGCCATCTTTGATACAATATCAATAACAGATTTTTGAACCTTAAGTGAACAACCATAAGGATTTTCATTTGAAGCAAGTTTAATTATATCTTTTGGCTCAATTCCATACTCACGAACAACAAGTTCTATAGGTTTTCCAGCTTCATAAGTTTTAATATTCTCTAATTTTTTATTAAATGTCATCATATATCTCTTAATCCTCACCTTTCACATTTATGTCATCGCTAGTATAACTTCCTAGCCAAGTAACTTCACCATTATGTTTGTTTAAAACTGCTTGTATTTTATCTTCATCTATATGACCATAAAAATCGATATAGAACCAATAAGCAAAACCACTTTTATCTTTTGATGGACGAGATTCTATTTTTGATAAATTTATATTTTCATTATCAAAATCTTGTAAAAAATGTACTAAAGAACCTGATTCTTGTGCATCATGTAACTTTACAAGAATTGAAGTTTTATCACTTTCACTTATCCCATTTTTAAAATCACTCAAAATTACAAAACGGGTAGAGCTATCATGTTCATCTTCTATATTTTCAAACATAGTTGGTATTTTATAAAGTTTTGCTGCTATATGGGAACAAATTGCAGCAGCATTTTCATCTTCTGCTGCGAGTATGGCAGCTTTTGCCGTCGATTCAACTGGAATTTGTTCAATATTTACTAAACCATGTTGCGATAAGAATTCTCTACATTGCCCGAATCCCTTATCTTTTGAATATATTTTTGTTATATGTTCAAGTTTTGTAGCTTTTGTAGCAAAGGACATATGGATAGGCATATAAAGTTCAGCCACAATTTTCACAGATGATTTTGCAAGTAAATCTAGTGTTTCACCAACAATTCCATCACGAGAATTTTCAATTGGAACAACACCAAACTTAGCTCTTTTTGCTTCTAGTGTTTGAAATACAGAGTGGATAGAGCCAAGTGAAAGGTAATCACTCATCGCTCCAAAACGACTTTCAGCAGCTTGATGGGTAAAACTTCCTTCAGGTCCTAAGTAGGCAATTCTTTCTGGTAGTTCCAAATTTCGAGAAACTGCAAAAATTTCTAAAAATATCGCTTCTATTGCATCCCTATTTAAAAGACCTTTAGAATCTTCACTATGCTTTGTAAGTCTCTCAATAATAGCTTTTTCTCTCTCAGGTCTATAAATAGCCCCTCCAGAATCGTGTTTTATCTCAGCAACTCTCTCAACAACTCTCATCCTTTTATTAAGTAGTTCTAACATCTCATTATCAATAGTATCAATAGCTACTCTACAATCATCTAAAGTTTTCATATTTTCTCCAATATCTCTTGCATATTTGCATATACTCGGTCTGGTTTTAATTCATCTTTTAAAAATGGAACTATCTCTTTTTGGGTTTTATACTTACCACTTGTTACAAATGTTGTTTTCATCCCAAGCTCTTTAGCTCCACCTAAATCACCCTTAACATCATCACTTATCATCTCAATATCGCTAAATTGAGCATTTTTGTCTTGAATTTGAAGTAGTTTTAAAGCCTCTTTATAAAAAGAATCACTTGGTTTTCCAACTACATCATAAGAGACTGATGTCGCAAATTCAAGAAGCTTTAAAACTGCTCCAACACCAGGGTATCTTTTACTGTTTTTTGCATAAATTGATGTTTCATGCATCCCAACTAAAGAAGCACCTGCTAAAAGAAAATCTATCATCTGTGCATATTCATCTGCAGTAAAGTCCTCTTTTATAGCAACTAAAACTGTTTTAGGATTCTTATAATCAAGTTTGTATCCCATTTCAATTAATGTTTCTAAAAACTCTGTTGCTCCATATGCAGCAACAGAAGTTTTCTCTACACGAGATTCTAAAAGCATAAGAGGGTCAAGATACTTATCAAAACTAAAATTAAAACCCTGCTCTTGTAAAAAATTATAAAAAATTTCACTTTTTTTCTTCGTATTATTTGTTACAACCATATAAGGGATATTTTTTTCATTAAGCATATCAATAAATTCTATACTTCCACGAATGGGAGATTTATCAACATCACTAATTAAAGTACCTTGAACATCTATAAAATACAAGTGAACACCTTTAAATTATTATATTTAGACAATTTATTGCCCTCTATCATACAAAAAAAAATCTGCAAGAACTTCGCCTAGTCTAAAAAATCTTTTTCAAGAGCGATTAAATCATCAAAAGTTTCTCTTTTTCTAATCAATCTAGCTTTACCACCCTCTAATGCTATTTCAGCACTTCTACCACGAGTATTATAATTACTACCCATACCAAAGCCATAAGCACCTGCACTATGCACTACAATCAAATCATTATGTGCTAAATCTGGTAAGGGATAGTCTTTTGCAAAAAAGTCCCCACTCTCACAAACAGGACCAACAATATCAACGAGTGTTGTCTCAGTTTTAGAATCTGTAATTGCTTCAATCTTATGAAATGCACTATACAGAGCTGGACGAAGAAGGTCATTCATAGCACCATCAATCACTACAAACTTTTTCTTACCATTTTGTTTCTCATAAAGAACTTTTGATACAAAATAACCAGCATTAGCAGTTAGGAATCTACCTGGTTCACAGATAACTGTTAGGTCAAGACCTTTAAGAGTTGAGAGGATAGCTTGAGCATAATCATAAGTTGAAATTAATGTCTCATTATCATATTTAATTCCAAGTCCACCACCAACATCAAAAAATTTCAATTCAATTTTAATATTTTGTAATGAACGCACTAAATCAGCAACAATCTCAGCTGATTCATAAATAGGTTTAAGCTCTGTTAATTGTGAACCAATATGAAAATGGATTCCAACAGGATCTAGGTTGTCAGAATTATTTGCTTTAATATACATTCTTTTTGCAGAACTTAAATCAACACCAAATTTATTATCATGAAGTCCTGTTGAGATATAAGGATGTGTTTTAGGATCAATGTTTGGATTTACTCTAACACTAATTCTTGATACTTTGTTAAGCTCTTTAGCAATCATCTCAACACGACCAAGTTCAGCTTCACTCTCAACATTAATATATAAAATATCACTCTCTATCGCTTCACGAATCTCATCATCACTTTTTCCAACACCAGAAAAAATAATTTTATAAGCTGGTATTCCTGCTAAAAAAGCACGACGAACTTCACCGATAGAAACACAATCAGCCCCTGAACCCATTTTCGCAAAATGTTTAATAACACTTAAATTTGAATTTGCTTTTACAGCATAACAAAGGATAGATTTTCTTGCTTTAAAAGCATCTTTCAACTCTGTGTATTGTGTCGTCATATAATCTAAATTATAAATGTAAAGAGGTGTTTTAAATTGAGTTGCTAATTCTTTAAATTTTATCATAAAATGTCCAAATATATTTTTAGGCTATTCTATCTAAATAGTACTTATATTATTGTTACTCAGAGACTATAAAAAGCATCTAAAAATTATTATCATAAAA
>Ga0256837_1001713_pt1 | contig 14645 bp, 17 predicted proteins | sample 4562384metaG_FD_185976 | JGI IMG/M metagenome (GOLD analysis project Ga0256837, IMG submission 185976) | Hydrothermal vent microbial communities from Guaymas Basin, Mexico - 4561-384 | ecosystem: Environmental > Aquatic > Marine > Hydrothermal vents | place: Mexico: Guaymas Basin | collected... | reverse complement strand
CTGCCATCTCTGGACGTGAATATCTTTCTACCATTATAAGCCTTTATATTATGAAATTTATTGTGCTAAAATTCGTGTTGATTTAAGTATGACATTTTACTAAAATAATCATAATAAACCAATTAAACGTCAGAAGGACTTCACTTGCCATTTGTAAAGAATAAATATTTTGTAGAGAAAAGACAGAGAGCTGTTTTTTATATAGTAAATGAACTTGGATACACACAGAGAGAAGCACAGCGTTTTATCTCTAAAGGAAGAGTTTTAGTAGATGGAGAGAAAATGGTTCGTACTGCAGGTGAGATAGAGGGTGAGATAGAGTTTATTCACTTTGAGCCAATCACTAAAGGACTAAAACCTACTTTTGAAGAGGAAGAATTTGTTGTTTTTGATAAGCCAAGTGGTGTGCTAGTGCATCCTCAGACAAAACGCACACCCTACTCTCTTATAGATGAACTCAAGTTTCAGTTTGGTCGCGATGCGAATATTGCTCATCGTATAGATCAGGAGACAAGTGGTTTAGTTCTCTGTGCAAAGAACAAAGTAAGTGAACGTGAAATAAAAATGATGTTTCAAGAGAGAGATATGAAAAAAAAGTATCTTGCAATGGTTCATGGTGAGATGAAAAAGGAGCTTGTAGTTGAAGCTCCTCTTCTGCGTTCGCAAGATCAGAGCTCAGCAATGGTTAGAATGATAGTTAAAGTTCATGAAGATGGTAAAGCTTCTAAAACAACTTTCAAACCTTTAGAGTATTTCGCTGAAAAAGATATGACTTTAGTTGAATGCTCACCCCATACAGGAAGACAACATCAGATACGGGTGCACTTGTTTCACGTGAAACATACAATAGTTGGTGATCCCGTTTATGGTCAAGATGATGCTATGCTTGTAAAGTTTTTAGATAAAGAGTTGACACCACTAGATAGAATAAAAAATGGTGGTGCTTCAAGACTGCTTCTTCATGCTTGTGAGTTAGAGTTTGAACTTTATGGCAATAGTTATAATATTAAAAGTAAAGTTGATTTTAAAAAGACTTGTTTTTATTCTATGGATGTGAATAACTTTTAAAGTGTGAATAACTACTAGTATACTCTTTTGAACAAAAAAGTATAAAACAGCTTAAATCCCTATAAATAGGGGTTTAAGTTGTATGAAAGTTTTAGATTCAGCAAATATTTATATAAATAAATTCTTAAATTATTGAAGAATTTTAAAATTTATTGTTCTGAAGCTATATTCTATTCACACCTTAGAACAATATGTGAATAGTTGAAAGTAAGATTTATTTTTGAAGTTTTTTTGTTAGGTTTTTATAAGATTAGTAGGGTATTATTACACTCATAAACGACCTCCCTGGTGTGTTGGTCGTTTACTTCATTTTGGCGATTAAACGCCGTTGTATCTCTTGATGATTTTTTTAACACGGCCTCTAAGGTTTCTTAGTGCATCTGTACTTGTTTTACCATCTGCTGAAAGATTTTCAAAATCCTCACCAAGTTGTGCTTTAGCCATCCAACCAATTTTATTATGGTATTTTATACCTACAAACTGAACATCACCAAAGTGACCTTTACAAAGTTTATATATCTCTTTAATTCTATCGCTATCCATTTTTTCTGCCATCTGCTTTTCCTTATTTTGATTTAAAATTATTTTACCATAATTACTATATCAATATGGTTACAATTTACTTTTCTTCATCTTTCGTTGCAGCATAGATGAAACCACCTACACCTACTACAAAAACAATTACAAGTAGAACTACTTCTGCTATATCAACACCACTCATTATTTTCCTTTGATTTGTTAATGTAGAAGTATATTATAACTCTCTGTAGGGTACGAAAGGGCTTTAGTATAACTTCTCAAAAGAAATTATACTCCTAGTATTGTTAGTTAATCGTTGTTTGAACTCTCTAAATTAGTTTTTTCTTTAAGTTGTCCACAGGCAGCACTGATATCTATACCTTTTGAATCGCGTATAGTACAAAGGAGACCATGATTTACTAAGTACTCTTGAAATGCTACCATATCACTACGACTTGGTCTATCATAAGGTGTTCCAGGATAGGGATTAAAATAGATAAGGTTTACTTTTGCTTTTATATCTGCAAGTAGTTTTACAAGCTTTTTAGCACTTCCTATATCATCATTTTTCCCTTTAATAACAAGGTACTCAAACATAACACGTTTACGTGTATCTATAGGAAAGCGTTTAACAGCTTCTATAATAGAGTTAATATTGTGTGCTTTATTCATTGGTATAAGTTCTGAACGCAGTTCATCATCAACAGCATGTAGAGATATAGCTATATGAACACCTAAATCCATCTCTCCGAGTTTATCTATTTTTGTACTTAATCCACTTGTACTAACAGTTTGTCTTTTACCACCTATGCAAAGGCCTTCGTCTTCTTTAAAGATTTCTATTGCTTTTGCTAAGTTTGTTAGGTTATCGAGTGGTTCACCCATTCCCATATAGACTATATTTATTTTTCTGTTATGTTTGTGGTTATTGTCTTTTTTGAGTGTTACAACCTGTGCTACTATCTCTCCTGCACTTAGGTCTCTTGTAAAACCACCCTTTGCTGTTAGACAAAAAGTACATCCTACTTTACATCCCACTTGTGTCGAAACACAGATTGTATACTTTGCTTCTTGATAAACATTGCCAGATTCATCTCTCAGCTCATCTTTCATTTTTAACCAAACAGCTTCCATTGTTTTGCCATCTTGAAGCTCTAGGAGGTACTTTATTGTGCCATCACTAGACTCCTCTTTATTTACTATTTTAAGAGGATTTACAAGAAATTTTTCTGCTAACTCCTCTTTCATAGACTTAGGAATATTTTTCATATCTTCATAAGAAGAGGCATAGTTATGGTAGAGCCAACCATAGATTTGTTTGACTCTAAATGCAGGTTTTATTAGTTCTTTTAACTCTTTTTGAGTATAGTCCATTAAGGATGGTTTGAGTTCACTCATTATCGTGTTAGTTCCTTTATGCGTTTTTTTACATGTTCTGTAAGTAACTCTTTCGCTCTTTCATGATTCTTTAAAAAATCTTCATGTGCGTTAGCGTTAGTAAAGTTAGTAATACAAAAAACACCACCAGCAGGGATATCAAACTCTTGTGCTATTTTAAGTACAGCAAAAAATTCCATATTTTCTATACCAACTCCAAATTTTAAAAAGTTTTTTGTGAGTACTTCATTTGTGCTGATGTAGTTAGAAGAGTTTACAAGTGTGTCTTTTATATTGGTCTCGTTCGTTGTTACAACATTATCAAGAGGTGTGTAAGCATCATTACTCAAAAATGCGAGTTCAATGTTAGAAGCTGTTTTACTCTCTATAATATCAAAAATTTTTGCTTCACCATAGCTCCCTGCACTTCCTACAAAGAGTATAAACTCAGGTTTGTCAAAAAGACAGAGACGAGTGAGGTTCATAGCCGTTTCAATAAGCCCTACTCCCATAGGTTGTGCGAAATCAAAAGTTTCGTTATTTCCAGCACAGATTATCATTATAAACGCACCGGAATTTTTTCATTATGAAGATAGTGTTTGAGATCCATAATATCTATCTCTTTATAATGAAAGATACTTGCTGCTAATGCTGCATCTGCACCACACTCAAACGCTTCTTTAATATGTTTCATCGTCCCTGCTCCACCACTTGCAATCACTGGGACATTTACAGCCTTACTTATCTGTTCTGTAATGTTCAGTTCAAATCCAGCTTTTGTTCCATCTGCATCCATAGAGGTGAGAAGTATTTCACCACACCCTCGAGACACTACTTCTTTTGCCCACTCGACTGCATCAAGACCTGTATCAACACGACCACCATTTAAAAAAACATGATAGTTACCAGACTCAGTGCGTTTCACATCAATAGCTGTGACTATACACTGTGAGCCAAAACGCTTTGCACCTTCATCTATAAGTTCAGGGCGTTTTATTGCTGCTGAGTTTACACTTACCTTATCGCAACCAACATTGAGAAGACCGTAAATATCTTCGAGTTTACGAATACCACCACCTACTGTAAGAGGTATAAATATTTCACGTGCAACTTGTGCAACTATATCTACTATAGTATCTCGGTTATCTGAAGAAGCTGTAATATCTAAAAATGTTAACTCGTCTGCTCCTTCTTCGTTATATCTTCGTGCAACTTCAACAGGGTCACCTGCATCTTTAAGTCCAACAAAGTTAACACCTTTAACAACACGTCCATCTTTTACATCAAGACAAGGAATGATTCTTTTTGCGAAATAATTCATCTTTTATATACCTTATATTATATGTATAGAATTATACATATTTAGGCTTAATAGTTGATATGTAAAAATTAGTAAAAATGTTTCACGTGAAACAAATGGTATTTAAATAAAAGTTAATAAAAATTTAGCTATAATGCTTTTTCTCTTCTTTAGACCTGTGCAATGGTCGCTTGAGACAATGTGTCAGGGTAGGAATACAGCAGCACACCTTAAGCAGTTATGTGCCGCAGGTATCTGGAGAAGAGTCTTTCATAAAATTCAATACACAAAATCACTTTATATAAAAATATTCATAAATTTTTTACTTACTACACCAAAATGTAACCAAACTCTACTATAATTAAACAAATAAACTTAAAGGGCAATAATAATGCAAAAATATAGACAAAAAAAAGGTTTTAAAAAGGCATTCTCTCTTATAGAATTAATGATAGTTATTGTTATTCTTGGTTTACTTGCTGCTATGGTTATGCCAAGTTTGACAGGTAAAGGTGAAGAGGCAAAACGTGATCTTGTATGTGTTCAAATGAAGTCTATTTATGATGGTGCACTCGATATGTATAAAATAAAAAATAGTGTTTATCCATCTACAGAAGAGGGACTAAAAATTCTTACAGAAGATGATTCATATTTTAAAGATGGCAAAATGCCAAAAGATTCTTGGGGGCAGGAGTTTATTTACATAAATGATGAAGGAACTATTGATCTTATCTCTTTTGGTGCAGATAAAAAAGAGGGTGGTAAAGATGAAGGTAAAGATATAAAAATGAGTGAGTGTAAGTAGCGTTTAGTGAAGAAGGCTTTCTCTCTTATAGAACTTTTAATCGTTATTGTAATAATAGGTGTTGTTTATACCCTTGCTGTTACAAATCTTCAAAATGTATCTAAAGAGAACTTTACACCTTCGCTCAGTAATTTAAAAGAGTATCTTATCTCTTTTTTAGAAGATGAAACTAAAGAGGTACGCCTTCTCTGTTTAGATGACTGCAGTGAGTGTAGTATCTACAGAGATGAAGAGAAAGTAAAAGATATAGAGAGCTTCTTTGATGATTCTATAGAACGATATCGATACGATTTTTTACAGGGTCCACGACAAATTCGTAATGATGTCTATTTTAATAAAGAGGGACAACAAGAAGATGTCTGTTTCTCTTTTAGTGTAAATAAACATCTTGTGGCCGATCAAGTCATTGTTGTTTATAAAGAGAAAGCATATGACTACAGCCCCTATTTTGAACAACCCCTCCGTTACGACTACCTTGAAGAGGCTGTCGATGCCAAAGAGAAACTAAGAGAAGAAGTGATGCGATGATATTTAAGTACAAAGGTATAGACTCCCAAGGGAAAAAAGTAAATGATAGAGTAGAAGCGCTCTCTCTTGATGAAGCTAAAAGTAAAATAAAAGCAAAAGGTATCATCTATCAATCACTTACTGAAGATACTCCTGCATTTTATGAGAAGTTCGAGTTTGGAGGAAAGTATAAGGTTCCTCCTAAAGAGCTAGCCTCTCTCTCCCGTGAACTTTCAATGTATATTCGTTCTGGAATTAGTATTGTTTCAGCACTTAAAATTGTTCAAACACACTATGCTAATAACAAAAAAATGGAGCTATTTTTAGCAACAGTGAGTACACATCTTGATGAGGGACAAAACTTCTATACAGCATTGGAAGCTCAGACTATAGTTGAGTTACCACCTTTTTTCAAAGAGTCTATAAAGGTGAGTGAGAGTGGTGGTATTTTAGATGAAGTACTTTTAGAACTTTCCCGCTTTTTAAAAGAACAAGATAGAATTCATAAGGAGATAAAAGGTGCTTTTGCCTATCCCTCTTTTATGATAATTATTTCTCTTGTTATGATCGCTTTTATGCTTACCTTTGTTGTGCCACAGATTACAGGAATTTTTGAGAGTATGGATCAGGAACTTCCAAAACCTACTCAGTTTGTAATAGCAGCAGGAGATTTTTTCTCAAATAATTTTCAGACACTTTTAGCTGTGATATTTGCTATTGTTGTTACTTTTGTTACACTCAAGAAAAAAGTATATGCTTTTGCTTATGGAGTTGATAAATTTATGCTTACCCTCCCCCTCTTTGGATCTATTGCTCAAAAGAGTGAACTTGCTCGTTTCTCTTATATCGCATCGCTTCTTACACGTTCAGGAGTTCCTTTTGTACAAACTATAAACCTGAGTGCAAATATCTTAAATAATCGTGTAATAAAAGAACTTTTTGTAGGTGCAAGTAAAAAAGTAGTAGAGGGAAAACTTCTTTCAAAAGCACTGAACGAATCCAGTACAAAAATAGATAATGCTTTTGTACAGTCTATAGCCTTGGGTGAAGAGACTTCACAGCTTGAAAATGTGCTTACAAATGTCTCAGAACTCTATTTTGAAGAGAATCGTGACAAAATAAGTTTACTTCTTACTCTTTTAGAACCAGCACTTATGCTTTTTGTGGGTGGCAGTATCGGTTTTATTGTTGCTGCGATGTTACTTCCAATTTTTTCTATGAGTATTAATTAAGTGAAACGTAGTCGAAGTGCCATAGCCCTACTTATTACTGTAATGTTTGTTATAGTTATCACTGTAGCAATAGGGTATGGTTTAAAGCAGGTAAATAATGCAAGCTCTGTAGTCAAAGAGGAGAAGTTTATTTACCAGAGTAGTATTATAGTTGAAGATGTTTTAAACATCTTAAAAACCTCTCCTGATATAGCGAGTGTAATAGATACAAACTCCAGTAGTGATTTCTATGTTTTTATGTCGCAGGCTTCCTTTATACCACTTCAAATTTCAGGATTTGACATAGTTTTAAAGATAAGTAGTGCGAGATCAAAGTTTAATCCAAAGCAGATAAATATAAGAAATATTGATTTACTAAGAGTATTTATGAGTAATCATAATGTAAATAGTCAATATGTAGATCTTTTGGTAGATAGTATTAGCGGAATAAAAGAAGATAATAGTTATAATAGCACAATTTTTGATGAAAATCCTTATCTGTTTAGAAACTATATAGCGAGTTTAGATCAAGTAAAAGAGATAAATAAATTTTATACACAAGAGTATAATGATCCCTCTTTGAAAAACATAGATTTTAATGAGTTGTTTTATTTTAGTAGTGAGTCAAATATTAGTATAGATCTTAATTATGCAACACCTCTTGTTTGGGAACTTCTTCTTGGTACAAAAGAGAGAGCAGAGTTTTTAAGTGATGGTATGGGAAGTTATACACAACTATCTGATCTCAATCTCGATAGAGATGAAGAGGAAAATTTGGAGAAGTTCAAAACAAGTTATTTTGAACCGCTACTCTTTGTAGAGATAGAGATTATGCAAGAAAATATGAAATCAAACATTAGTTTTGAGTATGATATAAAAAAGAAAGAGGGATATAACTTTGCTTATGAAATTTAGTAGCAACAACCAGAGAGTCTTTTTAAACCCCTCCTCCAGTAAATCAATTAGTATTGCAAAGGGAAAAAAAGCAGATATTATATTATCTCCTTCTATGTACTGGGTAAAGAAAATTTCTCTTCCTGTAAAGAGTGTACGAGAGGTAAAAAAATTGCTTCCTTCGATTTTTGAAGAGTCTTTGCCTCAAGGACATTACTCCTACTATGCATATAAAAGTGAAGATGAGTTTATTGTTTTTGCTTATGAAGATAAAAAAATCCTTGAAGCAATTCATAAAGCTGGTATAGCAACTGCACAAGTTGGAGCAATATATTTTGCTCAAAGTGAATTACAGAGGCTTGAGATAGCAACTCAGGTTGATGAGACAACGGCACTCTATGTCAAAGATAAACTTTTACTTTTAGCACCCCTCTCTTGGTTTGCAGAGAGTGAAAAGCTTTCTCTTGAGGCATTAAAACTCTCAAAACACTCAATCAGCTTACAACAGTATGGACATATAGTTGATCCTAAAAGTCTTTATAAGATAGGAGTTCTCCTCTCTCTTTTTGCTCTTATTCTTGGGAGCGAACTTTTTATAGCAAAGAGTAAACTTCAAGATATAGAAGCAAAAAAAGAGGAGATATTCTCAAAGTATAAACTACAGTCATCAACTTTGCAAAATGAAGCAAGTCTCAAAAAGTATACGAAGATACATACAACACAAATAAAACTGCGAAAATATTTATCGCTCTTTTTGAAACTACACCTTAAAGAGGGTCAAAAGATAGTGCTTATTGATTATAAAAATAGAGTTTTAAGTATAACTATCAATGGTGTAAAAAAAGGGATGGAGGGGAGTATTGTTTCTATGTTAAAACGAGAAAAAGTAGAGAATAAAATCTCTTTTCATTCAGAGTCTATGAAAGTGGAGATAAAATTATGAATCAGATAAATCCACTTCAGATTGGAGGACTCCTTCTTGTTGTGATACTCTTTTTATTTTTTAAACTTAGTGGTGTGCAGAGTGAGATAGTAGAAGCAGATCAGAGTTTTAAAAAGAGTGAAAAACTTGCCCTTGATGTAAGTGCATTGAAAAATGTTTATGCCGATAAAAAAAGAACACAGAAGCGTCTTGAGAAGATTTTCTCCAATAGAAAATTACATACAGCTAAATTAAAAATTAAAAAGCAAAAAAAGTTAGTAAAAGTAAGTAGTGAGAGTATAGATAGCTCCGCTTTAAACTATCTCATGGGTAAGGTATTAAATGACTCTTACAATATAACAACACTGAAAATTAAGCAGTTGAGTAAAGAGAAAGCTTCCCTTGAAATGGAGATAAAATGGTAAAAAAACTATTAAAATTTCTAAGTTACTCTCTCTTTTTTATTTTTGCACTCATTCTGTTTACACCAAAAAATAGTATTTACTATTTTGCTGAAGAGAATTTGAAAAAATTTGATCTTGTAATTTCTAATGAGAGTTTGGAAGATGATTTTACTACTCTTAAAGTGAAGAACTTAGAGATTAGTGCTAAATCTATAGATGCTGGAGTAGTAGAAGAGTTAGATCTTACCCTACTCGTTGTTTATAATAAACTACTCTTTACAAATGTAGAGCTCTCTTCATTAGTAGAATCTTACCTCCCTTCAAAGATAGAAAATTTGGAAATTTTCTATACGCTTTTTAATCCTCTTTTTGTAGAGGCTAAGAGTAATGGCGCATTTGGAGATGCTCGTGTTCTCTTTAATCTTCAAACACAAGAGCTTAGTATCTATTTATACCCTTCAAAGAAGATGTTTAGTTCTTATAGAAACTCACTGAAGTACTTCAAAAAATCTGAGACAGGAGAGTATGTTTATGCAAAAACTTTCTAGTAAAAAACTGCTTGCAATACTTTTTATACTTCTGACTCTTTTAGTTTTAGCTAAAGCTATAGCTACAGCTATCTGGTGGTACCTTCCGAGTAAAGGGATTGAGCTTGCTGATAAGAAGTCATATGGTGTTAGTTATCAGAGAGTAGATTTTAAAAATATGCTTACAAGAGCAAAAGTAACAAAAGAGTCTCTCTTAGCACAAAAAAAAGAGACAAGTAGTTCATCTTTGAGTATTAATAACCTTATACTTAAGGGGCTCTATGGGAATGCGAGTTATGGTTATGCCATAGTTGCGAAAAAAACCACTCCAAAAAAGACTGAGATTATAGCAGTTGGAGAACTTTTTGAGGGATATAAGCTCTATATGATAGAACTTAATCAAGTAGTGTTTACAAAATCCTCAAAAGAGTATCTATTAAAGCTTACAGAGAGTGAAATAAAGAACTCACAACGTGTCAATAGAGTGAATCAAAAAAAATCTTCTAATAGAAGTAGTGCTAATGCTGAAAAAGAGGTTACTCGTGCAGATATAAATAGTTATGCAAAAAATCCTGCAAAAATTTGGAAAGATATCTCTATTGTACCGCTCAAAAAATCTGGAAAAATAGTAGGATTTAAAGTAACGAGAATAAAAAAAGGCTCAAAAATGGCAGAGCTTGGACTAGAAAAAGGGGATGTTATTATAGAAGCAAATAACATTAAACTTTCATCTTTTAAAGATGCAATTAAACTTTACAAAAATATAAACAAACTTGACACTATCTCTTTGATAGTAGAGAGAAACAATGAAGAGAAGGAAATAATATATGAGATTCGTTAAAACACTATTTTTAGTACTACTTTTGTCACTATCACTGAGTGCAAGGGAGCAGGTTAATGTAAATTTTTCAGATTTACAAATAAATGATTTTATCAAGTTGATTTCAAAAATAACACATAAAAATATACTTATCAACAATAAGATAAATGGAAGTGTAAATTTTGTCAGTACAACACCTGTATATGATGATGAGCTTATTGGTATATTAGTCTCTGTTTTAGAGTCTAAGGGGTATACTCTTGTACCTAAAGGTTCTATTTATGAAGTTATTCGTTCTACAGAGGCTGCAAAACATAATGTAAAAGTTGAGAGTAGTGGAAAAAAACTTTCAGGTTCTATTATGGTGACACAGGCTATTCATGTAAACTCGGAAAATGTAGATGTTGTTGCTGCAAAAGTGCGTTATCTTATCTCTAAAACGGCTAAACTTATGACTATGAAAGAGAGTAATACTATACTCCTTACAGATTATCCAAGTAATATAGAGACAATTAAGAGAGTTATTCGAGATATAGATATGGATAATGAATTTATTGTCAAAATTGTTCCTATTAAGAATGCTAATGCTAAAAAATTACAAGTAAGACTCTCTGATATCAGTAAGTCAATTTTTAACCAAAAAGTTTCAAGCAATATAGTAAAAATAATCTTAGATGAAAATATCAATGGAATTATAGTAGTAGGTCTCAAGAAAAATGTAAAAGAGATCCTTAAACTTATAAAGAGTATGGATGTTGAGTCTCACTCTGCAAATGGGGTACAAATTTTTGAACTAAAAAATTCAGATGCTAAAGCTGTAGCTACATCTCTAAATGAGATTATTACAAAGCAAGTTTTTTCTGATCCTTCACTGAAACCAAACATCTCAGCAAATGAGGAGATAAACGCTATTATAGCTATTGGTGACCCTATGATTATTAAAGGGATAAAGCTTATTATTGATGAGTTAGATAAAGAAAAATATCAAGTTTATGTAAAGGCAAAAATTGTAGAGATCAATAAAAATAATAGTGCAGATATAGGTGTTAAGTATGGACTCTCCTTAGGTGATGTTACCTCTTCTGGTCTTTATGCTATGAGTGCTAACTTTGGTGCAGACTCTCTTACTGCTGCAGCGACTACAGCAGTTTTAGACTCACTGGGAAGTATAGGAAGTTCTGCTAGTTCTGCTTTAGCTTTAGGTGCTACTATAGACTTTTTAGAACAAAATGGGGCGGCTAAGTCTATCTCAAATCCTTCTATCCTTTGTGTTAATAATAAAGAATCATCTATCTATGTTGGAAAAACAATCTCTATCTCAACAGGTACTATCTCAAATGCTAACCTTGGTTCAGGACTGACAAGTTCTTATAAACGTGAGGATGTTGGGCTTACACTGAAGATTAAACCACGTGTATCCTCAAAGGATAAAGTAACATTAGATGTTGAAACTGTTTTAGAAAATGTACTTGATGATGGGAGCAATAATGCTTCAGGGCAACCTGTAACATCAAAGCAAGAGGTAAAAACTCAAGCAATTTTACGTCATGGTGAGAGTATTATTATTGGTGGACTTGTTAAAACATATGAGCAAACATCAGTAAGTAAAGTTCCTATTCTTGGAGATATTCCTTGGATAGGAGAGTGGCTTTTCTCTTCAAAATCAACAAATGAAGAACAGGATAACCTTGTTGTTATTTTAACACCTTATGTTATAGATAAGAGTGAAAACCTTTCACAACTGCAAAAAGATTTAGGTATGTTAGAAAAAATGCAAAAAGAGTATAACTTGAAAGTGTTTTCTGATCTCGAAAAAAAGAAAGAACTCAAAGAGGCAGAGTAAGTGATAACTATAGAGACACTTCATAACTTAAAGTTAGAGGTTTATGAACCCAAAGAGTTAGAGACAGAGATAAGTGTAAAAAATTATCTTCTTTTTAGTGAATATGATGGAGTAGTGAGTGCATTTACTTCTGAGAGATATTTCGCTGAGGCGAGTAACTACTACTCTAAACTAGAAGTACCCTACCCTTTATGTATGCTCAATGAAGACTCTTTCGATAGACTCTATAACCGTTTTTTAGAACTTCGAACAGATAAAGCGATAGAGACAATGCAAGAGGATAGTGAGAATGAGGATGAAGAGGATATTTCTCTTACTGATTTTCTTCGTACCTCTAGTGATATTCTTACAAGTGAAGAGTCTGCTCCTATTATCAAGTTTGTGAATGCTCTGTTTTATCAAGCAGTAAAAAAGCGAGCTTCTGATATTCACATAGAAGTACAAGAAAAAAAGGGTGAAGTTCGTTTTCGTATAGATGGGATGCTTACTAAAAATGCAGATTTGGACAAGAAAGTAGTAAGTCTTATAGTAAGTCGTATAAAAGTTATATCTAACCTTGATATATCTGAGAAAAGAATACCTCAAGATGGACGTACCCAGATCAAGATTGCTGGTGAAGTTTTAGATGTTCGTGTCTCAATCCTTCCAACTTTTTATGGAGAACGTGTCGTTATGCGTATGCTTATGCAGAGTTCTCAAATTCCTCAAATAAATGAGTTAGGCTTCAATGATTCACTTATCGATGATGTAAAAAAATTGCTTCGTTCTTCTCATGGAATTATCTTAGTAACAGGTCCGACAGGTTCAGGTAAGACAACATCTTTACACTCATTTTTACGAGAGGTTGAAAAACCAGAAATGAATCTCATAACAGTTGAAGATCCTGTAGAGTACAAGTCAGATAATATTGCACAGATTCAAGTGAATGAGAAAGTGGGGCTTACCTTTGCTTCAGCACTCCGTTCTATACTCCGACAGGATCCTGATGTTATTATGATAGGGGAGATTCGTGATGAGGAGACAGCTGCTATTGCCGTTCGTGCAGCACTGACTGGACACTTAGTATTTTCTACCCTTCACACAAACTCAGCAGCAGCTACTATATCGCGTTTAGCAGATATGAATGTAGAACCTTTCTTAATAAGCTCTTCACTCTTAGGTATTCTAGCACAGCGTTTAGTTCGCGTTCTTTGTGATGAGTGTAAAGAAGAGGATGAGTTAGCTGAAAATTTTGCAGATGATTACAGACTTCCTAGGGATGCAAAAATTTACAAGTCATCAGGATGTAAAGCATGTAACTACTCAGGATTTTCAGGTCGTCGTTCTATTGGGGAGCTCTTAGTTATGAGTGATGCGATAAAAGAGCTGTTAAAGGTGACAACAGACGAACACACCATTAAGACACAGCTTGAGAAAGATGGACTTAAAACTATCTCTCTTCAACTCTCACAAATGTTATTAGATGGTGAAACCTCACTAGATGAGGCTATTCGTATCGGTTTAGGTCATGCCTAAACGCCACCGTAAGGCATTTACCCTTATAGAGGTAATAACAGCAGTGATGATAGTCTCAGTTGTTATTGCTGCCCTACTCCAGATGAGAGGAAATACTTCTCATAAATTTTCACAAATCCAAAAAATGATATATACAAATCAATATAGCTCTTTTCTACTTTCTCTTGGAGATAGGTATGGATTTGAGCGAAGTCGCATAGATATGAATCAACTTGTTGATGATTTTGATTTAGAGAGTGACTTAAGAAGAAAGCTTAAAGCTATGAAGGTAGAGATAGAGTATGAGGTCTTAGAAAGTATAGATACAAGTGAGTATGAAGATATTCCTACGCAGAGTGAGACTACAGATGAAGAAGAGGTACAAAAAGATACAACGGGGATAATTTTTGAAATAGGAAAAACAAAATTACTTTCTGATGATATAAACCTACAGATTATACGAGTGAGAATTCAGTGAGAAAATCCGCTTTTACACTCATAGAACTTATTATATCCATTGTTATCCTCTCTATTTTAATGCTTTTTCTCTATAAAAGCTATGATATGCTTAATAAATCAAATAGAGTTATTGGTGAAGAAGTTCAAAAAATATCTAAAAAATATCTTTTAAAAAAAACACTCTACTTAGATATGGCAACTGCACTAAAAAAGAGTGTAAAGATTTTTAATCAAGATCAACAAACTGATATACTTTTTTTACAGAGTAAACACTCCTTACATAAGAGAATAAACCCTTATATAGCTTATATATTTAGAGATAAAAAACTTTATAGACTAGAGTCCTTAAAGCCTTTTACTGAGTACCCCTTATCTGCAGATAGTGAATTTATAGCAGATTCACTAGGAGATAGTGAAATTTTTCGTGTTTATAAGTCTAACAGCACAAGTTCTGAGTTATATCTTTTTCATATACTCTTTGAAGATAAAGAGGAA
>Ga0256837_1001712_pt1 | contig 14646 bp, 14 predicted proteins | sample 4562384metaG_FD_185976 | JGI IMG/M metagenome (GOLD analysis project Ga0256837, IMG submission 185976) | Hydrothermal vent microbial communities from Guaymas Basin, Mexico - 4561-384 | ecosystem: Environmental > Aquatic > Marine > Hydrothermal vents | place: Mexico: Guaymas Basin | collected... | reverse complement strand
AAAAATTGGTATTTTTTTTTTCAAAAAATATCTGTTCATAGATATCGCTTACAAGTTCAACAGATGGATAAAAATTTGTATAATACCAATTGTATAAGTATTATGAAAATGTTTAGTGAAAATATTATCTGTATAATCAATATTTTCAAATAAAGTATTTTTTAAAGCTTCTAAATTCATATCTCATATTATCCAAAACTATTTAAAATTTATAGTATAATATTGCTATATCGACTAAAAAAGGATTATTTATGAGTTTAGATATCTATATTATGTATTTTTTTGTAGCATTTTTTTATATTATATCTCCAGGACCTGCAATATTTTTAGCTATTGCAAACGGACTAACTCACGATATGAAAGCAGTCGCTATATCATCTTTTGCAAATATTCTAGGACTTTTTATACTTTCAACTATCTCAATTTCTGGACTTGGACTAATTTTAACAACTTCAGCTACACTTTTTATGGCTGTAAAAATTATTGGTGCGGTTTATTTACTTTATTTAGGTATCAAACAATTTAAAAGTGTAGGAAAAGCAAATTTTATAGATGAAAAAACTCAAATCAAAAAAACCAACAAAGAGATATTTTTTGAAAGTTTTTTTCTAGCTGTAACTAATCCAAAGCCAATAATGTTTTTCATAGCTTTATTTCCGCAGTTTTTGAATACATCATATGCTATTGCTCCACAATTTTTTATACTTACACTAACTTTTATGTTTATATCATTTTGTAGTTTGTGTTGTTATGGATTTATCTCTAAAAATGCAAAAAGATATCTAAATGACCAAAATAAAATGGCATGGTTTCACAAAATCACAAGTGGGCTTTTTATACTTATGGGACTTGGACTTTTACAACTAAAAAGGGTACAAAACTAGGAGTTTATTATGATTATAGAATCTTCAAATATAGAACTAAACTCAACCTCATCATCAAAGACTACACATACTCACACTGTAGAAAAAAACTTCAGTCAAGAGCTTACAACTGCAAATAAACTAAAACAACAAGGCAAATTTATAAATGAAGCTGGAATGATTGATCAAAATATTAAAGTAGTAACTTCAAGTGAAAAGCAGCTTTGTGTACACGATTTGATGATAAAATTTATTGTAGAAAATCTTTTGGATAAACTTCTAGGAAAAACAAAAGAGCAAGATAATTCAAAAAGTGTAAAACTATACCCTTACGATGATAATAAAATCACAAAAGATACAGGAAAAACAGTTCTTAAAAACTTTTCTATGACTACCACATATGAATACAGCAAAACCAATCTTATAAAATTTGATTCAAAAGCAATTATAAAAACTAAAGATAAAGAGATAAATATAGATCTAAATATCCAATATACACAAAAGTTTTATGAAAAGCACCAAACAAAAATAGAGCAACAAAGAGCTGTATATATTGATCCTTTGATTATACAGTTTGATATAGAAGCTAAAAAATTTGATCTAATTGATGATACTCTTACATTTACTTTTGATATAAATAGTGATGGATACAAAGAAAAAATCCCATATCTAAATAGTGGCAGTGGTTTTTTAGCCTTAGATAAAAACAACAACCAAACTATAGATGATGGAAGTGAGCTTTTTGGCACAACTTCAAATGATGGCTTTAATGATTTAAAAGCTTATGATAAAGATGACAATGATTGGATAGATGAAAATGATGAAATATTTAAAGATCTTAGAATATGGTATAAAACAAAATTTGGAAAAGATGAGCTTATAGCTTTAGGTGATGCAAATATTGGAGCTATTTATCTAAATGATATAAACACACAGTTTTATTATGATAAAGATATCCAACAAAATATAGCAAAACTAAATTCTAGTTCAATTTTTATCACAGATGATGAAAAAATTGGAATACTTGGTGCAGTAGATTTTGTAAAAAATTAAATTCATAGATAAACCTGTTTTCTATGTGCTATTTTTGATACTAAAAACAGATCACACTCTTGATAAAAAACAACTCTATAATCACCTATTCTTAGTCTATATGCTCCATCAAACGGTGTTTTTAATTTTTTTATTTTAGTTGGAATTGGATTTAAAACATATTGTTCAATACCATTTAATATTTCAGATGCTACAGATTTATCTAATTTTTGTAGTTGTTTTATTGCTTTTGGGTCATACTGGATATTATAACCCAAGTGAAGCCTTTACTTCATCATGACAAACAGTTTTTAAATTTCCCATTTTATAATCTGTTACAGTTTTTACAACTGCATCTGTATCAAAATAATCCTGTAATGCTTCTCTTACAACTTGTGCCTTTTTTTTGCCAGTTTTTAAAGCAATATCACTTAACTCTTCAATCAAATTCTCTTCTAGTGTTATTGTCATTTTCTTAGTCATAATTACCTCACTTAAACTTTATTTACCATATTTTACCATACAATATCTTCAACTATATAATTTTGCCCCTTTTTGCATAGAACTCTTTTCTAAACTCATCCCATTTTTGATTTAATATAGCTTCTCTTGCTTCACGCATAAGGTTTAAATAGTAGTGTAAATTATGAATTGAAGCCAATCTAAAATATGTCATCTCACCAGCTTTATAAAGATGATTTAGATATGCTCTACTATAATTCTTACAAGCATAACAACTACATGCTTCATCTATTGGCTTTTCATCTGTTTTAAACTGTGCTTTTCTTATATTGATTCGTCCAAAAGTGGTAAAAAGTGTACCGTTTCTAGCATTTCTTGTTGGCATCACACAATCAAACATATCAACACCACGATGAATATTTTCTATTAAATCTTCAGGAGTTCCAACCCCCATAAGATATCTTGGTTTATCTTTTGGCATATATTGTACTGTATGCTCAACTGTATCATACATCTCATTGTTTAATTCTCCAACACTAAGTCCACCAATTGCAAATCCATCATAATCTTCAAGTTCACAAAGTTGAGTAGCACTCATAGTTCTAAACTCTTTGTCTGTTCCACCTTGAATAATCGCAAATATATTTTGATCTATCCCTATACCTTTACTTTGTTGCTCTTTATGATAAGTAATAGCTTCTTTTGCCCATTTTGTAGTTCGTTCAATGCTTAGCTTAATTCTCTCTTTTGTATTTGGTAATGCTACCAAATCATCTAAAATCATCATAATATCACTACCTAAATCATACTGAGTATCAAGCACACTTTGTGGTGAAAAATAGTGTTTGCTTCCATCTATATGGGATTTGAACATTATCCCATCTTTATCTGCTTTGCTAATATCACTTAATGAAAAAGCTTGAAATCCACCACTATCTGTTAAAAAAGAGTTTGGAAATTTTGAAAAACCATGAAGCCCTCCAAATTGTTGAATTATTTTACTTCCAGGTCGCAAATAAAGATGATATGTGTTGCCCAAAATGATTTGTGCTCCTAAATCAAGCATATCTTTTGCATCAAGTGCCTTTACACTTGCTTGTGTACCTACAGGCATAAATACGGGGGTTTGTATCGTGCTATGAGCTGTTTTTATTGTACATGCTCTTGCATTATTATCAGTTTTATCTAGTTTAAATTCCATTTGGCTATAATATCCTTTATATTTATGTGAAATGGTTTGGTGTTTATGAAAAATATTTTAGTAATATTAGATGGTATTGTATCAAAAAAACTATTAAGTAGAATGGTAGAATCCAATGTCGTCAATAATATGTACGATGTAGTGTATATGGATGACTCTATATTGTGTGATGAAAAACCAGAAAATTTTACTTTTTACAAATTTGATCCTACCTCTTTTTCAAAGTTACATACAGTATTGTCAAAAGTTAGTCATACTGAAGTTTTAATAGTATTAAGTAATAAAGATGAGATATTAAGCGTAATTAAAAATATCCGTACATACAAAAAGAATCTACAAATTACTATCTATAATAATTGGGATATTTCTATTAGCGATGATCCTTATGTTAATAATTACAATGGAATTGAAGTATTAGCAAATGGTTTACTTGAAAAATTACCAAATATCCCAATAGTAGCTCAGAATATTGGTCTAAGACAAGGTGAAATTATGGAGCTAAGAATTCCATTTGGAAGCTCTTATGCTTATAGATATATAGGATCTATTGAGCAAAAAAATTGGAAAATATTTGGTTTATATAGAAATGATAAACTACATAATATCAAGCCTTCACTTGTACTAAAACCAAATGATATAATTTTGATGATAGGAAATCCTGATGTATTGATGCAAGTTTATGCAACTATTACAAAAACACAAGGATTATTTCCTAGACCTTTTGGAGAAAACTTCTATCTATATTTTGATCTTTATTTACAAGATGACAAAGAGGTGATAAATTGTGCCAAAGAGACAAGAGATCTTCATAGAAAAATGAAAAATGATAAACTTATTGTTAAGATCACTCGCCCAACAAATAATCAAGTCTTAAAACAAATTTATGCAATATTTAAAAAATTAAACAATGTAGAGATAGAATTAGATTATCACAATCTAGGATTTAATAAAATATTAGGTGAAGATATTAAAAAATACAATGTAGGTATGCTAATAATTTCTCATACTCTTTTACAATTTAAAGAAGCAACAAGAAAAATACTAGAATTAAAAATACCATTATACAAACTTGGAATAGAACCAATTAGTAAAGTAACACAAACTGTAGTATTGCTAAATGAAGCTTCACATTATGAGCAGATATCTCCACTTGTATTTGATATATCAAATCAACTTAAAAATAAAGTCACAATTTATGATGCTGACCCTATTGAAGATAAACAAAGTGATGAGATTATAGAGCATTTTGAAAATCTAGGAAAAATCTTTAATACATCAGTTACCACAATTAGAAACAACAAAAATCCAATATCTGAACTACTAGCACAAAAAAATATTATACAGATTCTTCCACTTAGAGATGATATGTTTGAAACAAGATATTTAAAGTTTTTTAGTACAGATAGTGATCTTTTATCTTACGATATAAATCGTTATAACCAAATTATAATACCAATTATTGAGGAGTAATATGAAATTCGAAAAATACCCTTTTGAAAAACTAACTAATCTTTTAGATGGCATTGAACCAATCAAAGATTATGAACCTAGCGTTTTAACTATAGGTGAACCAAAATTTGAAACACCAGATTTTATACAAGATAGTTTAAAACAAAATAGTGCTTTATTAAATAAATATCCAAAAAGTGCAGGTGAACTATATCTAAAAGAATCGATGATAAATTTTGTATCAAAAAGATTTAATGTAAAATTAACAAATCAACAGCTAATACCAACATTTGGGACAAGAGAAGTTTTATTTAATTTTCCTCAATTTTATCTATTTGATAAAAAAGATCCTACTATTGCTTTTACGAATCCATTTTATCAAATATATGAGGGTGCAGCAATTGCATCTAAAGCAAATGTAATATATATAAACCTTACAAAAGAGAATAACTTTAAAGCAACACTAAGTGAAGATGAACTTAAAAAATCTGATATGGTAATTTTAAACTTTCCAAACAACCCAACAAGTGCAAATATTACAATGCAAGAGCTTGAGATTTGGGTACAAAATGCTTTAAAATATGATTTTGTACTTATAAATGATGAGTGTTATTCAGAACTATATTTTGATGAAAATTCAAAACCACCCTCGCTACTTGAAGCAAGTATTAATGCAAAAAATAGTGAATTTAAAAATATACTTGTACTAAACTCAATATCAAAAAGAAGCTCAGCTCCAGGTCTTAGAAGTGGATTTATTGCTGGAGATGCAACTATACTAAAAGAGTATATGAAATATAGAACATATATAGGTTGTGCTATACCCGAACCTATCCAAAAAGCAGCTGCAATTGCATGGAATGATGAAGATCATGTAAAAACTTTTAGAGCTAACTACAAAAAAAATTTTGATTTGGCAAAAGAGATTTTAGGTATAAATCCTCCTGAAGCTACATTTTATATATGGCTTGAAGTTGAGGATGAACTAAAGTTTACAAAAGAGCTTTACAAACAAAAAAATATCAAAGTACTTCCAGGAAGCTTTTTAGGAAGAGATGGTATAGGCAAAGGTTATGTAAGAATAGCTTTAGTAGAACATCCAACAAAAACAAAAAATATACTACTAAGATTAAAGGAATTTTTAGATGAATCAAAATGAACTGCATGAAGCAAGAACAAATCCAGACTTTTTAAAATATCTTCAACAAACACAAGAAGATGCAATACAAACAAAAGATATCTCTGCACTTTATGAAGTACTTGATTCACTTTTAGTTTTAGATTTAAATGATGCTAATAGAATAGATTTAGTTTATGAAAATATTTTAAAAATTGCATTCGATAAAGTTGAAGAGTTTTTAGTAGATGATAAAAAACTATCATTAAAAGATGATGAACTATTTTATATAAGAGCCTTTTATGAACATGCTATTGAAAAATACAGTAGAGATAATTTTACTGGAGCAAAAGAGCTTTTTTATATACTTGCAAATATCATAGATGACAAAAAGCTATGTGATGCACTAGATGTGCATATCTATGCATGTGCAAATGAAATAGATATGGATACATTTTATGAAACATATGTTGATGTAGAGGCTATTACACAAGATGAAGTTTATGGATATTTTATTTTAAATTTTAAATTTGATACAAAAGAGTTTTTAGAACAAAACTCTTCAACTCTAAAAGCTCAATACAATGAGTTAAAGCATCTATTAGACACATAAAAGGCAAAATATGAGAATACATTTTATTGGAATTGGTGGGATTGGTTTATCTGCACTTGCTAGATTTTTACAATATAGTGGACATAAAGTTAGTGGAAGTGATATAAAATCAACCCCTATTACTCAAAAACTTCAAGAGGAAGGTATAGTTGTAAATATACCTCAAAGTGCTGATGCTATACAAAATCAAGATTTAGTGATATATAGTGCTGCAGTTACTCCTGATAACTGTGAAATATTAGCAGCCCAACAACAAAATTTAAAACTACTTTCAAGAAAAGAATCACTTGAGACTATTTTAAAAGATACAAAAAACTACTGTGTGTGTGCAGCTCATGGGAAAAGTACTACAACAGCCATGCTTAGTGCTATATTACAAAACAGTGCTTTAATAGGAGCTATTAGTAAAGAGTTTGATTCAAATTTTAGATATATAAATGACAGCTTATCTTTTGAAGCTGATGAGAGTGATGAGAGTTTTATACTTAGTAATCCATACTGTTCAATAGTATTAAATACTGAACCAGAACATATGGAATATTACCAATATGATAAAGAAAGATTTTATAACGCATATAAAAAGTTTTTGGATATTGCAAAACTAAGAGTTATAAATGCTGAAGATGATTTTTTAAAAGATTATGAAAAAGAAGCTATAAAACTATATCCAAGTAAAGATATAAAAAATATCACTTATGAGATAAAAGATAATCAACCATATACAAAATTTACTCTAAAAGATATGGGAGAATTTGAAGTATGGGGATTTGGAGAGCATATCGCACTTGATGCAGCAATGGCAATACTTGCAGCAAATCAAACTATGAGTATAGATACAATTAAACAAAATCTTCCAAAATATCAAGGAATAAAAAAACGATTTGATATAGTTCAAGCAAGTGAAAACTTTGTAGTAATTGATGATTATGCACATCATCCAACAGAGATAAAAGCTACTATTGAATCAGTTAAGATGTACAATGAATTAAACAATATTGATAAACTTACAATCATCTGGCAACCACACAAATATAGCCGTACAAAAGATAACCTTGAAGCATTTAAAGAGTGTTTTAAAGGGTGTAATAATCTTATAATATTACCCGTATGGAGTGTAGCTGAATCAATTATAATTATAGATTTTGTACATGAATTCAAACAATATAATCCTGTATTTGCTGATTTTGTAACAACTTATGATGGTAAAATAAATGTGATGAAAAACAATGTTTTGATTCAAACAATTACAACAGGAACAGTTCTTGGAGTTGGAGCTGGAGATATCACTTATCAATTAAGAAAGTGATATTTTATAAAATTTTATTATGATTTAAAATAGGATATTTACCAAAGTGATTATAATATGTATTTAATATATCTTTCTCTAAATTTTTATAATTATAATTTGGTAAATACCTAAAATAAATTTTTTTCCTTTTTATATATTCTCTTATTGCTTTAGTATGCCCTTTATTTGAAATATACTGATATAATCTTCTTTTTAGATCTTTAGTCGAACCTATATAAATTGTAGTATTAAAATCTAATAACTCATATACTGCTTTTATATTCTTTAAATCTTTTATATTGTCTAAATTTAATTTATACTGTTTTGAAAATTTATATTTACTGTAAATAGTCAGTTTACGATTTTTCTTATTTGGTATATTATATTTTTTTCTAACATTAAAAATAGTTTTTGATTTTACACTAGTATTAAACTCATTTTGTAATAAATTAGATATTTGTTTATCTGTCAGGTTTTCATATTTACTTACAATATATTTAATTTGATTATATAGTACAAAGTGTCTTGCAGGAACTAATTCTTTTAAATCAGTAATATTTTTTACGATATTACTAATATGAGAAGAAATTAAAACTTTTTTATACATTTTATAATGTATATCTAAAATATCTTTATATGAAAAATATTTTAAATCAAGTATATTGTTTGAATATATGAAATCCTTTTGTAAATATTCAATAGTTTTTATTAATTCATATGTTTGCCTATTTTTAATATTAATATTTACTAAACTAACTAAATTTTTCGGTAAAGAATTCTTTTCAAATTTAAATTGTATCAAATTAAAATCTATAAGATTAATTTTACTAATATCACTTTTATTTAAATAAAATATTCCTATCTTTTTTTTATTAATTAGATATTGAAATGTATCACATATAATTAATTTTTCTACAAATTTTATATATTTCTTATTGCTAAGATTAAAAAGATTACAATTTATACGATTAAAAATATTCAAAATCTACTCTAAATATTACTATTTTATACAATAATTGAATTTTATTAATATATTTATTCCAATTAATTAAAATAAAATAAAATAAAATAAAATATATAATGCATATTATTGTAATAAATAATATACATTAGAAAAGATTATAAAAATTAATTATAATAGGTACTAGATATGAAACTTAAAATAATATTATTGTTGTTATTTATTCTAGTATCAAGTATCATATTCTATTCAAATTTACAATTAAAAAATGATCAGGTAAAAGTCGTTCTAAATAATCAAATTATGAATCTTCAAACACATTATAATATAACAATAAACTATTTTATTAAAGATGCAGCTAGTATCAGGGATAATATATGTAACAATAAAAAAGCACTCCAAATATTTAAAGAAGCCCAAACTGCTACTAAAGAACAAAGAGATATTTTAAGAGATAAATTATATAAACTTTTACTTCCTATGTATAAAAGAATACATTCAAGAGGAATCTTACAATGGCAATTTGTATTTCCCAATAATATATCTTTTTTAAGAATGCATAAACCAAGTAAATTTGGAGATGATTTAACCCATATAAGATATAGTTTTAAACAAGCAAATAAAACAAAAGAGACTATCATAGGATTTGAACAAGGTAGAACTACGCATGCTTTTAGATATGTATTTCCATATTATAATAAACAAGGTAATCATTTAGGAGCAATTGAAATTTCACTTAATTCTAATTCTCTTCAAAATAAACTTATGAATGTAATGAAGATACATTCTCATTTTTTGGTAAATAAAGAAGTTTTTATTGTAAAAAAATGGGAAACACAAGGTTTAAAAACAAAATATATACAAAGTATTGAAAATAAAGATTATATGTATACTGTAGATAAACATTATAATAAAGAAAGATTACAATATTCAAAAAATAATTTGATTGCTCCATTAAGAGATAAAATTAAAAAAGGTTTTGGATTGAAGAAACCATTTGCAGTATATACTCCATATAAAAATACAATAAAAATAATTACATTTTTACCTATTAAAGACACGCAAAATAAAATTGCAGCATATATTGTATCTTATACTAATAGTAGTAATATATATCATATCTATCAAGCATTTAATAAAATTAACATTATTGGACTTATAGTTTTATTAATAATATTTTATTTTATATATAAACAAATAAGATATAAAAAGCATTTAGAGATTGAAGTTAAAAATAAAACAAAAAAGCTACAAAAACAAATAGAATTAGAAGTTCAAAAAAATAAGGAAATTCAGCAATTAACAAGGGAAGTTGAAGAAAGAGAAGAAGATTTAAAAATATTAAATGAAAATCTTGAAAAAAGGGTTGAGGAAGAGGTTAAAAGAAATCTAGAAACGCAAAAACAATTATTTAAATCAGAAAAACTAGCTGCTATGGGAGAGATGATTGGAAATATTGCACATCAATGGAGACAACCTTTAAGTGTAATATCAACAGGTGCTACAGGTATGAAAATGCAAAAAGAGTTTAATTCTTTGAATGATGAAGATTTTATTAAAACATGTGATATGATAAATAGCAATGCTCAATATCTTTCTAAAACTATAGATGATTTTAGAAACTTTATAAAAGGAGATAGAACTCAAACCATATTCAATTTAGAAGAAGATATTGATAGTTTTTTACATCTTATTGAAGGTTCAATTAAAAGTAATAATATAAATATAATATTAAATTTAAAAAGTGATATTACACTAAATAGTTATCCCAATGAACTTACTCAATGTTTAATTAATATTTTTAATAACTCAAAAGATGCATTATTAGAAAATAAAATTGAAAATAAACTAGTATTTATTACAACACAAATAAAAAATGGAAAAGTTTTAATTATTATCAAAGATAATGCAGGAGGTATACCAAATGAGGTATTACCTAAAATATTTGATCCATATTTTACAACTAAAAGTTCATTACAAGGTACAGGGTTAGGTCTTAATATGGTTTATAAGTTAATAGTTGAGGGGATGAAAGGTAATATAGAAGCGATAAATGAGAATTATGAATATTCTAATAAAAATTATATTGGAGCAAAATTTATAATATCATTACCTATAGATGAAAATAAAATCAATATAGTATAAGGAGAGAATAGATGCTATTTGGGAATTGTAATAAACAAGAAAAACGAATAAAAGAGCTAGAAGAAGAAAATAAAAAATTAAAGAAACAACTTAAAGGTGATGATTCATTGTACAATGAAATAAATGAGGCATTATTGAAGTTTGAAAAAGGTTTATATGATATATCTATAAAAAGTACCTCTTCAAATAGTAAGTTAAATACTATTAAAGATAACTTAAATAAAGCTTTTACTTCAAATGCATATTTTGCAAATGAAGCTGTGCAAATTCTTATTGAATATGGTAATGCAAATTTTGCATTTCCTGTAGAAACAAAAAATTTAAGTGGGAAACTTGGATCTATTATTTTAGGTATTAGAAGCTTAGGAAGTGGTTTTTCAGAAATATTAGCATTATTGGATGTTACTGATCAATTAAATAAAGAATTATTAGATTTATCTAATACATCTACCCAGCTATCTAATGCTTCAAATGAACAAGCAGTTTCACTTGAAGAAACGGCAGCATCTTTAGAAGAAATAACAAGTGCAATTGGTCAAAATACGGAAAATACTATTATAATGTCTGAATTATCAAATGATGTACATAGTGCTGCTTCAAATGGAGAAAAATTAGCAAATGATACTTATACATCAATGCAAAGTATTAATAATGAAGTTAATGCTATTAATGAAGCAATAACAGTAATAGATCAAATAGCATTTCAAACAAATATATTAAGTTTAAATGCTGCTGTTGAAGCTGCAACTGCTGGTGAAGCAGGTAAAGGTTTTGCAGTTGTTGCTCAAGAAGTAAGAAATCTTGCTTCAAGAAGTGCAGAAGCGGCAAAAGAGATTAAAGATATAGTTATTAATGCTACAACTAAAGCAAATGAAGGTAAAGCAATAGCACAAAATATGATAGATGGTTATGCTACATTAAATGAAAATATAAATAAACAAATAGAAATTATTAATAATGTTTCAAGTGCAAGTAAAGAACAAAGAACGGCAATAGAACAAATAAATGATACAGTTACTCAACTTGATCAAGCTACTCAACAAAATGCAGCTTCAGCAACATCTATTAGTGATCAATGTACTCGTATTCAAAAAATAACTTCAATACTTACAGAAGTTGGGAAATTTACATCTTATGATAAAAAAGCTAATGAACAAGTATGTGATATTCCTTTAATGTTTGAGTTAAATAGATTAAAGCTTGATCATATAAACTTTAAAGATTCAAATTTTAGAAAACTTAATGAGAAAAAAATATTTTCTGTAAAAAATATTCATGAATGTAATCTAGGTAAGTGGATAGATACTCAAGAAAAAAATAATAAAGATTTTACTAAAACTTCAAATTGGGAACATTTAAAAAATGTCCATTATAATGTGCATAATGGAGTAAAAGAGATAATAGAACATAATGCTAAAGGAAATAATAATAATGTTTTAAGTTCAACATTAGAAATTGATCAAGCAATTTCAGATGTTTTTTGGACAATTCAACAAGTAAAAAGAGATAATTGTAAGAATTAATAATTTTTTAAAGGAATAAATATCTAAACCAAAATAACTCCATTTTCAATAGATATTTTTCCTAAAAGTTCATATTCGAAAACTTTTTCACCATACTTTAATACAGCCTCATCATATGTAGGGTTTGTACTACAAAACTGTAAAAAATCATCTTGTATAATTTGTGGTTTATATTGATTATTTAAATCTTTTATAAACTCATCTATATCATAAATCACTTTTACTAATCCCTCTTGAATTAGTTTATTTGTACCTTGACTATCCCCTATTCTATGCGGCAATACCCAAATCTCTTTACCCATATTTATAGCATATTGTACACTTCTTAAACTACCACTATTTAGATCTGCTTGAGTTACAATTAATTTTTCACCAAGTGCTACAACAATTTCATTTCTATGGACAAAAGTGTATTTTGTAGCTTTTATTCCTGCTTGGTAAGTGCTTAACATTAAACCATCTTTTTGAATATCTTCAATCAATGCTTTATTTACTGCAGGATATTTTATATCTAATCCATTTGCAACTACAGCAATAGTATTTGAACTTCCTGCAGCTCTGTGTGATATCGCATCAACACCCATTGCAACACCAGATACAATACAGTATCCACTACTACTAAGCATAGAGCTTAATTTGTGAGTAAGTGTTTTTGTATAAGAGATTGGGCGTCTTGATCCCACAATTGATATTTTTGGTTTATTTAATAATTCTAAGTTTCCTATATAAAATATCTCACTTGGATATTTTTTCATAAAGTTTAGTTCAGAAATTTTATAGTCTATTGTGTCATAAGTATTTTTTATCATAGTGTATAATACACTATTTTTATTTATAATCTATTAAATTATATTTGTTCTACAAAAATTAAATCCAAATCTTTTAAAAGATTTTTTGAGTTTTTAAGAACTTTCATTGTCATTGTATGAGGATGGCCAATAGCAATAGCAAGTCCAGTTTTTTTAGCAATTCTTATTGCTTTTTTCAATTGATTTTCAATATATTTATACTCTTGTTTATTATCTAAAAAGATATTTCTAGAATGACACTCTATACCATATTTCTTAGCATATTTTTCACCAACAGTTTTTGAACTTGTTCTACTATCAATAAATTTAAAATTATATTTTTTTAATGTTTTTATCAATTTATCCATTGCTTGTTCATTTGAAGTAAATTTACTACCTGTGTGATTATTGATATATTTTGCTTTTGGATAAAGTTGTTTTATTCTTTTGATTGTATTATCAATTTTATCCAAACTATCATTTATATGTAAAGTATCATCCTCTTCAAACTTAAAACTACTAGCTTCAAGTGGAAGATGTACCATATATTGATCTAATCTTTGTGCAATAATTGCAGAGTTTTTATGTCTTGGTATTGGTGGTAAAAATGACATATTTACATTGTATCCAAAGCTCAAAATTGTATCAACTTGTCTTTTATAACTAACATCATCAATAATAATTGCTAATTTTGGTTTATGGTTTATATTTGAAGAAACAACTTTCTGTTTTTTTATTTTATTTTTTTCTATTAGTTTTGGTAAAATCTCTTTATCAATTTGTTTTATAATATCTTTTGCAGCATCTTGCACTTGTTTATCTTCATTTTTTAGTGAATCTAATATCTCTTTTTTTATTTTTGCAAGTTTATCTTCTAAAATTTTGTCTGTATTACTTTGTAGCTCTTTAATTTTCTTTTTTGTATGGATATACTCTTTTTCAAACTCTTGAGTATACTCTTCAAAGTGTTGATTACCATCACTTATATATTTTGACATTTTATTTTTTATATAATCGTTGTATTGTTTATCTTTATCAATTATATTATGTTTAGTTTGTTTTTGGGTAGTTGTTTGGATAGGTTTTGTAAAATATGTATATGCAATAGCAACAACTACAACTAATACAATTGATAAAAATAGATTTAATTTAGTAAATATTTTTGAAGATTGTTTTTTTTTGCTTTTTCTTTTAGTCTTAGGTT
>Ga0256837_1001711_pt1 | contig 14656 bp, 17 predicted proteins | sample 4562384metaG_FD_185976 | JGI IMG/M metagenome (GOLD analysis project Ga0256837, IMG submission 185976) | Hydrothermal vent microbial communities from Guaymas Basin, Mexico - 4561-384 | ecosystem: Environmental > Aquatic > Marine > Hydrothermal vents | place: Mexico: Guaymas Basin | collected... | reverse complement strand
ATATCTTTTGAGTTATCCCCAAGCATCCAAGCCTCATCTTCATCTTTATTATACTCACAACTTCCTAAAACTTTATAAAGCATTTGGGGATCTGGCTTAGAAACTGTTACTTTATCCGCTCCAACAATCTCTTTGAAAAAATGCTCTACCCCAACTGCGTTTAACATAAGCTGTGCAAACTTTGTGGGTGCATTGGTTGCAACTCCCATCTTGATGCCGTGTTTAAAGAGTGTTTCTAAGAGTTCATACACACCATCGTAGAGTTTTGTGTGTTTTGTGCACTGTTTTGCATAATGTTTTTCAAACACCTCTTTATCTGTTTGTTGGTAGCTCTCAGTTTCATAAAAAAGCTTTGGAAGGTTTCTCTCATGAAGATTGATAGCTTCTACTACAAAATCTTCACTCAAAGGGGGTAAATTGTGATTTTTTTGCCGAACATAGTTGATAGAGATTGTGATATCTTTTTTAGAATCAACCAGTGTACCATCCATATCAAATATAACTATCTTTTGCATACTATCTCATCTTGTGATATAACTCTTCAAGGGTATCTACAAAACCATCACTGTCATTTGGACATTTTGCCACTCGATACTCTTTAAACCCAAGCTCCTCAGCGATCTCTCTATACTCCACATCAAGCTCATAATCTGTCTCAGAGTTATCTATGGTAAATGCCAATGGAAATACTACTACACCACGATTACGAACAGTTTTGAGCTTATCTTCTAGTGATGGGCTTAACCACTCCATAGGTCCAACTTTAGACTGATAGGCAAGGTGAACTTCATGAAAATTGATATTTTCTTGCTCCATCATCTCGCGAAGCAACAAAACATGGCGATTGATATGTTTCTCATATACATCTCCGTTTTGTACTATCTTCTTTGGAAGTCCATGAGCAGAGAATATAAGATCAAAATCCCTGTAATCATCTCCATCAACACACTCTTTTATCTTCTCTAAGATTGTTCTGTTGTATGTTTCATTTTCAAAAAAGTGTTTTATCTCTACTAAAACAGCATTACCTTGTGTATTGTGGTAGTGTTGCTCAAAATCCTCTAACGAAGATTTTGTTGTTGTTGTAGAGTACTGAGGATAAAGAGGTATAAGGTATATTTTCTCAATCTGTTTCTCCTCCAAACGGCTAATCACTTTATCTGCAAACGGTGGAGTGTAACGCATCGCAAAATCAACATACACCTCTTCACCTAAACGCTCTTGAAGTTTTGCAACAAGATTTTTCGTATGCCCAACAAGGGGTGACTTACCACCAAGCTCTTTGTAGATCTCTTGAGAGCTTTCTGTTCTCATAAAGGTGATCATCCCACCAACAAACTTTCTTAAAAGGGTACTTTTCATTGTTAAAATATTTTTATCATTAAACATATTTTTTAAAAAAACTTCAACCTCTTCTAGGTTGTTTGGACCACCCATATTGAGCAGAACTACCGCCTCTTTTGCACCCATTTTACTATACTCTCTTTTTTGGTTTTTTTGCTTTAAACTCTTTTGATGCAAGATGTTCTAAAAACACCGTAGCATACGAGCCCTTTGGAAGTGTAAATGAAATAGTAAGCTTATCGAAGTTATTATGATAATCCAAAGTGATATCTTGTGGGAAAACAACAGCTTCTCTTCTAAGCCCTTTCTCATAAAGAAACTCATCATCATATTTTTTTTCAATCTCTCTTGCTTGTGAGCGTGCACGAAATACATCACGACCACATAACAAACCTGTTGGTACAACTTTGTGTGCTTCAAAATCTTTTTGTGGTAGTTTTTTTGGTGTAAACAGTTTTTGTGATTCAAGACTTAAAAAAACATCCCCCTCCAAAAGTAAAAACTTGCCACTATTTTCTTCTCTGCTTATCACAACCCTCTCACTGAGCCAGTCATTAAAAAATACAGACTGATAAATAGAGATGAGAAACTTTTTTAGTTTTGTATCATTTATGTACAAATCCCCTGCTATCATCGCTTTTGCTTGTTCAATAGAGTCTTCATCATGCCCAAAACGTTGATAACCAAAATAGTTTGGCAAACCATTCTTCTGTGCTTTTCTTGCAAGTTTTTCAATACGACCAGCTTCAATCTGATCTACCTCAAAAAGGTTAATCTTAAATCTGTTTCCAGCCAAATCACCCATACGGATAGAGTGTGTGTGGCGTGTGATTTTAAGGATCTTTATCTGATTGTGCTTAAACTTTTTTAATGCTTTTTCATACTTTGCTTCTATGCTGATATACTGCGTTGTTGTTGCATGTTTATCCTTCAGCCCTGCATACCCTATCTTCTCGGCATTTATATCCAAAAACTTACTAAACGCAGCGATCATATCCCACGTTGTAAGTTCAACTTTTTGCACAAGTAAGATAAGAAAGTTTCCTCTCTTTTTCCACTCCAACCCCACTTCATCAACAATAAAATCATCACGATTTTGTTCAAACTTAAAGTGTATCGGGGATTGTGGATCTAAATATTCTCTCATTTTCTCTCTTTATAAAGCTAATTGCTTTAGTTTTTTATTTGCTTTTTGTATATCTTTTTGTATCGCTTCATTGAGTTTTTCCAAACTCTCAAACTTCTCATTTTCACGTAAAAATGAAACAAAACGGATCTCTGCTTTAGTTGCACACTCCACTTTACCATCAAGTATGTGTGATTCGATGGCAAAACTTCCATCTGTTGTAACACGATGCCCTATAAAACTGACACTTGGGTGAAAATGCTCCTCCCCATCGATACGTGTCAAAGTGACATAGACACCCTCTTTTGGTACTAAAAACTGTGGTGCTTCTATGTTTATGGTAGCTACAAGCTCTTTTGAACCCAACCCCTGCCCTGCTATCTGTTTTCCAGTGATGGTGTAGTTGTGTCCTAAAAATTCATTTGCCCCTTCGATATCTCCAAGCTGTAATTTTGCACGAATCTTATGGGAGTGGATAGAGTCATTGTGGTGTTTTACCTCTTTGACAACAACAACTTCACCACCAAAGAGCTTACCTAAATCTTCAAAAGAGTATTTTCTATCTTTACCAAAATGAAAATCATACCCCACTACTATCTTTTGTAATTTGGGAAAATTGAGTGTCAAAAACTTGATAAACCCTTCACCATCGAGATGTCTTATATCATCTAACTGTAGATAAACAATTTTTTTATCACTAAATTTTTCCCTCTCTTTTCCTGGTGTTAAGTTGGCATACCCTGTTTCGATAACAACTATCGTCCCATCTTCACCCAATTCACGAAAAAGTGCCTGATGTCCGCGGTGCATTCCATCAAAACCACCAATAGCTACAGAAGTACTCTCTTGTAAACTTTTCAATATACACTCATCCCTATCATATTTTCAATATCACCCAATGTTACCACCTCACTCTCTCTCATATCAATCGTATGGTGTTCATAACTAACACCTTTCTTTTCAATAAATTGATCAACTATATCTTTGAGCTTTTCATAGGTGTCTGTATTTTTTGAAAGTATAACAAAGTTGTCACCATATATTCTAAATACAACACTATTTTCTTCAACATTTTTTTCAAATAACTCTGCTAACTCAATTAGAAGTGTATCACCCCGTGACCATCCTTTATCTCTATTATACTGAGAAAATCTTTTCAATAAAAATAGATCAAGTGTTGTATAGTTCTTTTCATATCTGTTTTGAGCAAGTAAAAGTTCTAAGTAGCTTTTGTTGTAAACATGAGTTAAAGTATCTTCATAAAAGTATGCAAAACGTTTCTCTTCGATCTCATTTTTTGGAAGCTGATCGATTGTTACATCTATGATGGTATCTTTTAAAACATCTACAGCTACTTTTACTACATCAGGATCAAACTGCTTTGCACTTAAAGCCCTTAACTCTTCTATTGCTTCAAAAACTGTTTTACTGCGTTTATAAATTCTATTTGTTGTCATTGCATCAAAAGCATCAACTACAATCATAATCCTTCCAAGTGGGTTGATATCATCTTTTGCTATTCCTCTTGGATATCCACTTCCATCATAATATTCATGGTGCACATAAATAATATCTGCGAGTTCTTGAAACATTGGAACATTGTATAAAAGTTTATAACCGACACTTACATGTTCTTTTATGAGGTTGTACTCTATATCATTAAGTCTTGCTGGATTGAGTAAAACAGCATCAGGAGTAGCTATCTTACCTATATCATGAAGCATCCCAGCTTGATAAATTTTTGTACACTCCTCTTTTGAGTACCCCATCGCTTTGGCTATTTTTTTTGCATAGGTTGCCACTCTTTTAGAATGACCAGCGGTATAGGTATCTCTTTCTTCTATCATCTCTACCATTGCATACAATGTTTGTTCGTAGTTATCTTGTTGAAAATCAAGTAATGAAGAGACAATAGCACTTTTTTTCTCTATCATTCTCTCAAGTGTCTGTTTGTAGATCTTACTCTCTTCAAATTTTTGCAGCTTTAAAACAATCTTATGGAGTTCATAATTGAGTTGATTGTAATCAAAAGGTTTTAAGATATACCCATCTACACTTATCTTAATAGCTTCGAGCATATACTCTGTTTCTGCATAAGCTGATGTGATAAGGATCATTTGCTCTTCATCAATATTTCGAATCTCTTTGAGCATCTCAATACCATTCATCTTTGGCATAGCAAGATCACTAATAACAATATCGTAAGTTCTTTTTTTAAAAAGTTCAAGCCCAGCAAGACCATTCTCAGCTACATCTATATGATGAAAAAGCTTACTAAGATACTCAACCATAGCACCTTGTATATCAAGGTCATCTTCGACATAAAGTACTGAGAATCTTTTAGCTAATCTTGCTAGCTCTTTTAGGTTTGTCGTCACTGTTGTTTATCTCTTTGTTTTGGTATCTTTACGATGAAACATGCACCATTACCTCTATTTTCTACTTCTATTGTACCATATAAATGTTGTTCTACTATCACTTTACTCATATAAAGCCCTAGTCCCGTTCCGTTTTTATCTTTTTTTGTTGAGAAGTAAGGATCAAAGATCTTTAAAAGATTCTCAGGTGCAACACCACCTCCATTATCAGATATCTCTACAATGATAAACTCATCTTTTTCAAAAACTCTATTACTTATCATACGATTTTGAGGTGTTGTTTCAACAAGCACCTCTTTTGCATTTTTTAAGATATTGAGAAGCACTTGAAGAAGTTCTCTTGAAAAGATTTCAACTTCCGTTGCTGTTTCAATACTGTTGATAAGAGTAATATTGTTGTACTCAAAACTTTTTTCTATCACTTTTAAACTCTCTTGTAATACATCACTTACAAGCACACAACTACGTTCTCTGTTTGGTTTAAAAAAGTCTCGAAAATCATCAATAGTATGGGAGAGATGTTGCGTTTGAGAGAGGATGCTTTGTGCATCTGTTTTCAACTCTTCAAGATCAACATTTTCAAGCTCAATATCCAAGAGAATATTGTTCGCATCCATCGCGATGACACTTATCGGTTGTCTCCACTGATGAGCGATAAGACTTATCATCTCACCCATTGCTGCATGGCGAGACTGAGCGATCATCAACTCTTTTTGCTCACCTAGCTCTTTTGAGAGTTTTTTCTCCTGAGTAATATCTATGTAGATCGTACCTACATGGATAGAACCATCATCTTGTGGAATCGCAAAAGAGAGTGTACGAAAAATAAACTTTCCAAACTCATTTTCAAATGCTATCTCCATCTCAGCTTTTCCCTCTTTTTGTGCTTTTCGTGCTAACTCATCCACTTTTCTACCGATATCTTCTGGAAGGTTATCTTTTGTTGTACTTCCTAATTTTACACTTTTTGAGTATGCCTTTGCCAAAGAGTTTACATAGCGAATACGAAGATTTTCATCTTTGATAATGATGATATATGGGATATTTTCCATAAAAAGTTCAAAAAGTTTCTTTGACTGATTGAATTTTAGTTCATACTCTTTTTCGGTTTTGTTCAAAACTCTTTGAAAAAAAGCACTGATCTTTTCAATAAAGCTCATCGATCAAATCACTTCCACATTCAAGATAATAGAACCATTCTAAAAACTTCTCAACATTCTCACCACTAAAAATATACCCATGTTGAGGAGCGATTGTATATACTTGTTGAGATCTTACATGCTTTACCCATGCACGACACACTTTGTTTGATGCCATATATCTTTTATGAAAACCCTCTAGTGCTTCAAGATGTGCTTGAAAGTCCATCACCTCTTTTGCACCTGCAACAGAAGGAAGTACAGCAGCACCAATATCACCAGAAAACAAAACCTTTGAACGAGTATCATAAAGGGAAAAATTGCCAGGAGAATGGAGAAAATGGGCAGGAATAAACTTTAAAGAATCACTACCAAACTTTAACTGTGCTCCATGATCTGGTAAAACCACCACTCTTTGCATATCCATAAAACCATAATGAGACATAAAACGCACCCACAATGAGCTCATGATAAACTTTGCTGGAGTTACAGCTGCCCATGCACCAATAGAGCCTGAGACATCAGGATCTTGATGGGAGAAAAAGATAAATTTAATCTTTGCAATATCAATATACTCACTCACTTGTTCATAAAGTTCATCAAATATCGCTTCACTTCCTGGATCGATCAAAACCCCCACCCCATGTTGAATAATAAGATATTGGTTTACAGATAAAAAAGCATCTTCAACCTCTTCATCATCAATACTAAACATAATACATTTATGTTCCCCATCTTCAAATAAAATTTTTGCTTTATTTTCCATACTGCATCCCTTTAAATTCTCTAATTATCGACATCTGACGTTTTGTAATGTACTTCACAAGTTCTGTTCTTACTTTTACGTCCATCTCCAACATAAAGATCAACTCAAAACTATGTTTTGTTTCCCTTTTTCTAAAAAACTTTGCTTTTGTGTTGATGATAAGAGGACGTTTATCATTATGAAACACCATATCGATCGTCACTTCATCTTCTATCTCCAAACCTGCAGGCAATACACTCAAACGAAGTTTGACTGCATTTAAAGAGATATCAACAATACTCAAATCACCACTATATTTTGTATCACCAAAGAAAAGTGTTACCTGGTGTGTTGCATCAGGTACAATCCTAATCGTTTCACGAGTGATAGGTGATGTACTCACAAAGTGCAACCCTTTTAACTCAACACTTTGTTTCTCAAAAGATATTTTCACTACCTCATCACACACTATTGGTTGAGGTAATGCTTCTGAAGTGATCAATGTTTTTTGTTCATACTGTATCGCTTTTTGTTGTGTATATGCAGTTTTAAGCTCTAAAAAATCCTCATCTACATTGATGATAACAGCATCATTTGTGATACTGATCCCTTTATAATAATTATGAAGAGATATTTTTGCATTGTTTCTTTGGATAACATTAAGCAGATCTAACATCGCTTTTGTATTGTAAATCTGTTTATCTTGTTTTGAGCGTTTTGTATCAAAAATCTCTAAGAGGTTAAGCTCTGTTACATCATCAAAAGATAAAACACCATAATCTTTCTTTTTAGGGATATCTCTACATTTCAAAATAAAATGTTTCATCTCCCCGTTGTCATCTTCCATTTTAACATTGTAGATTTTTGAGCGATCTTCTAAAATCTTTTCTAACCAAGTTTGATATGGTTGGTTATATAAAAAGCCATCATGCTCTAAAAATCTCTCTCCAATATCTTTATGTTTTTCATTGAGCTCTTCCACATCTTCAACATGATAAAAATCAAGTAAAGGCTGATTTGCTATAAGTGGTTTTCCTTTTTTTAACATAATGATCATCGAGCTTTGATAATTAAAAATACTTCCCAGCTGTGCTTGAAAAAGATGAACTTTTCTCTCATGCTCTAATTGTAAAATAGCCTGATGCAATACTGTTGAGAGATCATGTAAACTTACAGGTTTTTTGAGAAAACGGAAAAGACACAACTCTATCGCCTTGTAGAGATACTTTTTTTCATCAAACGCAGAAAGCACTATAATCTTTGTATCTGGAGCCATGTGGTGTATCCGTTTTGCCATCTCCATACCATCTAGGTGTGGTATTTTGATATCTGTCAAAACAATATGGGGTCGATGTTGTTGAAAAAGTTTCAACCCCTCTGCCCCATCGCTTGCAACATAAACAACAGAAAAAAACTTTTCTAAGAGTTTTGTTGCATTTTTTTGTAAAGATGGGTTGTCTTCAACATATAAGATACTCATACCATGAGCTTCTTGTTGAAGCTCTTTTAATGTACTCATAGTTTTATGCCCCCTCTTTGAAAACTTAACTATGTAGATGATAACATAAATTCTTACAGATTCTACAGAATTGAGTGTAAGTTTACTTAGAATCATATACTATACTGCGAAAAACAAAAAGAGTGGAAACCATTATGTTGAAAAATTTACGTGTTTTATATGTAGAAGATGATGAAAGAACACAAGAGTTGATGTGTTCTATCATAGGAGAAGAGGTAGAGGAGTTTTACCAAGCCTTTGATGGTGAGGATGGACTAAAAAAAGTTCAAGAGTACCAACCTGATGTTGTTCTTACAGATATAACAATGCCATATCTCGATGGACTTTCAATGGCACAAAAGATAAAAGAGCAAAACCCTCAACAACTGATTTTTATCCTCTCTGCATTTGAAGATAAAAGTATACTCAAAGGAGCCATCAGCCTTGGTATAAAATACTTTTTACCAAAACCGATAGATACAGACAATCTTCTTTTAAAACTCAAAGAGATAAGTAAACTCAAAGAGGTATAAACCCTATTTAAGCATCGGCTTTAAGATATAAGCCATGATGCTTTTGTTGTCCACCACAATATCTGTCTCAGCTTGCATACCTGGGATAATAGTGTGTTTGATCCCTTTTTTATCTACTATGTAGTTCTTATCAGTTTTTACATGTACTAAAAAGTAGCTCATCCCTTTTTTATCTATGATTGTATCTGCACTCACAAAGATCACTTTACCATCTAAACCACCATAAGTGGAAAAATCAAACGCCGTGAGTTTTACTTTTGCGTTGAGCGAGACCCCTTTGCTTTGCATCTCATTAAGTTTTTGCTTGATCTCATTTCTTTCACGCTCAAACTTTAAACGTTGCGTAGCTATGTAGCTCTCTTTTTTTCCCATCGCTTCACTTAGAGCAGCTTTAGCCTCAGGCACATTGCTTTTTGCTTTTTGATACCTGGATTTTGCTTCATTAAGCTGATGTTGAGACTTGATATATTCGACTCGTGAAATAACTTTTCTTTTATATGCTGCTTCATTTAAAGCCAGTTCCTCTCTGGCAAGTTCATAATCTTTTTTTGCTATCTTAAAATCATTCTTTGCTTGTTGATACTCTTTGTTTCTTTGCTCTATAGCATATTCGAGCTCTTTTACATAGGTAATGATATCATCCCAATCGGCATGAAACTGTTTACGTGCTTGTGAGATAATCTCAAGATGTGGTTTTAACTTTGCTGGAAACTCTACGAGGCGTTTTCCATTGTCAACGGCGGAGTTAAAATAGGCAGTATAAAAGCTGCATAAAAAGTAGTTTTTACAACCAAAAGCTCACATTTTACAAAGCAAAAACAAAAGAGGCACTCATCAATGAAACAACATTGAAGGTGATTTTTGCAAAATGCTGATTATCTTTTTTTAAAGATGAGTAGTGTTTTATCTTCTGTATCGTACAGAGAAAATGTCTGCTTCTCTACAAGTTTAAGCCCTGAGAGTTTTTGAAAAAATGCAATCTTGTGAAAATGTTGCACAATGGTGTCTTGATACTTCTTGTAACATCCATTTTCTTGCGCTTCAAAGAGTGTAAATGTAGTATGAAGTTCGTTGTTTTCAAACACTGCATCTACATTTAAAAACTCATCCTTGGTATCGTTGCTCATTGTACCCTCAGCTACATCACTAAAACCATAAAGAGTATTGATATCGGCAATAAAAACACCATCATCACTTAGTCTTTTTGCAACACTCTCTAAAAACGCAACAAGTGAGTCTTTGTCCATAAAGTTAAGCACATCAAAGATACTCACAACAGCATCATAAATGCCTTGCTCCTCGCTCACATCAATACACTCAACCTCAAGCCCTTTTGCCCTACACTCCTCAATCATCACTTCACTTAGGTCTATCCCCTTGCACTTCACACCATCGCTTATCATTCGCTCCATAAAGCCACCACGACCACACCCAACATCAAGAAGAGTTTTTACATCGTACTCATCGAGCTCAGAGCGATACAGATCATACAAAGCTTCTGTTGCTTCTTCTATCCCTAAAAGATGTTCAGCTTTTGCATAAAGGTCAAGGTTTGTCATACTTAGTTACTCTCAGCTTTTATCACTGCGTTTATCTTCTCGTAGATATCAAGCACCTCATCTTTTTTGGCAATATATGAGTTTTTGTTGGCGATAAGATATGTTGAACTTGTCATGATATCCTCTACCACCTCAAGACCGTTTTGCTTCATTGTTGTACCAGTCTCTACAATATCTACAATCATATCAGCAAGACCGATGAGTGGTGCAAGTTCTATCGAGCCATAGAGTTTGATGATCTCTACACTCACAGCTCTCTCCTCAAAGTAGCGTTTTGTGATGTTAACCATCTTTGAAGCGACTTTAAGCTCAGGTTTTGTAAGATCAAGCTTCTCACCCTTTTTCATACCGATAGCAACTTTACAAACACCACGGTGAAGATCTAAAAGACGAACCACATCAAGCCCTTGCTCTTCGAGTGTATCTAGTCCAACTACACCGATATCTGCTGCCTGGTGGTACACATAGGTTGCAACATCTTGGTTACGAACAAGTAAAAAACGAAAGTTTGGTGTCTCTAAAATCAGTTTTCTATCATCAAACTTGAAACTCTCTCCAAAAATCGTTTCAAATATCTCTAGTGTCTCTTTTGCGATGCGCCCTTTTGGAAGTGCAACTGTTAGCATAATTTAGCCTCTTTTATAATTTTTTTCATTGCGCGAAATATCAAAGTGTTGTCAATCTCTGCGTTTTTTAGTATCTTGTGCAAGGTTTTGGCATCACCACCTGTGAGGATGATGGGAAGATTATGGGAGTTTACCTCGCTGTAAAGGAGTTTTAAAAACCCATAACTTATAGCATCTTGCGAATTTTTCGCCATTTTATCTAAATTTAGCTCAAAGTTAAATGAGTAAGCAAGTGCTGGAGATATTTTTACATAGGTTTGTTCCATTGCTTTGATGCCAGGGTAAATAAAACCACCCTCAAAAACACCATCACGAACCACATCAACAGTGATGGCACTTCCAGCATCAACCAGCACTGCGTTTGAGAGACCTTCAAGTGCAAATATTCTGTCAATCCCCATCGTTTCATAATATGGCTCTTTTGAGACAAATGCAGAGAGATCCACCCAGTTTTCAAGCTTTGAGAGTTTTTGACTTACTTCTGTGTTTACACTGATGAAGTACACTCTCTCTTTGATACTCTCAGGCTCAAAACTCTCTGCATCTTTTTTGTACTCATGCTCACCCTCTAAAAAGTGATAACTTGTGTTGCCTATGTCGCACAGAAGCACTATTGCACCTTCCATTTTGCTTCACCAAATGCAACTTTGGCTTTTGAACACAAGGGTGCATCTATAAAAATCACTTTATACTTGTAGTTGTGACCACTTGCAATAACAAGCTTGGCAAAGATCTCTTCCATCTTGTGTACATCTTTCATCAATACTCTACTTTTTTGCCTTATAGCAAAAATAGCCCAAAAGTATCCATGCATATCAGTTGCTTTATAGATTTTGATCTTATTTCTTATCTCTAAAGATTTGACAGGAATCTCCTCCATCTTTTTAAAGAGTTTTCCTTTTTTTCTAAGCGAATCTACAACCATTTGCATATCTATCATTTGCCTTTATATCTTTTTTAAACTTATTATTATACCATTGCCATACTCATTTTCAAGTTAAGGACTCTTGTGGGCTATCTAATACATTTTCATCTTTTTGCAGCTATCGCCTGGATAGGGGGATCTATCTTTATGTTTGTGCTTGGCATCACACTAAGAGACAAACAAAAACAACAAGCAGTTTACCCACACATAGGACCTATATTTGGGTACTTTGAGTTATTTTCCCTTGCTATTTTAGTTATTAGTGGTGTTTTAATGGTTCAAGACAATGGACTTTTACACCTTCTTCTCATCCATGACCAAAGCGATATTGCACAAATGTTACGGGAAAAACTTATTGTTGTTGCATTTATGATCTTAGCAACACTTCTTCATTTTGTTATCGCTTATAAAACAAACAACATACAAAGAACAAAACTCCAAAATATCCTCTCGCGAGGCTCATCACTTTTTATATTTTTTGCAAATCTCTTTGTACTTCACTATGCCATCATGATACGAAGCATCATAAACTAAGGGTTTAAGACTTTAGATTTTGCAAGTGCTTCTTCTATCTCTTGAGTAGAGATATCTCCACTTAGACTCAGCTCCACAGCCCCATCTTCACCACTTACCTGCATATCTTGTATCTTTGCTTTTGTTGCATCGCTCATACACTCACACTGACCAGTTGAGCAGTTTTGTACCATTGTTACGATATTTTGTTTTTTAACTTCACCCATAAATGAGATCTTTACACCATCATCTATCTTTTTTACTGACTTATCCATCTCTACACCTTTTTTTATGCAATGTTACTGTATTTTCTATGAAACAATTCTTTACGAACTAAACGTCCATAGAAAAACTCAAAACAAAAAGAGATAACAATAAATGCTATAAAAATCATAAAAGCTTTTGGATTGGAACTGTATGTATGATATAACAAAACACCCAATGCGACCAAAGTCAAAAAAGCAGCAAAAGAGGAGATAAACCTACTTGCTCCTATCTTTGATGAGAGTTTAATAGCACTCAAATTTACAATAAAAAAGATCAGCAAAAATGAAGCGCTCCCAATGATAGCTATCTCATCGAGTTGAATTGTATTTGCCAAAATAAGGCTCAACCCTAAAGTAAAAACCACACCCATTAACGGGATCTCTCTTTTTTCTTTTTTTAACACTTTAGGGAGCTCCCCCTCACTTGCAATAATATAACCAAGCCTTGCGTTTCCATAGATCGTTGCATTGATAGCAGAAAAGGTTGCTAGAAGTGCTGCTGTTGTAACAAGTGTGAAACCCATCTTTCCTAGTGCTGGTTTTGCTGCAATAGCAAGTGCATAATCTTTTGCTTCTAAAAGTTGTGCTTCAGGAACTGTCCCTACACTAATAAGAGCTATGAGTATATATAAAGTTATCACAAACACTACTGAGATGTAAAATGCTAAAGGGAGATTTCTTTTTGGATTTTTGATCTCTTCAGCTGCATTTGCAATAAGTTCAAACCCCTCATACGCCACAAAGATCATCATCCCAGCAACAACTATGGAGAGTGAACTTCCCCAATGTTGTGGTGCAAGTCTTTCTGTATCTACATAAGAGACACCAGAAACAATAATCACTACAAGTAAAACTATCTTAATCATAACAATAACACTCTCTGACTTACTGACAAAAGAAGCACTGATTAGGTTGATGATTGCAGGAAGAAGAATTGCAATAGAGATGAGAATATGATGAAGTAAAGGTGTTGTTGTAGTAAAAAATGTAGCTCCATATGATGCAAATGCAACAGCATATAAAGAGATAGTTACAAGATAACTTAACCATAACATCAAATTGAGTGAACCTGAGAGAAGATTGTGCCCAAACGCAGCATCTATAAAACTCACAGTTCCACCTTCACTCTGGTATGCTACTGATAATTTTGCATAGGAGTATGAAGTAAGAAGTGCAACAAGACCTGCTACAAAAAAAGCAACAGCAGTTGCACCATGAGCCAGTGATACAGCTTCACCAAGAACTGCAAAGATACCACCCCCGACCATACCACCAACACCAATAGATACTGCTCCTAGAAGGGAGACTTCTCTTTGTTTTTCCATCTTTATCCTAATACAACAGATCTAAAATTTTCATCTGTTTCTTGACAAATCTTTCGTAACAACACTCCCACTTATAATCCCTATAAGTAAAGATGGCAAGTAAAATGCCAGGTTTAAAAGCTCATTGTTCTTTAGTGCAATAAACCCAAGAATTAAAAAAAGATACGGCACAAGACGAAAAAGTGATACACTCCCCTTTGCACCATGTTTTGCACTTTTGAGCGAGAGTGTTTTTATCTTAGCTTTTTCTTCTTTGACGATCTGTTTGAGATCTAGCTCTTCAGCAGATCTATCATCAGCTTTCTCATTTGCCTCTTCATAAAGTTCATAAGGATCATCGATAGTATCTAAAAGGTCACGTTTATCTTCATACTCTTCACGCTCAAGCTGTGTATGCACCATCTTTTTGTAAGCATAAGAAGCCCCAAGGATCACAAAAAATGATGATAAAAATGCAACTTGTATGTTAATGTATGCTTCAAAAGAGTATAAGTAGCTCAGCAAAACACTAAGTTCTACACCCAAAAAAGTTTTAATACTTGCTCTCACCATAATCCTCATCATCTTCATCATCGAGCTGTTTTTTGATGGCATAACGTGGCTCTTTTGCAAGCTCTTCAAACTCTTTATACTGTTTTGAGTAGGCTTTGTAAACATTGAGAATCGCTGCTGCGATACC
>Ga0256837_1001710_pt1 | contig 14660 bp, 12 predicted proteins | sample 4562384metaG_FD_185976 | JGI IMG/M metagenome (GOLD analysis project Ga0256837, IMG submission 185976) | Hydrothermal vent microbial communities from Guaymas Basin, Mexico - 4561-384 | ecosystem: Environmental > Aquatic > Marine > Hydrothermal vents | place: Mexico: Guaymas Basin | collected... | reverse complement strand
AAAATATGCTTATGAGTGCAGAGCTCATTAAAGTAATGAAACTCCTTGAAGAAAACGGCATAGAAGCCCTCGCCTTCAAAGGCCCTACTTTAGCACAAATGGCTTATGGGGATATTGCGCTTCGGCAATATGCTGATTTGGATATATTGGTACAAACTCAAGATGTCTATAAAAGTGCAAAAGTTTTTTTATCAAATAGTATGACAACAACTTTAGAAATAAAATCATTAAAAAATCAAATCTTATTAGATATTGGAAGTGATGTTAGTTTTTTTAATAATACAACACACCTTGAATTACATTGGAATCTTTTTCGAAAACTGCTACTTAAAAACAATAACTCATTTGATATTTGGAAAGAAAAAGCATTTGTACAAATAAATCATTATAATATTAGAGTTCTATCTAACAATTATTTACTACTTTATTTATCTATTCATGGGTCAAAACATCTATGGGAAAGAATAGAATGGATCGTTGATATTGATAAACTAATTAGTAAAAATGGTACTTTTGATTGGGATTTTATATTAGAAAGTTCTATTGCACTGAATTCAAGAACAATGTTATTACTTGGATTATCACTTTCACATAAACTTTTTACAACTCCAATACCTGATAATATTTTCACACTACTCAATGAAGCACATATACAAGCACTAACAAGTCAATTCTTAAAACTTCAAGAAACAAATATAATGCATGAGATTGATGGGGTACCTAGAATATTTTTAAAATTCAAATATATTGCTCTTATGCAAGACAACAAGTTAAATGCAATTAAATATTATTTGTCTTCCCTATTTAAACCTACACATTATGACATCTACTATATCAACTTAAATAAATCACTCTCTTGGATGTATTACATTATAAGACCTATTCGTCTTTTCACAAACTTACTAAAAGGCCATTAATGTTTCATAAACTTATATTATTTATACTGTTTTCAACAATCCTCTTAGCAAGTGATCCCTCTAAACAAGCAATTATAATTATAAATAAAAACAGTGACCATATTAAAAAATTTGCAGCTAAAGAGCTACAAAAACATCTAGAACTTATTTTAAATCAAAATATTTTAATTACCACATCAGATGCAAACACAACAAGTAAATATAAATTCTACATTGGTAAGAATAAACTTTTTGATAATATAAAATTAAAATCTGAAGAGTCATTGTATACTATAGACAAGAACTCTATCTATCTCTATGGAGATGACTTAATCATCCACAAACACAAGACACCACTTGAAACAGTTACAGATATGAAGAACAAAACAGGTACTCTTTTTGCCATTTATGATTTTTTATACAATGAATTAAATGTTAGGTGGACAGAACCTGGGGATCAAGGTATCTTTTACATAGAGCAAAAAAACTTAGATTTAAAAAATAAGAAATTTACCTGGTACCCTACTATCTCTTTTAGATATTTTAGAAATGATATATGGAGATGGGATAAACTAACAAATGAAAAAATCAATATGTACAAATATACACCTAAAGAGCTACAACCAACACAACAATATGTTGAGAAAAAAAAGTTTGAAGAATTAATATGGAAAAGAAGGATGAAACAAGCTACATATGCCAAACCAGCATATGGTCATGCTTTTACCCGGTATTGGGATAAGTATGGGAAAAAACATCCAGAATGGTTTGCTCTTGGAGCAAATGGTTTACGAGGTTTAGAAGGAAGTAAATCACACATTGCTAAAAGATTAAAGCTATGTATATCAAACAATGACCTACAAAAAGAGATAATTAATACCTGGCGCAAGGACTTTTTAAAATATAAAAATTACAATATATATAATGCCTGTATAAATGACTCAAGAGGTTATTGTAGATGTAAAGAGTGTAGAGCATTAGATCATGATTTAAAAAAATACCCATCAAAAAATTTTGAAATAGAATCTAAAACTGATAGATATGTATACTTTTGGAATCAACTTATCACAGAAGCTAAAAAGTTTAACCCAAAAGCAAAAATAATAGCCTATGCCTATAGTGACTACCGATATCCACCAAAGTATCAAAAACTCAAAGATGACATTATACTCGGCTTTGTTCCAAAGTTTACAGATCTACCACAAACGACTAAAAAAGCTTTAAAGCAATGGAAAGCAAAAGGTTTAAAAGAAGTTTTTTTAAGACCAAATGACTTTAATGATGACATAGGAATGCCTATGGGTCATGAAAAATATATATTTGATAGATTCAAACTATTTAAAAAAGATACAAGCTTATACGGTATTGATTACGACAGAACATATACTTTTAATAACTGGGCATATGATGGCCTTGCTTATTATATACTAGCCAATACAATAAATAATCAAAAGAGAAGTTTTGAAGATATAGAAAAAGAATATTATGCAACATTTGGAACTTCTAGTTCAGATATTGAAAAGTTTTATCAATATTGGCGTAATAATTTTGAGACTAGAAGGTTACCATTCATTAAAGAGTATGGTGGTTTTGGCAAAAGACATAAAATTTATCATGATATAGAAAAATTTTACACTTTAGAAGACTTCAATATCACAAATAATATTTTAAATAAAGCTCTTCACCATGCAGATAATACATATATAAAAAAGAGAATAAAAAAGATTATTCTTGCAAATAAACATTCTGAATTACTCTTCATAGCAATAAAGAATAATACTAAAAAAGATTATCAAAACCTAATAAGCTTTAGAATAAAACACAAGAAAGATCTAATTCTTTCTTGGCCTATGGTTTTTTATGTTGAAAGCAAACTCGCAAATATTAATGGTGTTAATATATATATCAAAAAGATAATACGAAAAATAGATAATCTTTTCTAACTCTTATATTCATATTGAATCATTTTTTGTAACCCTTCTTTTAATGTATAAGGCTCAACAAAACCACTTTGAAACAAATGTTTAGTTGAAACTGTAGTTTCAGCTGCAAACTTTTGAACTCGTACGGCACTAATAGGGAATTTTTTACCTGTTACTTTTGAAATACCATCAAAGATATAACCTCCTATTAGTCCAAGTGAATATGGAATTTTGACAAATTCTTTTTCTATACCTAGTTCATTTTTAACTATAAAAACTATATCATTAATTGATAAATCATTTTTACCGGCAAAGTTAAAAATATCTAAACTTTTTTCTGCATAAATTAATGATGCTAAAAAAATACTGATATTTCCAACATACCCCATAGACTTTTTATTTTCTCCATTACCAATAATTGCAAACTTTCCACTAGCTATTTGATTAATAAGATTATAAACATTTCCTCGATTATGTTCTCCAAATACAACAGCAGGTCTAATAATTTGTAAATTGTTATTTTCATCTTCTTTTTGCCATGCTACAAAAACTTTTTCAGCTTCATATTTAGTACGACCATACTCGTTAAAAGGCTGCGCATCCATTGATTCATCTGGGGTACCCCTATTTAAACCATATATCGCAACAGAACTTGTAAAAATTATGCGCTTTACCTTATTTTCTTTTGCAGCAGTAACAACATTTTTTGCACCTCCAATATTAACATCAGCATATAACGAAAGTGGTGTAACATTATCTGCATGTTCTGCAGCCAAATTATAGATAACATCAACATTCTTACAGGCTTTAATCAAACTGTTTACATCTCTTACATCTGCTATTGTCGATAACTGAGGGTATTTTTCACTTTGAACTTTATCATATATAATTACTTCATGCTTATCTTTTAATAATTCATCAACTAATCTTGTTCCTATAAAACCACTTCCACCTGTAATCAATATTTTCATTTTAATCCTTTATTAAATTTATATATTTATTAATAACAATTTTTTCATCAAACTCTTGTTCCATCTTTTTTCTTCCATTTTTACCCATATTTATTTTTTCTTCATCTGATAAACTTAAAAATTTACACATAGACAAATGTAAACAATGAGCATCTTTAATTTCACATTTATACCCATTTACACCTTCATCAACAACCTCTTTACATCCAACATTATTTGTTGTTATAATTGGTTTTGACATTGAAGCTGCTTCTAATAAAGATCTAGGCACCCCTTCTCTGTAATACGAAGGTAAAACAATACAAGATGCTTCATCTAGTATAGATGGCATCCTATCTGGAGAAACTGACCCATAATATATTATGTTTTTATGTTCTAAGTATTTATCAAGAAGTTCTTTATTAATATATTCCGGTCTATTCTCATGTTCTCCAACCAATTTAAAAATAGCATTAGGGAATTTTTCCAAAGTCAAAACTGCAGCTTCCAAATAATATTCAATACCTTTCTCTTTTAACAATCTGCCAACAAAAAGAAATTCTGAACCTGCTTTAGTATTCTTTGTTTTATAATTTTTTAAATCAACGCCTGAACCAGGTATTCTTTCTGCTTTTTCTTTTGAAAGAATCTTTTTTGCTAAAAATAAATTCATATCATCATAATTTTGAAATAAAACTTTTTTTGATTTTTTCAAACCAATTTTATATAAAACAGAAATAATCTTAGCGAACAAAGAGTCTTCATTACTAAAAGCTTTCCCAGCTCCAGCAATATTGCTAATTACATCTACATTGGCAAAATATGCTGCTATACCGCCAAATATATTTGGCTTTATTGTATAATGCAAAGAATATTGAGGCTGATATTCTTTTAAAACTTTATAAATCTTATATGTAGTGAAAAGCTCCTTAAAAGGGTTTAATCCATATTGTGACATATCAATATGATGATGTTGAATGCCCAGTTCTCTTAACTTTTCAACATAGTCATCTTCCGGTGAAACTACAATAACTTCATAACCCAGTTTCTGAATTTGCTGTATTAAATTAATTCTAAATTTATAAACATAAACTGTTGTATTGTAAAGTAGTGTTATTTTTTTCATATTATTTTCCAAATTTTAGATTTAATATCTTTTATCACTTTAGCATAATCATTATCTGTATTAATGAGATATTTATTTTTTGCATTGTAGTTTAAACCTTTATTTTCAGCATGCCTAATTCTCAAAAACTCTTCATCCTCTTTTCCTTCTTTGATTCTATCTTCATTTCTTTGTACTGCTACATCTACTGGCACAGTTAAATAAAATAAAATATCTGGTTGAGGCATTATGGTATATAATTTATTTTCAAAATTTGCCAACTTCTTTTTCAGACCTGTGTATACACTTGGATCTAATCTTCGACTATCCATAACACCAAAATCTTCCGACTTATATCTATCACAAAGTACGATTTCACCATTAGAAGCTTTTTGCCACTGCTTTTTTATTAAAGCATAACGATCATAAGCTAATGTCAGCTGCCTTATAATATATAACAAAGATTTAGCACTATTTTCATTTTTAACACTTGAGCGAAGTACATTATCAGACGATTTTTTTCTCATAAGTTTTATTGCTACATTAATTGGCCATGTTAACAATGTAGAAGAAGGCTTGCCAAAATGTACTAATGATACTGTGAGATTTTTACCTAACCACTTTTTCAAATCTGTTGTAATAGTAGTTTTTCCCGTTGCATCTAATCCTGCTACTACAATCAATGCACCTGCAGTATGTAACTGTTTTTTTTGTTTAAAAAAGAGTTTGTTTAAAACTCTATAAACAAACTGTTTCATATTCTGAAAAGCTTCTGCAACTGTTCCGGTATTTTTGTATCTACTTAACTTAATCTTCAACTGATTAGCAATAATATATCGTTTCAGAAATGTTCCATTATGAATTAAATCTACATATGAAAACAACTCTTTTCTTGAAATTTCAGGAAAAAACTCTTTTAAAAATAGATTGAGTTTTTCATCATCTAAACCATCAAGTAAATAGTTTATCTCTTTAGGAGTCCTTTCATTTTCTTTTTCAACAAGAATATACTCATTTATTTTTGAATACTTCATCATTACTCGTATAATAAATAGTACAAACTCTATATGTTTCGGTGGCACTCGCATACCACTTTCATGATAAACTGAGTTTTCTAAAAAATACTCCTCAAAATCAAAACGCATAGACTTCGTCCAACTTGGTCCCGTTTTAATTTGTGCATACACATGTAAATGCAGTGTATTTCCACTCTCTACATCTAATCCATAGTAATGTTTTATAGCAGAAAAAGATATATGTTTATTAGAACCTTCTTTAAATCCAAGTAAGAATATAGCTCTTTCAAACTTTGCTATATCTTTTCTATCAATTAAGATATCTAAATCATCGTATCCACCTAACGCTTCATTTAAAAGTAAGTTACTTTTCCAATGAGAGTAGTTAATATTTTCTTTTTCTAAAATGTCTATTAGCTCTTGTGATAGTTTATACATTTTCCATTCCTATATTTTTTATTATTTTTTTAGTCTTTATCTCTCTATCTATATTCATATAGATAGAAGCTTTTAATTCTTTTTTTATTACATTCAACACTATTCTTGATTGTTTCATAAACAACTCAATATCTCCATCTGAATCAAAGTTTATACGCCTATGTCCTTTTCTACCTCTTTGAATAACTCTATCTAAAAGAATCCTATCATCTGCATCAATAACAAGAAGCTTATCAACTTTTGGAAGGTTTTTTAAAAACCGTTTAATCTCTTTCTCATCAATTTTATTATCAATATCTACAAAAATATTAAATGCAATATGTGTAATGCCTTCATCAATAAAAAAGACTTTTTCTTTATTTTGAATATATCTATAAATAATAAACTTCTTCACAATATTTCTCATTATATTAATTTTATGAAATAATTTATTATTTCCATTTAAAACAATTTTCACACTATCTCTTATAATGTGTAAATCTTCTTTTTTTAATTTAAGTATATTTAATAATAAAATAAAATCATATAGATATGTTCTATCTATATGAATTTTATATTGATTTAAAATATATTTTCTTACATCAAAAATATATTTTGTATTATCCATCGAATCTATTAGACCTTTAATAACAGTCGATTTTCCAGCTCCTGGTATACCAGTTAATTCTACAATCATTTTAGTAGCTCATCATAAATTTCTTCATATTTTTTCATCATAGTTTCAAGAGAAAAATCAGCACAATCATAATCATAGTTTTTTTCTTTAGCTAGTAAAATTTCTATTTTATTTGCAATATCTTTCTCATCTAGAGGATTAGCAAAAGCAATATTTAGATCATCAGGATTTAGACCATAAGCTTGTACAGGATAAACGAACTGTTCTATGTCACTAACTAATACTCTAGCATGCATAGATATAGCTTCTAAAAACGCAATATTTAAACCTTCTGACACAGAAGGCATCAAAAAGAGATCACATCTTTTTAAAAAGTTATATACTTCATCTCGTTCTATCATTCCTAGCATAATGACATTATCAGACAATCCAAGTTTTGAAATATGGCTTTCAATTTCATCTTTCAAAGCTCCATCACCAGCTAAAACTAACTTTATTTTCTTGTTTTTCTCAACTAATATTTTTAAAGCAGAGAGAACGCGAATATGATTTTTCTCTTTAACAAAACGTGCAGGATGAAACAAGATAATATCGTTTTCATCTATACTAAACTTGTCATAAACATCACTCTCTTTATATTTATAACCAATTTCTACACCATTTAAAACAATGCTGTATTTATCTACAATTATCTTTTTAATCTCTTCAGGAAGTACATCATAAAGTTTTTTATTTACAAAAATCACATGATTAGTTTTTTGAAAAATATACTTTAATAATTTTTTATTTGTATCTGATAAAAACAGATATGATCCATGTACTGTATAAACATTTTTTTTATTAAACAAAAAATTCAAAACTAAAAATAGAAACATAGCCTTTATGTGATGACCATGCACTATTTTAGTAGTTTTATCTATTTTCAATATCTTTTTTACATTTAATAGAACAATTTTATATTTAGCTGAATGTGTATTAAAAAAATCAGCCCATCTCCATGGTATAGAAGTCTTACTTAAACCATTAACTAAATATACAACACTATACATCACTATTTCCTATAAACATTTTTTCATATTCCTTTACAATATTAGAAACTCTATATTTTTCTGTTGTGCTTATTATTTTTTTTGTATCAAAATCACATGAAGTGTATTTTACGACTGCATCTGCAAATGCTTTTTTATCTCCATACTCTATTAAAACACCATTAAGACCATCTTCAATAATCTCTTCACTAACACCTGGACATTTAAATGCAACAACAAACTTCCCACATGCATTTGCTTCAAGTATTACATTTGGAAAGCCTTCATACCTAGAACTTAAGACAACGAGGTCTGCCTCTTTCATATATAGGTATGGATTATCCTGCAACCCATGCAGTGTTACTTTTTTTTGTAAATTGAGTTTTTTTATCTTCTCTTCCAAAATCATTCTGCAAGAGCCCTCTCCAACAATATTTAAGTGAAACTTATCATCTAATAATGCAAAGATATCAAGTAAATTATCAAAACCTTTTTGTTTTCTCAAATTTCCAACTGCTACAATATTAATTTTATTTTTGTATATAAATAACTCTTTATCAATATTCTCAGCTAACTTATATTTAATATTGTCTATATCTAATGGATTGCTAATTACTGTAATTTTATTTTCATCTACTCTATAACTCTTTACAATATCTTTTTTCATATAGTTAGATTGAGCAATGATATAATCATAATTGTGAATAAATCTTTTATAAAAGATATCAATTTTTCGAGACTTCTTCATATATTTTGCTCGAATACTAGGAATATTCACTTCTCTTGTTACAAACTTTGTATCTTTCATAAAATATCGTAAAAATGGAATAGATACTGATAATAAAAGGTTAACATGAGTAATACTTGTAAAAACTACATCTGGTTTTTTACATATTAACAATTTAAGAAAACTAAGTGTACTTGTAGCTACTCTTTTTGCTTTAAGATCATATACCGTAACATCATCTTTAATACTTTCTACCAACTTTCCTCTCTTTTTAAATAGGCATAGTTCAGTTTTAAACTTTTTTCTATTCATATTATTTACTAAGTTTAAAACAACTCTTTCAGCTCCACCTAAAGATAGCTCATGCATCACAAATAAAATATTTTTTCTACTCATATTTTTTACTCTCATATCTTATATAACTTCGATAACTCATATTTGACATAAGTACTAAAACTATAATTGTTTGATAAGCCGTTAATATGTTGTGACTTGTAAAGCCCATAAATAATAAATATGCTAAAAATATTTTTGCTAATATTTTTGTACTCCCTTTTGCTTTTGCAACAAGAGTATAAAGAAGATAGAGGTAAGATGCTAAACCAACTAATCCAAATTGTGCCATCAGACTCAAATAAATATTATGTGGTGCAACATGAAACTGCCAGTGTCTAATGACTCCAAGACCTGCACCAAAAAGTGGATTGTCAGCAAATAAATCAAATGCAGCTAGCATAATTTTTAAACGCTCTAATTCACTTCCATCAGTTTTACTTGATTGTGCAAAAAAATTCAATCTATTAATAAGATTTGATGAGTGGTTATCAAAACTATGTATTATAAAATCATATAATAATGGAGCAAGTAATAAAATTGATGCTAATAAAATAATAAAAAGAATTAGAGAACTCTTTTTATCGATTAATTTATATCTGAAGAGTAAGAGAACAACTATTAACCATCCCAACATACCACTTCTAGAAAAAGTAACAACGACTCCAACAAGTGTCAAAAATAAAAAGAAAATTTTAAACTTATTTGGTATTATAGTGTAAGAAAAAATCAACCCAAAAACTATAACTTGTCCAGCAATATTAGGATCGATATAAAATCCTGCGGAACGCCCTATAATGTTATATTCAGAATTTTCACTATAAAAAGCAAAAGGATGGAAAAACTCATAAACATTATTTATTACAGCTAATAGCGTCACTAGTAAAATTGCAACTCTTGTTTTTGAAAAAGAGTCATCATCATTTGCAATTAACATATTCATTGCAACAAAAAACATCATAGCAAAAATAAATTTCCGAAATTCTTCCATATCCATATAGTTATTTGGTAACAAGAACCAAAAAAGCACAATTGTAGTATGTAGTAAAATCCACTTCATTATAGGAATTTTTAGAAAGAACAAGCTATTTTTTGTCGTAAAATTTAGATAAAAAATAAAAATCATACTTATTATAAAGATGTTTTTCGGATTTATAATACTTATCTTCATTGCAGCAGCATATGTAGGAATATATGAATAGAATATAAATATGATGAAAAAAATTATATAATCTTTCCAAGAGTTTATATCAACTAATGATTTCATCACAGATTATACTTTTTTAATAAGAAATTTTTTTTATCATTTTGATTTAAATGTTTTGTATTCACAAAACTATCCCTATTTTTTTCTATATACTCATCAAGTGTACATATAAACTTAGCTGGTACTCCTGCATAAACACTATTAGACTTTATCTCTCCTTTTACAACACTACCTGCACCTATAATTACATTATCACCTATTGTCGTACCTCTTAATATGATGGCATTTATCCCGATAAAAACATTATTACCTATAGTGATTTTTCCAAAAAGATCTGAATTTTTGTATTCTGGATATTTGATTCTAAAAACTGATAAAGAATCATGCGTTATAAATGTAACACCCCGTGTTGTTTGAACATTATCACCCATCTCAATCAAATAAGGCTCACTACCAAAATAAACTGAACGAAGAACACAGTTCTTCCCCATTTTAACACCCAATTTTTTGGCAACTTTATTTGGACCTAATAATCTAAAATAGACCAATTTCATTATAGATTTTATTTTTTTTATCATATTGCTTTTTCTATCTCTCTTTCCCAATCTTTAGTAATTTTATCAATATTTAACTTATTCTGTATCTGTTTTGATTGTTTTTCAAAATTTTCTCTTAATATTTGATTATCTATCAGTTCATCTATAGCGTCTGTTAACTTAGCACTATTTTCTTTCTCTACTAAGATTCCATCAACCCTATCTGTAATAATCTCATTTGGACCACTTATACAATCAAAAGCAATAGATGGGCAACCATATCCCATCGCCTCGCATAAAGTCCCTGGAAAGCCTTCTGCTCGAGAAGAAAGAACATATACAGATGCTTGTTTATAGTAAAGTTCAACATCTTTAACATTCCCACACAACTTAACTCTCTCATCAAGATAATAAGAACTTATTAATGCTTGCAGTTCTTCTCTGTGTGGACCTTCCCCTAAAATTTCTAACTTCCAATCTTTATTTTTCAAGTTTGCAAATGACTTTATAAGTATGTCAAAACCTTTGACTGGATGTAACCGACCAACAGCCAATATTTTCTTTTCTCTTTTGAGGTTTTGATGTTGGTTCTTTAAAATCAAAGGGTTTCGAATTACTACTTTGTTTTTCAAAAAGGTGTACTTTTTCTCATCATAATGAGTAAGTAAAACTACCCTATTAGCAAAAGGATAAAAAACTCTTCTTATATATCTCCACAAATTATTTTTAGCTCTATTGTAGTTTGTATGTTCCGATACAATAATAGGTTTTTTTAACAATTTTGCAGCGATAATTGAGTAAACATTCATAGTAGTTGTAAAAGAGATAACGACATCAGGATTTGTTGTTTTTATAATCTCTTTAATACCACCTATTTTAGCTAAGATATTGATCTTACTATTTGTTTGTTTTATATTCAAAACCTCCACTGAGTTGTTTAATTCAAAAAAAGGTTCCTCTTTATTAAATTTAGCAATAGTAATTTTATGTTCATGTTCCGATAAACTATTTGTCAAAAGTGTTAAAACTTTTTCTGCACCACCAGTCTTTAAATGATTAATTATAAACAATATTTTCATCAGTTCTTTTTACCCCTAGGCAAAATTAATTCTTTGTTATATAAAATATTTAAAAATACTTGAAAACTTTCAACAATAACTTTAGCTATAGCCATTCCTTTTGCTTGAAATATATAAATAAGTGGAACAACCACTACAAAATTCATTAACATTGTTTGAAATGTTATCTTTGCAACAGTTTTTGTCTGATTTTTTATTACCAGATATGGAGTAAAAAAGCCACCTAAAGGTTCTATCATAATAGTAATAGAAAGTATTTGTAAAACTAAAATTGACTCTTCATGATTCGCACCAAATAAAAGTGTAATAAGAAAGTCTGCACTTAAAAATGTCACTAATCCTGCAGTAAATAATAGAACACTATAAATCCGTAACAATAATCTTGCCTTTTGAATTTGCAACTCTTTATCTTTATCAAATTTAGCAATATAAGGAAAAGTAACCCGACTATATATTTTTATAATTTTTGTTATAGCACCACTTATAGTAGATGCTATAGAAAACACACCTACAACACTATAGTTAGTTAAAAAACCTAATAACACAGTATTTGTAGCAGTATACAAATTATTTGAAAGTGTAGATAAGAAAAGATGCCACCCTTCTTTTAGTAACTTAATCATATCACTTACCGAGACCAAGACAAATTCTACTTCAAATTTAGCATGAATAAAATAGAGTGAGAATAAACCTATTGCAATTAAACTTAACGAATTAATAAGAGGAATAAGCTCATAATTTTCAATAGAAGCAACAAGCGTAAAAATCAAAATAGTATATATCAGCCTACTTACTACTGTAAAAATAGAAATATACTTCATTTTCTCCATACCTTGAAAAAACCAGACAGGAAATATAACATTTCCTAAAACCATGCCAAATGAGTATAAAAAAACAGACATTTCACTATGAAAACGCTCAATACTAAAGAGTAATATCAATAATATAGAAAAACTAAATACAAGAAGCATCATTTGGGTTAAAATTACACTCCAAAAATATTTACTAACTTTTTTAACATCATCACGATTTATAGATATATATTTTGTTGCTAAAAGCTTAAACCCAAAACTAGTAATAACATTAAAAAAAATCATTACAGAGTAAGCAAACATAATAGTTCCATACTTTTCGACACCTATTGTTCTAACAATGTATGGTATGGTAATAAATGGTAAAATATAGTTTGATATTTCAATAATAGTTAAATATGAAAAATTAGAAACTAATGTTTTAGTATCCTTATTTTTTAATTTTATTTTTACTTTATCAATCATTTTAAAACTTACTTTTTTTACCATTAATCAAAAATAAAAGTAAAGAATTCTTTACAATTAAATTTTGATGAATAATATAACTGATACCTACCGAGAGGATAAAAAGTATCGGTAAACCCATCCAAGCTTCTACATTTACTTTAATTAAGACTAGTCCAATTAAAACTACAAAAATATGATGCACTAAATATATGCTATACGAAGCATCTGAAATTTTGTATATAAACATTGATTGATAATTTACATATTTTTGAAAGACTGTAAATGCTAAACTAGCAGCAAACCAAGCACCTAAAGCTTTTGTATAATAAAATAATAGCTTACTTAGAATTCCTTGTGCATTACTTGTGTATTCTATAATCATAATTGACAATAAGATAATTACTAATGCAAACGAAATTGAAATATCAGTAAATTTTTTTAATAACCTATCATTAAACATTAATAATATACCAAAGAAAAAATATGGCATATAAGAAATAATTTGGTTTATATTAACACCTAAAAAATAAGAAGGAGTAGCCTGTTTCAAAAGAATCAAACTTAATGAAATTAAAGGTAAAATAAATAATAATTGATATGTTTTCAAAATTACAAGTTTTTCAGGTACAGATAGCAATAATATTTTTAATTCTTTCTTATAAAAAACTACTAATATATATGAAATAATAGTATAAACTATTAAATTAATTAAAAACCATAAATGTTGAATCCAATATCCCTGAGAAATATATGATATCAAATCATAATCTTTCCATCCGGTAATAACAAGTATATAGGATTGCAAAGTATTTAATGTAAAAGCTATAAAGAACAAAGGTATAGCTAGCCTTAAAACTCTTTTCATCAAAAAATTATTCCCTTGACTATGTTTAAAACTAATAACACTAAAATATCCAGCTATTATAAAAAAAGTTGGCATACATAATAATTGTAAAAAATCTACTAAATAGTGTACGCTATTACTCACATTTGAAGAATATATTAACCATGATTGACTTGTATTGTATATTTGTGATGAATGCAATAATACAACCATGAGTATTAAAAAACTTCGTAATGCATCTAAATAATATAATCTATTTAAAGATTGATTAGCCATAAAACTCTCTATACCACTTAACAAACTCAGCAATTCCATCAGCTAATTTTGTATCTGGTTTATATCCAAAGTTCTCTATAAGTCCTGTGACATCTGCATAGGTACTCACTACATCTCCATCTTGCATAGGCATAAAGTTTTTCTCTGCTTTTTTACCGAGTGTGTTTTCAAGTGTCTCTATAAACTCCATAAGAGGTAATGGAGCATTATTACCAATGTTATAAAGTCTATAAGGTGCAGATGAGCTAGATATATCTGGATCTTTTGTATCCCACTTCTCATTTACTTGTGCTGGATTGTCTATAACTTTTATAACACCATCTACTATATCATCTATGTATGTAAAGTCACGGCTCATTTTACCGTTGTTAAATACCTTTATAGGTCTGTCATTTAGTATAGCATCTGTAAAGAGCATAGGAGCCATA